>Ga0310120_10003417_pt1 | contig 11369 bp, 8 predicted proteins | sample CB27_AW_983_MG_FD_203506 | JGI IMG/M metagenome (GOLD analysis project Ga0310120, IMG submission 203506) | Marine microbial communities from Western Arctic Ocean, Canada - CB27_AW_983 | ecosystem: Environmental > Aquatic > Marine > Oceanic | place: Canada: Western Arctic Ocean | collected... | reverse complement strand
GGATCGAGATGCCGATCACCGCTGAGGTGTTTCGCGTGCTGTTCGAAGGCAAGCAGGCGGTCGAGGCGACCGATTCGCTGATGATGCGGCCGCCCCGCGACGAATAGCCTGCCCCGCCTGCCCCGCTAACTCCGCCGGCTGACGCTCTGCCAGGCACAGATCGCGTCGTACACCGCCCCCACGTCGTGCACCCGGATGATCTCGACCCCCTGCTCGGCCAACGCCACGGCCACTCCGATCGTCCCGGCCAGCCGCTCCTCGACCTGCCGCCCCAGCAGCTTCGAAAGAAACCGCTTGCGCGAATGACCGACCAGCAGCGGGCGATCGGCACGATGCAATCGATCGATCGAAGAGAGCAATTCGAGATTGTCGGAGGCGGTCTTGCCAAAACCGATCCCCGGATCCAGCACCACCCGCTCGGCACTCAGACCCGACGTGACCAGGTGATCGAGTCGACTCTCGAGATAACTCGCCACCTCCTCGACCACGTCTTCATAGACCGGGTCATCCTGCATCGTCTGCGGAGTGCCCCGCATGTGCATGCAGACGACCGCCACGTCCAACTCGACACACGTCGCCACCATCTCGGCATCGGCACAGAGACCCGAGACATCATTCACCACGCTCGCCCCGGCCTCGACCGCAGCGCGGGCCACCTCCGCCTTCATCGTGTCGATCGACACCGGCACATCCACCTCTGCAGCCACCGCCTCGACCACCGGCACCACCCGCCGCAATTCTTCTTCGTTGTCGACCGGGTTCGCTCCGGGGCGAGTCGATTCGCCACCCACGTCGATCATCGCCGCGCCGGCTGCGACCATTTCGCGAGCCCGCTCGACCGCCGACTCGATCGTGACATACTCCCCGCCGTCGGAAAAACTGTCGGGGGTCACGTTCAGGATCCCCATCAACCACGGGACGCCGCCCAGGTCACACGTCGTGTTCCCGATCCGCCAGGTCCGACCACCAGCCTCGTCTCCCACTCCGCTCACCGTCGAATCTCCCGTAGGCCACCCCCCACCACCACATCAAACACGAACACCCGCCGACGAGGAAACATCTTCAGTACCCGCGACATCGGCACCACCTTCGGAAGATAGCGGCCCACCAGCACATGACTGTCGAGCCTCGGGTCATTGACGACCAGGTCGATATGTCGATCGGACGGATCGGGCTTGACCAGTACCAGCGCCCTGTCATTCCGGGTTCGCAACGCGACCCGCTTGCGGAACTCGGCATGCCGGGCCCGGGCAAACCCGACCTCGCCAACAGCCAGGTCGATCCGCGAAGGAGACCAGACCGGTGCAAACTCGAGATAGGACGTCAGCGGTGTGACCAGCAGCAGCCCGGTCCAGGCCACCGCCAGGCCCACCCGGCCAACACGCAATGCCACCTGCCACAGAGCCACCGTCACGCCGGCCACCAGCAGGCACCAAAACGGTGCACTCTCGAACACGTAGTGCCAGTTCATGATCCCCGCATACCAGTAGGGAACGTGTGCCAGGTGCAGACAGAGGATCGCCAGCACGATCGGCCACCAGCGGCTCCCCGGAAGCGGGACCGCTCCCAGCAGAAAACCGGCCAGCAAGACCACCGTCGTCATCATCAGTGCGACCAGCCCGACGGTCCACTTGCCCGATTCCATCAGGCGATTGACCACGTTGCGTGAAGCCAACCGTGCATCAAGATTTTCGGCCCAGCGGTCGTAATTCTCGAGCACCCGCCCACGTGCCACGGCGTCCATCTCGGCAATCCGCCTCTCGCCACGCTCGACGTTGCCGAATCCGTAGACGTGGCGAGGCGTGTAGGTGTCAGTGAAGACCTGGTAGGGCGTCCTCGACCAGTCTCCGGTCAACTGCTGGTTGTACCAGCCCATCACGACCAGCCCCAGCAGTACCGGCAGACCGACGCAGGCCACCCGTTTATGACGCCCACCCTGCCACTGGCCGCCGTCTCCTCGAATCCACCACCACGCCAGCCAGCATCCAAAGGGCAGTCCCACCGCGGCGGCCGTCAGCGGGCGACACAGCATCGCCAGGGCCAGGCCCGCTCCGGCCAACATCCCCCACCCCGCGATCCCCGTTCGCTGCAGTCTCAGGAACGCGTACACAAACACCCCCAGTCCGGCCAGCGTCGGATGGTGAGACAGCAGCAGGTTGCTGAACAGGGCCATTCCCGGTGCGAGGGCCGTCAGCAGCCCCGCGAGCAGCCCGACCCCGTTGCCGACCAGCTCGCGGCCGATCCCCACCACCGCGATGGCCGTCAGCACACCGGCCAGGTAATGACCCCAGACCGGCTTCCCCCACGCCACGAACGGTGCCATCCACGCCCCCACACCCGGAAAGTACCGGCTGGCGAAAACACCCTCGTGGTTCAACACGTGCATCTGATCAAACAGCGGCCGGGCCTCTCGATGCGGACTGGCGATCCACTTGCCGGAAACGAACGTGCGGGCCTGGAACAGGTAGCTGTGCTCGTCGTGAAAACCCGGTGGCAGGCTGCCGAGACTTGAAGTGCCGGGACCCGCGACCGGCCGCGAGGCCACGAGCAGGCTGGTTCCCAGTGAGAGTGCCGCGACGCAGAGCACCGAGAGCCACACTCCCACGCCGCCCTGTCCCGCAGGCGTCGACCACCATCGAGACAGCCGGACTCCAAAACTCCCGGTGTGCAACACACGCCCGAACCGCCACGGAGCCAACAGCACTCCCAGCACCAACCACAACAGGCACGGCGCGCTGTCGATATTTATCCCGACCAGGGCCGTCTCGAGCAGGCCACGCGGTGCAGTCTGCCAATCCGAGATTTCGACCCCGAGCACGAACGCCAGCCCGACCAGCCAGGCGACCCACCAGGCCGCCCAGGGCTTCCAGGCCGCCTCGCGCACTGTCGAATCGCTCATCAGCAGCCCATTGGCAAGTTCGGAAAGAACCCGGTGCGACTTCGACGCGGAACGCACCAGCACCCTGTGAGCATCGCTTGACGCTCTCGATCAACGCCCTTCATACTCGATTTCCACACCCGGGTGGACGAAAATGGAGCTGACCATTCCCCCCATGCTCCCGGGGCCATCTTAGCCGGGATCAGCTCGCTGACGAAACAGGAGTCATCGTGAAACGCGTCGCTCTGGTCACCGGGCTCTCGGGCCAGGACGGATCGTACCTCGCCGAGCTGCTGCTCGATCGAGACTACGACGTGCATGGACTGGTGCCCTATGGACGCCGCGAACTGTGCAGCCCACGCTGCCAACTGCATTACGGGGACCTCACCGATGCCTCGCGACTGGCGGCCGTCTGCAACGAGGTGGCTCCCGACGAAGTCTACAATCTCGGCGCCCAGAGCCACGTGCGGGTCTCCTTCGACCTGCCCGTCCACACCGCCGACGTCACCGGGCTGGGAACACTCAGGGTGCTCGAAGCGATCCGGCAGCACATCACGGCAACCGGTCGCCAACCCCGCTTCTACCAGGCATCCTCCAGCGAAATGTTCGGCAACGCCGCCTCGCCCCAGGACGAAGCCACACCCTTTCACCCCCGCAGCCCCTACGCCTGTGCCAAGGCCTACGCCTACTGGCAAACGGTCAACTACCGCGAAGCCTACGGCCTGTTCGCCTCAAACGGGATCCTGTTCAACCACGAATCGCCCAGGCGCGGCGAACACTTCGTGACCCGAAAAATCACGCTCGCCGCAGCACGCATCAAGCTGGGACTCCAGGACCGACTCGCGCTGGGCAACATCGACGCGCGACGCGACTGGGGCTTCGCCGGTGACTACGTCGAAGCCATGTGGCTGATGCTCCAGCACGACCAACCCGACGACTTCGTGATCGCCACCGGAGAAACACACTCGGTCCGTGAATTCCTTGAAGCGAGCTTCGGATCCCTCGACCTCGATTACAACGACTACGTCGAAATCGATCCGCAGCTGTTTCGACCGACCGAGGTCGACGCGCTCAGCGGCGATGCCGCCAAGGCGCGTCGGGTGCTGGGCTGGGAACCCCGGGTCAGCTTCGCCGAACTCGCACGCATGATGACCGAACACGACCTCCAGGAAACCCGGACCCAGGCCGAAGGCCTCACCAGCGACACGACCTCCTGATTCCTGCCCGCTTACGGCTCTGCTCCTCGCCCTCCTTCACACCGAGCCCCCCCATGCCCGACCCGCTCGCTGGACAAACTGCCTGGATCACCGGTTCCTCGAGAGGCCTCGGCCGGGTGATGGCCGAAGAACTGGTCCGACTGGGCGCCAACGTGGCCGTACACGGCACCCGGCAGAACAGCCCCAGGACGTTTGGCGAGGGTGAGTCGATGGACCAGGTGGCCCGGGAGATCGCCGAGGCCGGCTCGGGTCATACGATGGCCTGCTGGTGCGATGTCACAGATGAACAGGAAATCTCGCGGGTGGCCGGGGAGGTCCGCGAGCAATTCGGGCAGATCGACATCCTGGTGTGCTGCGCCGGAGGCGACATCGGGGCCGGGGGGACGGGTGTCGGCAAGGGCGGTCGACCCGAAAACGACGACTGCCTGAATATCTCGCTGGATGACTACCAGAGCGTGATGGACCGCAACCTCCTGGGCAGTATCCTCTGCTGCCGCGAGGTGGCTCCGCAGATGATCGAACGCAACTCCGGTCGCATCATTACCATCGGCAGCATCGCCGGGTGCTCGGGGCGGACCTACGGAGCCATCTACTCGGTCGCCAAGGCCGCCCTGCACGAATACACCCGCTGCCTGGCCGACCAGTTGCGCAAGCACAACATCCCGGTCAACTGCGTCGCACCCGGCGGCACGGTGACCGAGCGATTTCTGAGAATCAATCCGGTCGAGGACGAGATGATGGTCGAAGAGGGGACTCTGGAACGCTACGGGCGTCCCGACGAGGTGTCCGGGGTTGTCGGATTCCTCTGTACCGAGGCCTCGAGATTCATCAGCGGACAGGTACTGCGAGTCGATGGCGGCGGGCAGACGTTCCCTTGCTAGGGGGGCCACATCCGCGGTTGACGCGAGCGCCGGATCAACCGATCCTCGGGTCTCATGAACCAACCTGCCTCCTCGCCTCAGCCAGCCGAAGTCGAGCAACCGGCCCCCAGGACACTCAACCCGTTCTTCCGCATCACGATCATTGCCGGCGCGGTGTTCGTGATCACGATCCTGGCGATGATCGCCTCGGCTCTCGGAGCCACACCCCCGTCACCGGCCAAAACCACTTTCGACGAGGCGGCCGGTTGGCTGCTGGCAGTCGAAGTCATCGCAGTCCTCGCCTCGGCGTTCCTCGCAATGGCCGGCGACTCAGCCGACCGGCAGACCCCCATGCCCCCACAGGTCAACGACTCGACCGAAGACCATGAGCCCCGCCGTCCTGAAACAGATTGAGTCTCTCCGCGAGACGATCCGCCGGCTCGACCGGCTGTACTACGTCGAGGCCGCCCCCGGGGCGAGCGATGTCGAGTACGACCGGATGATCCGCGAATTGGCGGCGTTGGAGGAGGCTCATCCGGAATTCGACAGCCCCGAGAGCCCGACGCACAAGGTCGGTGGCGAGCCGATCGCGGGGTTCCAGACGGTCACGCACCGCCTGCCGATGCTCTCGATCGAAAACGCCTTCTCCGACGAGGAACTGATCGAATTCGACACCCGCGTTCGACGGTTGCTCGAGGAGGACGAGGAACTGGAATACACGCTCGAGTACAAGATCGACGGCGTGGCCCTGTCGCTGATCTACGAGAACGGCGTGCTCGTGCAGGGCCTGACCCGCGGCAGCGGAGTCCAGGGCGACGACATCACCCACAACGCCCGCACCATTCGCGGAGTCCCCCTGAAACTGGCCGAGAAGCCCTGGCCTGAAGTGATCGAGATCCGCGGTGAAGCCTACATCGCCAACTCGGACTTCACCCGCCTGCAGGCACAACAGCAGCAACAAAACGAAACGCCGTTTGCCAACCCGCGAAATACCTGCGCCGGTGCACTCAAACTGCTCGATCCCAACCTCTGTGCCGCCCGAAAAGTCCGCTTCTTCGCTCACTCGACCGGGTTCCTCTCGGGTGCCGAATATGCCACCCACACCGAATTCCTCGAAGCGGTCGCCCGCATGGGACTGCCGGCGACTCCCGGTGTCGAAACCCGACCCGATATCGGCACAGCACGTGAGTACGCCCAGACTCTCATGGACAACATGCACGGGCTGGACTTCGAGGTCGACGGGCTGGTGCTCAAGCTCAACAGCCTCGAACAACGGCAGCGGCTGGGTACAACCAGTAAGAGCCCACGCTGGGTGATCGCCTACAAGTGGGAACGCTACACCGGCACCACCACCGTCCGAAACATCTCGATCCAGGTCGGCAAGACCGGCACGCTGACGCCGGTGGCCGAGTTGGAACCGGTCGAGATCGCCGGGACAACCGTTGCCCGATCGAGCCTGCACAACCGGGATGAACTGAAACGGCTGGGGATCCGCATCGGCGATACCGTCGTCGTCGAAAAGGCGGGTAAGATCATCCCGCGAGTCGTTCGGGTCGAAAAACACAGCCGCAGCGGGTCCGAAAAACGGTTCCGCTTCCCCGGGAAGTGCCCCGAGTGCAGGACCGCCGTGGTGCAGGACGAAGGAGGCGTCTACATCCGATGTCCCAACCACGCCTGCCCCGCGCAACTCCGCGAAAACCTCCGCTTCTTCGCCTCACGGGCCGCCATGGACATCGAGGGGCTGGGGATCAAGCTGATCGAGAGCCTGCTGGAGGCAGGGATGCTGAGTTCCCTGGGCGACATCTACCGCCTGGGGAACCACCGCGACACGATGATCCACATGGACCGCATGGGCGAGAAATCGGTCGACAACCTGCTGGAAGCGATCGAGGAGTCAAAGAACCGACCGCTGTGGCGGCTGCTGACCGGCCTGAATATCCGACACGTCGGCGGCACAAACGCTCAGGTCCTGGCCGATCGGTTCGGCACGATCGAGGCCATCGCGGGTCAATCGGTCGAGCAGCTGGCCGAGGTGGACGACATCGGGCCGGTGATCGCCGCCAGCGTCCACCAGTTCTTCCATGCCCCCACCAGCCAGTCGGTCGTGTCCGACCTGCACACACTCGGCCTGCACCAGGGCGACCCCATCCCCGCACCCAGCACCCAGGCCCCCGGTGCCCTCGAGGGAAAGACGATCGTGGTCACCGGTTCGCTGACCGAATTCTCTCGAGACGAAATCAAGGAGTTCATCCGGAATCACGGCGGCAAGTCAACCGGCAGCGTCTCGGAAAAAACCGACCTCCTGGTCGCCGGAGACAACGCCGGCAGCAAGCTCACCAGGGCCCGGGAACTCAAGATCCCCGTCATCAGCGAACAGGACCTGCTTGACCTCACCAACAGCCAGGCGGGGCCTACGGAACCGTGATGAACTCGCTGGAGTTCAGGTAGGCCCAGAAGACGTCCTGCAGGCCTTCGGCGAGCGGTCCCGAGGCGGGGGTCTGTCGGGCCTGGGCGGTGGGTCTCAGCGGCAGCATTTCGCCGATCGCCTTCATTTCGGCCGACGACGGGAATCGTCCCAGCGCCGAGAGACACAGCCGCTTGACTCGATCGACGTCACTGCCACGAGCGTGCACCACCTGGTGGAAGTACGAGCCGGGTTGCTGCGAAAGTGCTTCGCGAATCAGCGGACCGTTCATCATCATCATCGCCTGGGTGATGGTCCCGTCAAAGTTCACCGCCTCGTCGTTCTCGTCGGTCTCGAACGAGTAGACAAACTGCGACTGCCAGCGACGCCGGTTGGCCGCCACGCTCTCCCAGTCGCTGGCCGTGATCCGATCGGCCTGCGTGGCCACCAGCAGCGAATCGTAGAGCTGCTCGACACTCATCGGCTTGGCGTACACCCGGCTGAACAGCGGCGGCCGGCCGGTCGCCGGATCGTCGATGCTGTTTGCGGCAGTCATCCGGCTGGTCAGGCCATAGGCCCGCGTGCTGCAGATCCAGCGGACCAGCTGTTTGACGTCGAATCCACTGGCCACGAATTCCCGGGCCAGCCGATCGAGCACTTCGGGATGCGAGGGCGGGTTGTGGGGCCCCATGTCGTCGACCTGCGTGGTGAACCCGTGCCCCAACAGTCGGGCCCAGGTGCGGTTGACCATGGCCCGTGCCAGTCGAGGATCACTGCCGCGAGTCATCAGCCTCGCCAATTCGGCCCTGGGGTGTTCGACACCCTCCAGGTCCACTCGCTGGCCGGCCAGGCCCGCTGGAACCATGTGCAGCACACCCTGTCGATCTTCGTAGTACGCCACGCCGTCGGGCGACCCGCTGATCAACTCGAATGCCTCGCTGCCACGAACCGCCGCGGCACGGGTACTCTTGAAAAACGCACTCAGGCCGTGGAACTGCTCCTGTCGCGAATCGTTGAACGGGTGGTTGTGGCACTGTGTGCACTGGACCCGGGTCCCCAGGAACAGCCTGGCGGTGATCGCCGTGGCTGGCGCGGCGTCGTTGTTGAGATGAGCCAGCAGGAAGTTGACCGCGCCGTTCTCGTCGTTGCGACCGCGAGCGGCCACCAGTTCGCCAACCACTTCGTTCCAGGGCCGGTTGCGGGCAAATGACTCACGCAGGAACTTCTCCAGAGACCCCCGATTGACCTCACGCCGCGTCCCCCGACCCACCAGCAGGTTGGACCAGACGGTGGTCGAGTGACGGATGTAATCCGAATCGTCGAGCAACCGCTCGATCGCCTCGGACCGCTTCCCGGGACGGCGGTCCTTCAGGAAGGCCATCACGTCGTTGGCCGGGGGGATGTGCCCGACGATGTCCAGGTAGACCCGACGCAACCACTCCGAATCCGAAGCGACCTCCGAGGAGGTAATCTCGTTGTCCTGCCACACCGCGGTGACCCGCTCATCGACAAACCCGACAATTCCAGCCAGCGAACCGGCTGGCGGCCCGGTCCGTGTCGACGGTGGATTCGAGGTCTTGCTACCGGGCTTGTTTCCGGGCTTGTTTCCGGGCTTGTTTCCGGGCTCGGTCACCGCTTCCCGGGCCGTGCTGTTCTTGGCCACCTTGTTTGCCGACTGCCGGCCTGGAGCGGCCACGATCGTGGCCGGCTGACGCGGCGCGGTGTCGACGGCCACGTTCGAGTCGGCACCACCAGCTTCGATGGCCGGGTCGACCTGGACGATGCCGGATCCTTCGGGTGCGGTCCTGGGCCACATGGCGAGCCCGACGGCCGCGACGAGAACAGCGGCCGCAGTCGCCACGATCGCGGTCGCTCTCCGGCGACCGTGTTCCCAGCGAGTGGCCGCCACGGGACCTGCCACCGTCGCGTCTCTCGCACCAACCGCTTCCTCGGCCGCCTCGGGCTCTTCGACACCCCCGCGGGCGGCGTCCCAGTAGAGCGTGCCGTGCAGCGAGATGTACTCGAGATAGAACGTGCGAGCTTCCGGGTCGCCGAGTACGAGCTCCTCGAGTCGAGCCGCCTGCTGGCGGTCGAGTCGATCTTCGCACAGCTCCTCGAGCAGCTGCACCAGCTCGTCGTGTTGGATATGCGAGACGCTCATGGGGTCGCCTGAGCCCGGATCTGGCGGTTGACACATTCCAGCAGAGTGCGGCGGATCCGCGAGAGCGACTGGTAGACCGAGTTGATCGGTCGCCCGATCAGCTCGGCCACGCTCTTGCCCGATTCCCCCGACGCATATCGCTGCTGGATCAATTCGAGATCGTGACTCTTGAGCTTGCTGAGACACACGGCCAGGTGCTGACGTCTCTGTTCGAGTTCATCCGCCTGTTCGACCGCGTCGCTGGCGACCTGTCGGACGAATTCGTCGCTGAAGAGGTGCCGGTCGCGGCGTTGTCGCTGGCGATACTTCAACACCTCGTAGTTGGCGATCTGGCACGACCAGGCCAGGAAGTTGGTGCCCAGTTCGAAACGGTCGAACTTCCGCCAGATGATCACGTTGGTCTCCTGGTGAATCTCCTCGGCGTCCACCGGATTGGGGACCTGCGAGAGGATGAACAGGAAGACTCGCCGCTGGTAGCGGGTAAACAGCTTGATGAATTCTTCGCGCGGTGCCGCCATCGTGGTTCCCGACTCGGAACCATCGGCGGAGGCTTCGGTGGTGATGCGAACTTCGTTCACCGGTGATGAACCTGTTGAGGGCAATGTTTTGCCAGGAACACGACCACCTGGCGTCGTCACCGCCGGGCCTGGTTGATGCGATCCAGGACCCCGCAGGTGACGCGGCAGGTGTCAGGCGGTCAGCCGATCAACTCCTTGATCGCGGCCCCGCCGTTGGCCAACTTCATCGGGCGACCCCGCTTGGACCGGTGTACGGTCTTGGAGGGGATCCCCAGTGCGTGCGAGACGGTGGCCCAGATATCGCCGGGGAGGTAGGCCTTCCCGTCGACACGCGTGCCATCGCGGTCGGTTTTGCCGACAGCCTGTCCGCCCTTGAGCCCTCCGCCGCCCACCATCACGCTCCAACTCGCGGCCCAGTGGTCGCGACCGACGTTGGCGTTGATCCGCGGTGTGCGGCCGAATTCGCCCATCCACACCAGCACGACGTCATCGAGCATGCCACGCTGGGCCAGGTCGGCCGTCAAAGCGGCGATGCCCTGGTCGAGCTGAGGCAGTCTCTGGGTCGAAAGCGTGTTGAAGACGTTGTTGTGGAGGTCCCAGCCACCCATGCCGACCTCGATGAACGGAACTCCCGTCTCGACCAGCCGGCGGGCCATCAGCAGGCCCTGGCCGAAGCCGCCGGTGCCGTAGGCGTCGCGAGTTTCCTGCGACTCCTTGGCGACCTTGAAAGCCTCCATCTGCTCGCTCGTCATCAGGTTGACCGCCTTCTTGTAGATCTCCTGGTGACCCTTGGGCATTTCACCCCGCTTGGAGTTGATGAAGTTGGTCTCGATGACGTTGAGCATCCTCAGCCGCTGGCCGAGTCGATCCTTCTTGTCGCCGAGGCTGGCGTTACGGATCTGGCCATTGCTGCTGACGACAAACGGCGCGTGACGGGCTCCCATGAAACCGGGGCTGCCCGACGGAGCATTCACCGACACGAAGGCCGGGATCTCCAGAGCCGACCGCTTCGCGCCCAGCTCGTTGCTGACCACGCTGCCAAACGTCGGGTGCACCACGGTGGGATTGGGGACGAACGAGGTGTGCATGTAGTAGCGACCCCGCCCGTGATCCGCCTCGCGTGTGCTCATCGAACGGACCACGCTCAGCTTGTCCATCTGCATCGCCGTCTTGGGCATATGCTCGCTGATCTGCAGGTCGCCCCTGGTCTCGATCGGCTGGAACTCGCCGCCGTTCTTCGAACCGGGCTTCAGGTCCCAGATGTCGATCGTGGGAGGACCTCCGCCCATCCACATCAGGATGCAGGCCTTCTGGGCCTTCTTGATGTCCTG
>Ga0310120_10003414_pt1 | contig 11371 bp, 6 predicted proteins | sample CB27_AW_983_MG_FD_203506 | JGI IMG/M metagenome (GOLD analysis project Ga0310120, IMG submission 203506) | Marine microbial communities from Western Arctic Ocean, Canada - CB27_AW_983 | ecosystem: Environmental > Aquatic > Marine > Oceanic | place: Canada: Western Arctic Ocean | collected... | reverse complement strand
CCCATCCGCTTCCCGGAGGATGCGGATCTTCTCTTCGGTCGTGTATCTCTTGCCTTTCATTTTCTGGGTCCTTTGTAGGCACCCAGACTAACTTTTCAAATGGCCCAGTTCTCGTAACCTCAACCAGGGGTACATAACCCATTGGTTTGCCTACGCCACCTCGAAAGACGGCGTCCATTGGCACAAGCCCGCCGTGGATGGCATCAAAAACCGCCCGAAGAAACTTGCCAAAACAAACATTGTCATCATCAGGCGCCACGATTCCAGCACCGTCTGGCTGGACCACGCGGCCACGGATCCCAATGAGCGGTTCAGGCACTTCGTCACGGAGAATCGCCCCCGCAACACGTTGGTCTACCGCACCAGTCCCGACGGCGTCCACTGGAGCGAGCCGGTGGCCATGCGCGCCGCCGTGGGCGACCGTACGACTGTCTTCTACAACCCCTTCCGAAAGGTCTGGGTGCTTAGCGAAAGGTGGAGTGGTGGTTGGACTCACGGTCGTGCCCGTGCCTACATCGAAGACCCGGATCCGAAGAAGATCGTCTCCAACGTCTCTCAACGAGTCAACTGGTGCGCGGGAGAAGACGCCGATCCTGATAATCCCGATCCGAGGTTCAGGCAGTTTGCCCCCGAACTGTACAACCTCGATGCGACGCCGTATGAGAGCCTGATGCTCGGGCTGTTCACCATTTGTACCGGTCCCGGCAACCAGCAGGAATTCCGCAGGGTGGGGCAGAAACGCAACGACATCCTGTTGGGCTTCAGCCGCGACGGCTTCCACTGGCACCGCCCGTGCCGCGAGCGATTCATGGCGGCAAGCTGGAAAGACGATACATGGAACTTCGGCAACGTCCAGTCGGCCGCGGGCGGATGCTTGATCGTCAGGGACAAGCTGTACTTCTACGTCAGCGCCCGCGCCCAGGATCCGGCCCTCTCGCACGGCAACGGGAGCACGGGCCTGGCGATCCTCCGCCGTGACGGCTTCGCATCGATGGATGCCGGCAGCCAGGGCGGCACGCTCACCACCCGGCCGCTGACGTTCAAGGGCAAGCACCTGTTCGTCAACGTGGATGGTCCGAAGGGCGAACTAAAGGCTGAGGTGATCGACAAGGACGGCAAAGTGATCGAGCCGTTTTCTCTCAGGAACTGTCAGCGGGTCTCATGCGACAAGACGCTGGCGGCTGTGACGTGGAAGCAGGCCGTTGACCTGTCAGCGGTGTCGGGCAAGCCGGTCCGGTTCCGGTTTCACCTGACCAACGCCGCCATGTACGCCTTCTGGGTCAGTCCCGACAGGTCTGGTGCCAGCCACGGGTTCGTCGCCGCTGGTGGGCCGAGCTTCACCGGGCCGACCGACACCGTGGGCCGGCTCCGCTGAATATCACGCCAGGATTTCCCTCACGACGTGGCCATGCACGTCGGTGAGGCGGCGGTCGATCCCGTTCTGGCGGAAGGTGAGTTTCTTGTGATCGATTCCCAGGAGGTGGAGCACCGTGGCGTGAAAGTCGTAGCACCACGTCTTGTCCTCTTCGGCCTGGTAACCCCAGTCGTCGCTCTGCCCGTAAGACACGCCGGTCTTGATGCCGGCGCCGGCCAGCCAGGTGACGAAGGTGCCGCCGTTGTGGTCGCGCCCGTCCTTGTTCTGCGCAAAGGGAGTGCGCCCGAACTCGGTGGTCCAAATGAGAAGGGTGTCCTCGAAGAGGCCGCGTGATTTCAAGTCGCGCAGGAGGGCCGCGATGGGTTGGTCGACCGAGGCGGCGATGGGGGGAAGTTCCTTGGTGATGCTGCCGTGGTTGTCCCAGTTTCCGGTGGAACCTTGCGGTCCGCTCCAGACTTGCACGAAGCGGGTGCCGCGCTCCACCAGGCGCCGCGCCAGCAGACAGCGCCGCCCAAAGTCCTCGGTGGTCTTGTTGTCGAGGCCGAAGGCCTGGCGCGTGGTCTCCGTCTCGCGGGAGAGATCGAAGGCTTCGGGAGCGGAGAGCTGCATCTTGGCGGCCAGCTCGTAGGAGGCGATGCGGGCGGCGAGGCGAGTATCGCCGGGATAGGGAGCGGCGTGGTTGCGGTTGAGCGTCTGCAGCAAGGCGAGCCCTTCGCGATCGGCCTCGCGGGATGCGAAGGCGTACTTCTTATTTGCGAAGAGGTCCGGAACGGGATTGTCGGCGCCCCCCTTGATGATGGTGCCCTGGTGGGTGGCGGGGAGAAAGCCGGAGGAGAAGGGTCCCTTCTGGTTGTAGGGCAGGCCCTTGGCATCCGGCAGCACCACGAATGTGGGGAGGTTGTCGGCCAGGTTTCCGAGGGCGTAGGAAATCCAGGCCCCCATGCACGGGAAGCCGGGCAGGAGGAATCCCGAGTTCATCATGTAGGTTCCCGGACCATGGACGTTGGTCTTGGTCGTCATGGCCATCAAGAAGGCTATCTCGTCCACCAGCTTGGCCTGGTGCGGGAAGACGCTGCTCACCCAGCGCCCGCTCTCGCCGTGTTGCTTGAACTCGAAGGGGCTCTTCATGAGCGCGCCGGGAACTCCGGTGAAGCCTTCCGGTTTTTCCTTGGGCCCCAGCTTCTGTCCGTGGAGCTTTTCCAACGCGGGCTTGTAGTCGAAGGTGTCCATCGGGCTGGCCCCCCCGGTCATGAAAAGCTGGATGATGCGCTTCACCCTGGCGGGGTGATGCAAACCCCCGTGGAGGGCAGGCCTCGACTCCTGCGCGCGGAGGTCGCCCGCCAGCATGTGGGTCAGCGCCAAGCCGCCCAGGCCCCCGCCGGATTGCCAGAGGAAGTCGCGGCGAGTTGTTGGTCCTGAGAGGGGATGGAGATGGGGGGCCATGTCAGTGTACAGTATTCAGTGTACAGTGTTCAGACCGGGGAGATTGAGTGAGGAAGTTCTGCAAATCGATGAATGGAGTTGAGGGTGACCGGCGGCCCGGGATGACGGTGCTTCGCTTGCTCAGTCGATGAAGAGAAACTCGTTGCTGTTGAAGAGGACGCGGGCGAGGGCGGGGAGGCCGAACTTTTCGGCGTAGGCCCTGAGTCCGGCAAGTTCGGCCGGTGCCGGTTCGCGCAGGAAGATCAGCAGGACGGCGTGGCGCACTTGGGCGTCGAGAGTCGCGTGTTCCTTCTCGAGGCGGGCCGCCAGTTGCTGGCTGTGGTGCAGGACAAAGTCGTTGTTAAAGAGGGTGAGGGCCTGCAGGGCGGAGACCGAGGCGCCGCGATTCGGCGAGAGGAGGGCCATGTCTGGAAAGTCGAGGGCCTCCATGAAGGGATCGGCGATGCCGCGCCACACCACGCGATAAATGCTGCGCCGCGCCGAGCCGGGATGATTCCAATCGTAGGCCTCGTAATCCAGTTTCGGGGTGCTCTGCGGTCCCTTGCTCTTGGCGAACTGCTCCACCCCGGGACCGGCCATGGTGAGATCGATCCGGCCCGTGATCTGGAGGAGGGCGTCGCGGTAGGCTTCCGCGTCGAGGCGCTGGCCATTCATCCGCCACAGGAGGCGATTCTCGGCGTCCACCACGAGGGCGCGCGCGGCGGCCTCCTCGTCGGTCCGCGAAGTCTGCCGGTAGGTTTCGCTGGTGAGGATGAGCCGGTGCAATTGCTTGAGGGACCCATCCGCTTCATCGCGAAACCAGTGCGCGAGCCAATCGATCAACTCGGGATGGCTCGGCGATCCGCCCATGCGGCCAAAATCGTTGGGCGTCTCGCACAGGCCACGCCCGAAGTGGTAGTGCCAGACACGATTTACGATGCTGCGCCAGGTGAGCGGGTTGTCCGGAGCGGCGATCCACTGCGCCAGGGCGGCGCGGCGGGTGGCTTCGTTCTCGGGCTGCGGCAAGTCAAATCGTCCCGGCAAAGCGGAGAGGGCCGCGAGGGCGCCGGGCTGCGCGACTTCGCCCGGTTTTTCGATGTTGCCGCGGCGCAGGACGTGCACGGTTTTCGGAGTGGCGAGGGGCGTGGCGAGTTTCTTGGCGTGGGACCAGTGTGTCGAGACCGCGTAGACCACCGGCTTGGGAGGAAGCGACATTAGTTGCCGGTCGGCGTAAGCCGCCAGGACGTGGGCGGCGATGGCGCTTCGTTGTTCCTCGGAACGGTCCTCGGCAGGAACATTCAGCGCGCCTTGCACGGATGCGGGGAGAATCTCGGCGCCGGGATTCTGCGCGCCGGTGACCGAGATGCGGAAACGGCCCAGGAGATGGCCCTCGCCATGGAGTTGCCGGAGCGCGACCACCAGGCGGGTGGACGACTTGAGCTTGGCCGGCTGTTCCAGCTCAAAGGTGGCGTGATGCGGTTCGCCCACCTTGGGATAGATCCCCCAGGCCGTCTTGACGTTGCCGTCGAGGGCGTGGGAAATGGTCCAGCCCTCCTGGTTCCAGTCCGCGGTGGCTTGTCTGATCTTCAGCGGGATGGGAGAGCCCTCTTCGACGAGGTGGGCCTCAAACTCGCTGAGGTGCAGGTTGCCGTTGTCCTGCCGGCCCGGGCCCTTCTTGGAAAGACTCTCGTCGGCGAGAACATCGAGGCGGATGGCAGTGAGCTTCTCGAGCGAAAGTCTGCCGGTAAAGGTGTAGGTGTCGGTCTCCGGTCGTTTTCCGGAGGCCAGGTAGGAATCGTCCGGCAGCGGTTGAAACTCGGAACCGTCCGAGGAGAGCAGAGTCTCTGCGGAGAGCGAATGCCAGTCCGCGCCCTTCCCGCCGTGCTCGCGAGTCCACTCCGCCACCAGCCCGGCATAATTCGCGGCGAGCAGGACCTGGTGGTCTTTTTTCGCTGCGGCTTCCTTCAGATCGAGAAACTCCTGGCGCTTCTTGACGAGGGCCGGGTCCGGTTCGAACTCCACGTCGCCCTTGCCCACTCCCGCGAAGACGGCCTGGAGCGAGTAGTAATCTTCCTGCGAGACGGGATCGGATTTGTGGGCGTGACAGCGCGCGCAATTCGCGGTGGTGCTCACGAAGGCAGCCATGGTCTGGGTCACCATGTCGTCGCGGTCGAGATAATCGAAGGTCACCGGAGCGGTGCCGGCCCGGCTCAGTTCCAGCGGTCCCGCTGCGATGAATCCAAGACCGGCGACGAGGTGGGGCTCCTTGGGGTAGAAGACATCCGCGGCGAGTTGTTCGCGGATGAACCGTCCCCACGAGATGTCTTCGTTAAGGCGTTGAATCACGTAGTCGCGAAAGCGCCATGCGTTGGGACGGAGCACGTCATGCTCGCAGCCGTGGGAGTCTGCAAAGTGGATCGTATCGAGCCAGTGCCGGGCCCAGCGCTCGCCGTAGCGCGGAGACTCCAGGAGAGAATCCACCAGCTTCTCGTATGCGCGCGGATCCGGATCGTCCACGAAGCGTTGCACTTGCTCCGGAGTGGGCGGAAGGCCGTGCAGGTCGAGGTACAGGCGCCGGATCAGGGTGCGTCGATCGGCCCGCGGGGCGGGGGACAGTTTCCCCTCGCGGAGCCGGGCTCGGATGAAGGCATCGATCGGATGGCCGGCCGGCGGAGAAGCGGCGGGCAGGGGAGGCGGCGTGATGGGCACCAGCGACCACCAGTCTTTCGTCAACTCGCGAAAGTCCCGGGCGGGTTTGGTGGTGCGCGGATCCGGGGCGCCTCGTTTCACCCAGTCCACCAGGATCGCGACGTCGGCCTCGGGAAGCTTTTTCTTGGGAGGCATTTTGAACTCCGGATCGGTGCGCCGGATGGCCTTGACGAGGAGGCTCTCTTCCGGCTTGCCCGGAACGAGGGCGGGTCCCTGCTCGCCCCCTTCCTCCCATCCGCTCCGTGAATCGAGCGTCAGTCCTCCCTTCATCTTGCCGGATCTGTGGGAGTGGCACTTGTAGCAATGCGCCTCCAGGAGGGGCGCGACCCTCGACTCGAAGAAGGCCGTGTCCTCCGCGCACACACCGGGCGTGAGAAGCACGGTGAACCACGACCAGAGACCGAACTGACGATGCGTTGCGCTCAAAGGATTACGGATTCTAGACCTCATCCCGCTCCTTGTCAGTCAGGGAGATCCCGGATTGAGAACGGTGTGCAGGAATTTGCATGAGCTTGACCTGTGATCACTACTGGGCTGCAATTGGAGAACTCGCAAAAGAACCTCGGTCATCGATCCGTCCCCTCCTCTACGTGTTGCTTTTTGGTTGGGCCCTCCAGGCCGGCGCCGACGCCAGGATCCGTTACGTCAAACTGGACGCGCCCGCTGCAGAGAGGGATGGAAGTTCGTGGGGGAGAGCCTTCGCGAGCCTGTTGCACCCCCACCAACCCCGGATTGCCCTTCGAAGTCTCGACGACGTGTCCTCCGTAGCGTTGGCGAAGGGGGAAGAAGGGGCCCCTGTGGCTAAATGAAACCCGGTCTCAAAAAGGAATTTCCTAGCAATATCGTCATGACTCGAATTGAACGGATCCAGGTGCGCTGGTCGCTGCTCGGGCTGTTTCTCGGGTCGGCGCTTGTGCCAGCGCTGACGGGCGCCGCGCCTTCAGCCACGATGACGAAACTGCCCACGCTCGACGAAGTCAAGGCGGCCGGCGCCCGTAAATCCAGTTTCAGGAATCGATCCACGCACGCCGTTGCGTCGGAAGCGCCGCAGCCGTCGCTCGGCCGGTTTCGCAACGAGATCGGGCCAATCCTGAAGGAGAATTGTGTCCGGTGTCACGGATCCAAAAAAGCGAAGGGGAATCTTCGGATCGACACGCTGGATCCCAATCTTCTGAAGGGAAAGGACGTCGATTGGTGGCTGGAGATTTTGGCCGTGCTGGGCAACGGCGAAATGCCTCCCCCGGACAAGTCCGAGTTGCCGGACCAGGATCGGGCCAAGGCGATCGAGTGGCTGTCCGACGAGATCCGCACGGCCTCGATGGCTCAGCGGGCATCGGGAGGGTATTCCTCGTTTCGGCGCATGACGCGCTACGAATACAACTATGCGCTGCAAGACCTCCTTGGGCTCCCCTGGGATTTTGCCAAAGACCTTCCTCCGGAAGCCCATTCTGAAGACGGCTTTCAGAACAGTTCTGAAACGCTGCACATGTCCGTCACGCAGCTTGAAACCTACCGCCGAATCGCCAGGAAAGCGTTGCTACGGGCGACCGTCCACGGCCCGCGACCTCCGGTTTTCAATTGGGGCGTCACAATGGAGCAAGCGGCCCGAATCGAATGGCCGAAACAGACGGCAAAGCTGGACAAGGCCAGAGCCCAATTCAAGGACGATCCGGCCAGGCAAAAGCAGGAGCTGGATCGGCTCCTTGCCGGCTTCAAGAAGCCTCACCGGAGCCCCTATTTCAAGGACCTTTCAACCGAGCGAACGGCGCCCCACACTTGGGATTACCGCGGCGCCAAGTATGCCTTCAAGCCGACAGATTCCCGCCCTGACGTTCCCGGATCATTCGACCATGTCGCGGTCATTCCCCAGGGGCGAAACCAAAAACTCATTGTGGAACTGGGTGAGAAGGTTCCCGACGAAGGCATCCTTCGGGTCCGTGTTCGCGCATCAAGGACCTCTGAGGAGGATGGCCGGATCCCGAGCCTGCAGCTGGAATTCGGCTGGCAGGCCAGCAATGAGGGGAGGGCCCTGCTCCGGGTGAGCGCCGAAGATATTCCCGTCGCTGCCGGTCCGGACAACCCGGAGTTCTACCAATGGGATGTGCCGCTGGGCGACATCTATCCCCGCAACTCCGTAAGAAAGACCTCGCCATTGGGAACCATGCCCAATCCTACCGAGCACATCCGGCTGGTCAACAGCTCCGCCTCGCGGGGGGATGTTCAAATCGATTACGTGGAGGTTACGGCTCCGGTTCATGACCAGTGGCCGCCGGAGTCGCACAAACGGATCTTTTTCGACAGCGGGAACAGCCACAACGAACCGGTCTATGCGAGGGAAATCCTGACCGCTTTCATGTCCCGCGCCTGGCGGCGAAAGGCGACCGAAGAGGAGATCGGGCAAAAGATCCAGCTCTTTCACGCGATGCGATCATCCTGTGACACTTTCGAGGAGGCCATGGTCGAAGTTCTGGCGACGGTTCTCTCCTCGCCCGATTTTCTCTACATCGTCCGGGACGAAACCGCCGGAAATTCCGGCAAGGCGTCCGGACCGGCGAGGCTTTACGAACACGAACTGGCAACGCGGCTTTCCATGTTCCTGTGGTGCAGTGTGCCCGATGACCGACTGCTGGAGCTGGCAGACCGCGGCCAACTGAGTCGTTCGGACGTCCTGGCCGGCGAGGTCCGGCGGATGCTGGCGGATTCGCGCTCCAGGCGGTTCTCAAAACATTTCGTCCGCCAGTGGCTCGACATGCAACTGCTCGACTTCCTGAATCCCAAAAAGAGCCTGGATCCGCTCGTCAAGGAAGCCATGCAGCAGGAACCCATCGTGGTTTTCCAGGAGATGCTGCGTCACGACGAGAGCGTTCTGAATTTCATCCACGCCGACTACACGATGGCAAACGAGCGTCTCGCGATGCATTGCGGATTGCCCAACGTCCACGGGAATCACTTTCGACGCGTCAATCTGGATGTGAGCCACAGGCGTGGAGGATTGCTGACCCAGGCGGGCCTGTTGGCGATGAATTCCAGCGGCGCGGATTCCCATCCGCTGAAACGCGGGATCTGGATGCTGGAAAGCCTCCTCAACGACCCGCCGCCGCCCCCGCCGCCGGCCGTCCCGGAAATTGATCTCGCCGATCCGGAGATCGCGAAGATGTCACTCAAGGAACGCATCGAGGATCACCGGAACCATGCCGCCTGCATGTCCTGTCATGTGAAAATCGATCCGTGGGGAATCGCCTTTGAGAACTACGACGCCCTGGGACGCTGGCGCGACCGGATCAATGGGAAGCCCGTTGACGCGACCAGCCGGCTGTTCAATAATGAACCCTTGAACGGCATGGACGGATTGAAACGGTTCCTGCTGAAGAATCGTCAGGACCAGTTTGTTCAAGCCATCGTGTATAAAATGACAGTCTACGCCCTCGGGCGACCCCTGACCTTCGCCGACCGGGCGGGCGTTGAAGCAATCACCACCAAGGTCCGCCAGCAGGGAGACGGGCTGGCGACCCTGATCCTGCAGGTGGCCGCGAGTGAATTGTTCCTGTCGAAATGAAATTATTTTCGTCATCGAAACAGATGATCACCGCACGGAATAATCTGCCATGTCTTCAAGTTTAAAATCGCTGGATCGCCGTCGCTTTCTTTGCGGGGCTGGTTGGGCCTTGGCCCTGCCTTTGTTCGAATCCTTCCCTGTCTCCAACGCAAGGGCTGCCGAGGGTCCGGCCAATCCCAGGCGTCTGGGCTGCTTTTATTTTCCGGATGGCGTTCCCATGCCGCTTCGGGAGGATCCCGCCTACAAGGATTGGTCATGGTTCCCGCACGGCAATGCCAAGGAATTCACCTTCACGCAGTGCCTCGCGCCGCTTGAGCCGTTGCGGAACGACCTGACCGTGCTGTCCGGCCTCTCCCATCCGGCGGGGCGCAATGTTCACGGCCACAACAACGCGGACCAGTTTCTGACGGCGGCCGCGACCGGCACGGGCGATACGGATTACCAGAATACCATTTCACTGGACCAGGTCTACGCCCGGCGTGTTGGCGACCAGAGCCGGTTTGCCTCCCTGGTCATGTCCACCGACGGAGGGACGGGGACGGCCCGAGGGGCCCATACGATCTCCTTCGACGGGCAAGGAAGAGCCATTCCCGCGGAACACCGCCCGAAGCAAATCTTTGACCTGCTCTTTGTCAAAAACGACGCTCATGCAGCCCGTCAGCTCGCCCTCAACGTGAGCGCGCTTGACGATCTTCTGGCCGACGCGCGTCGGATGCGGACGAGGCTCTCATCGCACGATCGGAGCAGCCTGGATGAATACCTGCAATCCGTCCGGGAGGCTGAGATCCGTGTGCAGAAGGCAAAGCGTTGGATCAATCTGCCGCTCCCTACGGTGAATGCGGATCATCTCAATCTGGAAATCACACCCGACGATTCTCGTTTGTATCTGCAGACAATGTTTGAGCTGATCTACCTGGCCTTCAAGACGGACTCGACCCGCGTGGCAACTTACCAGATTGGCCGGGAGAATGGCGTCGGCATCAGCGATCATTTGGCCCGCGCCGTCGGGTTCCCCACGGCCCATCAGTTGTCGCATGACACGAAGCAGCCCGACGGTTGGAAGAATTTCGGGACTTATTGCCGGTTTCTGATTGAGGAATACGGGCGATTTGTGATGAGGCTGAAACAGACCCCGGAGCCGGCGGGCGAAGGGACGCTGCTGGACAACACCCTGCTGCTGCTTGGTTCAGCGTCGAGCGCCTTTCACCTCTCCCGCAATTATCCGCTGATTTTGGCCGGGGGAAGGAACATGGGACTCACGCACGGTCGCTACCTCAATCATGTCGGAGCCAACGCGCAAGCCGGTGGTTGGAAACCTGGCGATCCAGAACCGTGGACGAAGAAGGCAACCAACGAGGATCTGCCCCTGTCCAATCTCTTCGTCGCCATGCTTCAACGTCTCGGCGTTGAAACCGAATCCTTCGCGGACAGCGTCGGCAAACTGGACGGGGTATGAGGAGTGGGGCGGACGCACGTGGCCCATCGGACGAAGAAACTCGTTTCAGTCTCGGGCTGGATTGATCGCCTCTCACCTGCAATTCCACCCATCAAACGGGGGCGAAAGTTTCACGTTGCCCTTCGCACGCAAACGACGTTTCCTTGGGTCTAACTTATTTTCACGCGATTCATGAAACCCTCCTTCCTGTTGAGTTTAACCGTGGCTTGCGTCCTATCCATCGGCGTCGTCCAAGCAGCGGCGCCGAACCTGATGCGTTGCACCCCCACCAACCCAGGCTTGCCCTTCGAAGTCTCGACGACGTGTCCTCCGTAGCGTTGGCGAAGGGGGAAGAAGGGGCCCCTGAGGCTCAATGAAACCCGGTCTCAAAAAGGAATTTCCCAGCAATCAACGAAGGGTATTCGGCAACGACTGCGTCAAGCGACATGTCAGCTGCGAGGCAGTCAAGCGCGAGCGAGACCATGATTCTCGTTCCCTTGAAACAAGGCTTCCAGGACTCATCTGCGTGTTGGATCCTTGGAATAAATAGACCGCATCTTCCACCCTTTCACTTCCTTCACCAGCACGGAGCCCTCCCTGCAGAAGAGGGTGACCCCGAGGTTTTTCGGGGCGTATTTGTGGGGGGCGAGAGCCGCCTGGCGATCGTTGGCAAAGACTTCGATGATGTTCTTGTCGAGGAAGAGGCGGAGTTGGAGATCTTCCCCTGCTTTCAACTCGAAGGGCACCTTCGTTTCGCCCAGTGTCAGGGTTTTCTTCGCGGGATCGAGAGTGATGGGGAAGCCTTGCTTGCCATCCTGGTCGCAATAGACGCGGACGCCGAATTGACGTGCGGTGCCGCCGGATTTGAAGACGA
>Ga0310120_10003413_pt1 | contig 11372 bp, 6 predicted proteins | sample CB27_AW_983_MG_FD_203506 | JGI IMG/M metagenome (GOLD analysis project Ga0310120, IMG submission 203506) | Marine microbial communities from Western Arctic Ocean, Canada - CB27_AW_983 | ecosystem: Environmental > Aquatic > Marine > Oceanic | place: Canada: Western Arctic Ocean | collected... | reverse complement strand
TGAATTTGCGGTCTTCAAGGATGGCAAAATCGACCTTGCCCCAGTTCAGGTTGGTGAACCAGACCCCGATACCCTGGCCGATCTTGTGGGGATCGGTGGGATCGGGGAGATGGCTGGTCTGTGCGCGTTCAACCTCCTGGACGTAGACCCCGGGCCGGGAGTAGCCGCCGTCGGAAGCGCCGCCGAGGGTTGAAACCTTGCCGCTTTCGCCCCAGAGGTTCGGCTGGCCCGCATCATGGTCATCGGGCAGGCAGAGGGTCGGCCGGTCCTTGATAATTTCGCCAAAGTCGCGGCCGAACTTGAGCCAGGCAGCATAGTGCTTGTGATGGTCGTAGACCTGGTCGCCCGAGAAGAACAGGACATCAGCGTCGACCTTTTTGATGTTGTTGATGATGTCCTGCCGGGAGATGTCGCCGCCGTGCGCCGGGTGGATGGAGTTCCCGGTAAAACTCGCCACGATAATTTCGTCCTTGTCGACCGGGTTCCTGCGGATGAGGCCCTTGTAGACAGATCCGGCACCATGCACGACGCGGTAGTGATGCGCCCTGGAGTCATCCCAGTTTTCGACGCGGAAGGGGGCCGTCCAGCCTTGCTCAATGGCGGTGGTCCTCGCCACTTCAATCCATTGGCCGCCTTTTTCGATCTCCAGGCGAACCGTCCTGCTGTCGCCCGCGGCAAGGGGATAGAGCTGGGCGGTGAGCTTGAGGGTTTTGTCGTGCACGGTGTAGAGCGCAAAACAAATGAGATCCTTCTTTGCTACTTCCGGGATGGCCAGGACGGCGCGACCCTTCTTCCTTTGATTCTTCTGCTGGGAGACCGCGACGCCGGCAATGAAAAGAGCGGCGCCACAGATGATGAGCCATTTCTGGAGCTTCATGGGTAGCTTTTGGTATTGTCGGTTAACCGGCAGGATCACTTGGTTGCTTACTCGCGGCGTTCGCCGACTCTGGCGTGGAATCGGGGGGTGACGCAAGGGTTTCAACCTGCCGCGGCGAACGCCAAAGGACAAAGAGATAAAGAGGGATCAGAAAATGCGGGGCGCGGAGCACTGCTTCGTGGATAAAATAATCGGCACCCCAATAGATCAGGCCCAGGGACATGCCAGCGACCGGGCGGGCGATGGCGGTCAGAAATCCCCAGGCAACAGCGTAGAGGGCGCAGGCGCGACGCAGGGAGGGAACGAAGATCCCGATGCAGATCACGAAGTCGAGAATGCCGACGGCCCGGAGAATGCCGACCGCTGTTTCGTGCTCGACCTGGAGAATGACCGAGGTCATGGCAGAGAAATTCGCAGGGACGGGCCAAAGGCCCAGCGCATAGCAGCCATGACCGGCAAAGGTGATGATGAGCGCAACAATGGCAGTGACAACGGTGACTCGATGGCGCACCCCCAGCGCGAGCGCCATGACCAGGATTACCGGGCTGAGGATCTGGCCACCGTACTCCATGAACATCGGGAGTTGGCGCTGGGCGGCGAGGTAGTGGGCGTAGGCCACGATGACGAGCAGACCGCTGCCACCCACCAGCGCCACCATCTGGATCCACGATTTCCTGCGCACCGTGATGGCAAGGACCGTACATCCGAGATAGAGCCAACCGATCCAGGCGATCCACTTCTGGACCAGGCCATCATTCGCACCCGTGCCGACAAAGGTTTCCCAGCTGACGCCAAGTCTTTCCGCAAGAGCGTAGGTTTTGTCCTGCCAGAGAAGAATTCCATAAGGTCCTTCCCAGTAGAAATGCACCCAGGTCCAACCGGCAAAACAGAAGAGAGCGCCAAGGCGGAGAAGGAGAAGGAGATTCCTGTCGGGCTTCGGTTTGTTCACGATTGCAGCCAGCACAAACCTCTACCTTACGGATCACCCGGCCGTAATCGTAAAAATCCCGGGACGGGCCAAAAAAGCGATCTTGCCCGTGAAACGATCCCTCCGGTTACCAGTTCACGTCGTGCCGCCTGCCTCACCGGAGCCGGCTCCACTCCCACCCTATTGGTTTTCCGGGTCCCAGCGCACCTGGTAGTAGATAGACTGTGCGCCTGCGAAGGCCGTATCGGTAAACTCGCCGACTTCGCTGGTCGCTATGATCGAATCGCTCAATTCGGACCAGTCCTCAAGGTCGAAACTTGACCACAGGGAATAGGTTTCACCATTGACCGCCTCCCACCGGACGATGTTCCCGACACCTCCCTTGATAACTTCGATGATCTGGAATGGCGGATGTTCATTCGTGGAATGGTCGACAACAAAGTTGGAGATGCGAATCGTCCCCGAATCAGGGGTCGTATCATTGTTGTCCTGGTCAAACGGGTCGTCATCATGGAGCATCAGTCCGAACCCGTTGAACCGTGCTACCTTGCCGTTGCCCCAGACGTCACTGCGCGCCGGGTTGGCCTGACCATCGATGACGCCGGTCGCTTCGTTGTAGGCCGCAAAACCGTGGGTGGAAGAACTGCCCCCGTTTTCCCAGGTAAGGCTGTAGGAAAGATCGGTGCCGGAGGTGCGCTCAACCCGCATGGTGAAGGTGTGGACAATCCCTGTTTGAGCCAGCGGTTGCCCCGGGTGGTGCGCTTGTCCGACACGCGAATTTCCTCCCACACCCAATCCCGCGAGATTGCCTGGATCAAAGCTTCCCCCGGGACTGAGTTCCCCATCGATCCGGAATTTCATGAAGTCGCCAACTCCCTCGCGACCCGGGTTGGGGCCAAGATGAACCAGTGCAAGCATCTCGTAGTTCGTGCTCGTATCAAAGAGGGCGAGATGAAGATCACCGCGATTGTTCTCAATCAGCGGCGTGAGAAGCTCGAAATCGAATCGAATCTCCACCGCATCCCCGGTCCCCGACATCTGCAGATTCTCGAAAACCTGGTAAACTCGTGGCCGAACGGCATTCCCCGCGAAGAATTCATCCGGGCTCGACGGATCCGGCACGAGTGTGCCGCGGATATCGGCAACGGTGAAATCGAAGCCCCCGGTCGATTGATTCGCGAGGGTCGAGATTTCTTCAGGATTATAGAACGACCACTCGTCAGCCAGTGGAACCGGACGTGCCGGGGCAGAGGTGGAGAGCGTGACGGCCAGAACCATCTGGACTGTTTGTCCAGGACATCTCTCCAATGCCCGGGATTTCTCCGGTGCCGGATGAGCCTCTCTCAATGAGGAAGGGGCCTTTTCCATACTGCACCCTAACACCCGAACCTCGCAAGGAACAATGACAGAGGTGAGTTTTGCGGAGCCGAATCCAGTCAAAAAGATGGACGGGGCTTCCCATTTACGTTGTCTTTTCGCGGTCCTGATTATGAGCCCCCGCCAAGGATCAAACTCAAGACCAGGCGAGGCACTCGGTTCATTTGGATTTCCCCAAGAGTTCCGTCATGGCTTTACCCATGGCTTCACCGACATTCATGTAGGTTTCAGCGTTGCCACCGTAGTGACCGCCGGAACTTCCGCCCTTGGATAAGGGATGGGTGTACACGGAAGCGACGTTGCCCTTGAACTCAGGGTACTTCCCGGACTCGCCGTCCACCGCCTGCATGGCATCGAGAATTTTACCGCCACCATCAGTCGCACCTTTCTTAGTCTGGCCGAGGGAGGCGCAGACGAAGTTGGCCTTGGGGGCATCGAAGTCCTTGCGAAGAGTCTTAATGAGATGAACCAGGTTCTTCTCGTAGCGACCGGAAAGCGCTGCACTCCGGCTGTCCCGATCGCCCTGCCACCAGAAGAAGCCGGCCACCTCGTATCCCTTGGCTCCGGAATAATACTTGTCGAGTTCCGAGAGGACCTTCTTGGCCCGGGCGACGTCGCCGTCGTATTGCAAGCCGGCGTACCATCCGATCTTCTTGGGTTCGGTGCCCTTTACCCAGCGCTCGGGGGTGCCCTTGTAGCCGGGATGAACCCAGATGACGCCTTTGGCATCGGTGAACTCAAAGCTCTCACTGCCCGGTGGAAGGAGGTCCCAACCCAGAGCCCGGTTGCCGATGCAGCTCTTGAGAATCAGCACTGGGGCGTCAGTAGCTTCCCCGAGGTGATGCCCGATGCCGATTTCCGGGCCAATTCTGCCGGCCTTCGTAGTCAGGAACTCGTTCTTTTTGACGCCCATCTTACCGGGTCCTCCGCTGCCCATGACGAAGACGTTGCGGACATCCTTGCGTTCGGTCCAGTTGCCGGCGTCGTCAACGAGGAATGGATAGAGCCCTTCTTCTTTGCACGCGTAGTCGAGACAGCCGTCCTTGCCGCCGGCGATCTTGCCGAAGCCGAGCATGTTGGACTGGCCCATCAGGATATAGACTTGGACCGGTTTGGTCATATCCGCCGGTTTGCCATCCGGATCAGGTAATACCTGCAATTCCCTGGCTGAGACCGGATAGGCTGAGGCCGTCAACAGGGCGAAAATAGACAGAGTTTGAATGAGCTTCTTCTTTAGTTTCATGATTCTTTTTATTTCTGGCGCGAATGATGCCCTTCGCTCGATCGGTGAAACAGGTTGCCCCGATCAGCCCAGGACAACAAAGACAGAGGATCGCTCTTTTGCGTTTTTTTGATGCCTATTTGCGACGCTCCAAATAGAGCCCCTTTTTACTTTTCCCCCGGTGGGGTCGCCCCGGGAATCAGTTTAACCATATCCTTCAAGGGTTTCCAGGGAGCCCCTCCTCCATTAAAGCCGATCCCCACTTCGAGCACCCCTTTCTTCCCTTCCCGCATCGGGAAGCGATTGTTGTAGGTGGAATAAAGCAGGTCCCCATCCAGAAAAAACAGAAACCGCCCGGGACGTCCACCGGCCACAATGCGCAGTGGCGCAATCCTGTCACTCCCCACATAGCCGTAACCCCGAATCCACCTGGGCGGAGTCCCCTCAATCTTTTTGCCTTTGGCGGTCGGCTTGTAAATGGTGTGCACTTTGATTTCGCCGTGCCCCGCCTTGTTGTATTTGAGGATGGTGGCATCGACGATCATCGGAATCCTGGGATCGCGGATGGCCTGATCCAGCCCCGCCGGCAACGGATCGTCTGCAGAAACCTGCCCAGCTGATCCAAGGATGGAAAAGAAGGTGAAGACCAACAGTGCAATTCCCTTCATCTTGTTTTCTCTGTGTTTCGTAGATTTGAAAACACATCCCCTGTCGGTTTGGGCGGCAAAGCGCCTTGCCATTGGACAAGCATCTTCCTGAGTTGGCTTACCTTGGCCGGATGTTTCGCTTTAAGGTCGCTCTTCTCCAGCGGGTCAGCAACCAGGTCATAGAGTTCGACATGTTTGGCATCCCGGTTCGCCACCAGTTTCCAGTTCTCGCTGACCACCGCATAGGATACCCAGTGGTCGGGCTTGGTTTTCCGGGCCGGCCATGGGGCCACCGTCTTCCAGAAAAGCGGTTTTTCGCGCCGTGCTGTGCCCTTGCCTTTGAGAGTCCCCACCTGGCTGATTCCATCAGGATGGTAGGAAGCCGGTAGCTGGACTCCCGCAATCTCGCAAAAGGTAGGCAGGAGATCCACTGCTGAAAAAATGGAGGTCTTGTCGACCTTTCCTGCCTCAATCTTTCCGGGCCAACGGGCAATGAAAGGCACCCCTACCCCACCCTCAAAAAGGGCGGCCTTGTATCCCTTGCGCCCTCCGGTAATGCCTCTGGCCGCAGCGATATTAAACCCCTTCCCGGTGGCTGTATCGTACATGGTTTCCAGTGGCGTGCCTCGCTGAGCCCGGGCCGGTCCGTTGTCTGAACTGAAGATCACCAATGTGTTGTCAGTCAGTTTCAAGCGATCCAGTGCATCCAGCACTTCCCCCACCCGGTCATCGGCATGTGAGAGAACCGAAGCATAGATGTTGTCCCGCTCCCCCAGCTCCGGAAACCGCTTGCGATACCCGGGCACGGTATGGAAGGGCGTATGCGGTTCGTGTAACCACAGGTTGATGAAGAAGGTCTTGTCTGCCTGGTGGCTCTTCTCAATGAAGGAGATGGCGTTTTGGGCATCTTCATGGACCGGCATTTGTTTGCCGGAGCAATTAAAGGCACCGTAAACGTCAAAACCATACTGGCTGGGCGGAGGCGAGTCGGGGATCATGTCATTGGCCAGGTGCCACTTGCCGAAGTGCGCGGTGGCATAACCCGCACTCTTAAGAAACCGGGACAATAGCGGCGCCCTGGGATCCAGCCAGTCGGGCATGTTGCGCCTGGCATTACTGGGCACCCAGGCGAAGTGCCCGTCAATATTGTAGCGGGCCGGGAAATGGCCGGTCATCACCGCGGTCCGGCTGGGGGAACACACGCCACTGGCCACCGTGAACCGGTGAAAGTCAGTCCCTTCCTTCGCCAAGCGGTCAATATTGGGGGTCTTCACATAAGGATGCCCGTGACAGCCGAGGTCACCCCAACCCCAGTCATCGGCGAAAATGAAAAGAATGTTGGGGGGCGCATTCTTGGCCGACCCCTCCGGATAAAGTGCGAGGCCCAATGCAACCAGAAGAACTGATACCTTTTTCATCTATCCCAACCCTGTCTCTCCCCTAGGGAATCGCCTGGAACATCTGGTGAATGGTGAGCTTCTTACCAGCCAACTTGATCTGAAGATCAAAGAATCCGGCATCCTTGGTTTTGTGCAGAAATCCAGCCGAGATGAATTCACCCCGCCTGGAAAAGCTGATGGGCTTGGACCAATCCACCTGACTGAGCATCCTGCCATTTGCCGCAGGCTCCTGTTTGTATTCTCCATTCAGGAAGAGGCCCAGGATAGTCTCGCATTCCTCAGCAGTCATTCCCTGCAGCGATCCGATCCGGTATTCCTTCTTGCTCACCCTGAGAATGATCTTTTTGCGGGTATGAGGTTTCCCCGCCCAGAAGTCACCTCGCTGTGCTTGCCCTTTCTGCGGCCTGGCCCCCGGTTCCAGCCATTTACCGTAACTCACATTCAGGATCTGGCAGGAGACTTCACGCCCCTTGACCTGTTCAACTCCTTGCACGGTTATTCCACGAAAAGGGGTGGGGACCATGTTGTAGGAAGAGATCCTTGACACCTTTCCGATCCCGCATTCCTGCGCCAGGGCAATCACCTCTTTTTCCTGCTCCTCGGTGAGCATGGCCCGATCCACGTAGTCTTGTTCTACTCCAAATGAGGGAAGAGCCAGCCCAAGCATGAACAAGCTCAGCAGTTTCGTTTTCATTCTGATTCGCATCTTATCTTCGATTGCCGTCCTTGTTGAATCTTTTTAACCAGTTACCTTTGGGCATACAGAAACTCCAGCCTCAAGAATCTTGGAACTTTTTGACAAAAGTCCTGTTCCGGTTGATCGCCAGCCGTGACGCTCCGGAAATACGCTTGCCCTCCAAACCGCTGCCTCCATACGATGAAGCGCCCGAAAAGAATCACCCCATAACGATCACCGTCAAGGTTCCCGGCCAACGCGAACCAACTCCCCCTCCCATGCAACAGTTCGCCGCCCCGCGCCTCCCCCAGCGCCGCGCTTCCTCCCTCTTCCCGGCTGCCCTCCTGGCACTCATCCTGCCGATCGCGGCCGATCCCGTCATCAACGAGATCTTCTACCACGAGGATCATGGAATCAATCCGGAGAACCTGTTGACGGAATGGATCGAACTGCACAATCCCACCCCGGCCGCCATCGACCTCTCCAACTGGACTTTCAGTCGCGGCGTGTCCTATACCTTTCCGCCCGGGACAAGCTTCCCTGCCAACGGCTACCTTGTGGTGGCGGCCGACACCCCGTCCTTTAATGCTTCCCATCCCGGGATCGACAACGGAACCAACGTCTTTGGCCCGTGGATTGGGCGTCTCCAGAATTCAGGTGAAACCATTGCCCTGGAGAATGAAGCCGGGATACGGGCTGACCGTGTGCAATATGCCGATGAGGGCGACTGGGCCATCAGAGCCCGTGGTCCCCTTGACAACGGTCACCAAGGCTGGACCTGGGTGGCCACCCACGATGGGGGCGGATCATCCCTCGAACTGATCAATCCGGGCCTTTCCAACAACCAGGGACAGAATTGGACCTCCAGCACAGTTGCAGGGGGCTCACCCGGAACAGCCAACTCGGTAGCCTCCAGTAGCGGGGCTCCCCTGATCCGGGACGTCCGGCACGAGCCTGTCATTCCGCGTTCCAGTGAGAACGTGGTGATCACCGCCGAACTGGAACACGCTACCATCACGGGAGCCGCCACCCTCTACTGGCGGGTGGACGGCGAATCAAACTGGACTTCCCATGACCTGGCCGACAATGGAAGGGGCGAACTGGCCTCGGAAATCCCCGGGCATCCCGACGGCACCGTCATCGAGTTCTACCTCTCGACTTCCAACAGCACCGTTGAACGCACCTGGCCCAGTCCCACCCAGCCGAGTGGAGAGCAGGAAGCCAATGCCCTGATCCAATTCGACAACTCCTACGATCCAGATGCTCCCTGGGTGCCCGGTGCCCAGCCGAAGTACCGCATCATCATGACGGAGGCGGAACGTGCCGAGCTGGCCGACATCGGCGATGCCAACGAGTCGCCCCGGAACGAGGAGGAAAGCAATGCCGAGATGAACTGCACCTTCATCGTGGAGGATGGCACAGGCCTCGCCCTGCGCTACCTCTCCAGTGTCCGTAACCGCGGAGCCGGCTCCCGTAATCCCTCACCCAACAACTTCCTCGTCAAGTTTCGCAGTGATGAGAACTGGAACGACCACCCCTCCATCAAGTTCAATGCCCAGTATCCCCATTCCCAGGTCTTTGGCAGCTGGTATTTCCGCCATGCCGGGGTGGAAACCGCCAATGCTGCCGCAGCTCTTCTCCGGATCAACGGCAACGACCTCGCCCGGAGCGGCTCCAACATGTACGGCTCCTATGCACGGGTGGAGAGCTTCGGCAGCGAATACGCAGAGAATCACTGGCCCCTGGACCCGGACGGGAACTTCTATCAGGTGCGCGATGATGAGGATGCAGATGAGGAAGGGAACCTCCTCTACGAGGGCCCGAACGCGAACAGCTATCGCGACACCTACTTCAAACAGACCAACCAGAGCGAGGATGACTGGAGTGACCTCATCCATCTCACCGATGTCCTGAACAATGCCCCGGAGGAAACCTACCTGCAGGATGTCGGTCAGGTCCTCAACATCGACCAGTGGCTCACTTACTTTGCCCTCGATACCCTCGCCGGCAACCGGGAAGGGGGATTGATCACCTCCAAGGGAGACGACTATGGACTCTACCGTGGCGTGAATGATCAGCGTTTTCTCCTCGTCCCCCACGACCTCGACACGGTGTTCAACCTGGGAAACACCACCGTGAATACCAACAGGTCCATCTGGAGTTTTGACGATCTGCCCGGGCTGACGCGTTTTTTCCAGAACGACGAGATCATCCACCGTTACTACGCCAGGTTGCTGGAAGTCCTGGATGGAGCATTCGACCCCGCCCTCATGCATCCAATGATCGACGAACTGCTAGGTGACTGGGTGTCGGAGGACGAAATCGAAGATGCCAGGGACTGGGCTGCAGGACGGGTGAATGGCGCACGCGCCCAGATTCCCGACAGCTTTTCCGCCGACTGCGACCTGCCGGTGAGCGGTGGCTATTTCCGGACCACCAACGGGACAGCCCAATTCAGTGGTGATTTCCGGGCCGGCCGGGTCCTCTCCGTCCTGCTCAATGGTGTGGAAGCAAACCGGACCCAACGGTCCGGGGCCTGGCAGTTTGAGGTGAACCCCGGGGACACCTTCTTCAATCCGGCGCTCAACCGGGTTGTCGTGCAGTGTTTCAGTGGACCCGCTGGCACCGGATCCGTAATCGATGAGACCTTCCTCGACATCTGGAATGACACCGGCACCACCACTGATGTTTCAGGTACCCTGATTGGTGAAATTCCCATCGGGAGCCTCAAGATCGTCACCCGGGATTCCTATCTTCCTTCCCATCCCGTTCTCGTCCGGCTTGAGTTCCGTGATCCCGATGGAAGTTTCAACCGGAACCTCTGGGAAACCACCGCCACCCTGACAAGCGACATCCAGGGGGTCACCCTCACGCCTGACACGATCACTATCCGCAACGGACTGGGCTCGGCCCTGGTGAAGATTGCAGGGGGTGCGGGTGGCATTCAGACCAACCTGATCAATACCGGCGGGATCTGGAACTACCTCGACAACGGATCGGACCAGGGAACCAGCTGGCGTGACCAGGAATTCAACGACGACTCCTGGAGGAGCGGACCTGCGGAACTCGGGTACGGAGACAACGACGAGGCCACTGAAGTGCGGTTCGGTCCCGACGAAGATAACGACCAGAACGACGAGGACAACAAGCACATCACAACCTACTTCCGGAAGGATTTCACCATCGCCGATGCCTCCCAGGTGATCGCCCTGGACTACCGTATCAAGCGCGATGACGGGATGGTGCTCTATCTCAATGGAACCGTTATCGGACGCGACAATGTGGAGGCAGATCCCGACTACCTCACCGAGGCAAGCAACGGATCGAGCCGGGAGGATGACTTCCTCGATCCCGGTGATCTCGATTTCGCCGCTGAAGACATACACACCCTGCTCGTCGATGGCACCAATACCATCGCGGTCGAGATGCACCAGGACGACGACGAGAGTTCGGACATCAGCTTTGACTTCGAACTGACCGCCGCCATGCCGGCAAGCAATCCCGGAAACCTCACCATCACCGCCACCGCGGCTCAGCAGCAGGCCCGCAAGACTCTCACCAGCCTTCACGACCAGGCCGTTACTACTGTAAGCGGCACGTTGCCCGGTGCTTCTACTGCCTGGGGGGGAATCGTGCAGCTTACAGGTGACACCACCGTCCCGGTCGGACACACCCTCACCATTCATCCCGGCACTCTCATCCTCGTCGACGGCGATCCCACCAACGAAGGCACCGAGGGCCGCGACCTCATCGTGCAGGGGCAGATCGAGGCAGCAGGAACAGAGGCCCGCCCCATCACCTTCACCTCCTCTGTTGACAATGCGCCCTGGGGCCAGATCCTCTTCGACAATTCCCAGTCGGCCCGGTTCAGCTTCAGCAACATCCACCAGGCCGGTCATTCCCCCCGCGGTGGCCACACCGGCCACGGCCGGGTCCTGCGCATCATGGGATCAGAGGTCACCTTCGAGAACTGTACCATCTCCGATAACCGTGGCAAGGTGGGGGAAACCGACAGGCAGGGAGGGTCCGACTCGGCGATGGTCTTCCGGGAGTGCCACTGGGCACGCTCCGTAATGGGAATCGAGACCTTCGATACGGGAGTCCTCATGGAGGACTGCTGGATCACCGACATGCTCGGTCAGTACCGTGAGGATGGAGAAACCGATGATAACGACGCCATCTACCTGCATGGTGCCGGAGTGGGCCAGTCCATCGTTCTCCGTCGGCTGGTCGTTGCTAATTGCG
>Ga0310120_10003412_pt1 | contig 11374 bp, 4 predicted proteins | sample CB27_AW_983_MG_FD_203506 | JGI IMG/M metagenome (GOLD analysis project Ga0310120, IMG submission 203506) | Marine microbial communities from Western Arctic Ocean, Canada - CB27_AW_983 | ecosystem: Environmental > Aquatic > Marine > Oceanic | place: Canada: Western Arctic Ocean | collected... | reverse complement strand
TTCGATAATGAAAAAGGAAAGAGATGAAGAGCGGGCTCTGCAAATGGACGACATGGTCAAAACGACGGGCCAGGTTTTTTTAGGTCTCACGCTCGGGTGTGCCCGCTGCCACGACCATAAATATGACCCGATCACGACAAGTGAATACTACAGTTTGGTATCCATCTTTAATCCACTGGTCCGCTCGCAAAAAAAGCGTCACCCATTCACCTTGCCCGCAGCATCGCCTGCTCAGTTAAAGGTAAAGCCCGATGTGGATCAACGGATCCAACAGCTGTCCGCCGAACGAGACAACCTGATCGCTCAGCAGTCCACAAGTGATGCCACAACCGCCAACAAGAACGTCTCTTCAAAATTTGAACAAGTCGAAGCGGAACTGGATTGGTTACGTGAAATTGCTGTCGTGGGCGAGTTCCCGCAGGGCTACTTCATGCATGAACCTTCTCCGGAAGCTCCAGCAACCCATCTATTGATCCGGGGGTCGATTCATCGCAAAGGCAAAGAAGTCTTTCCGGCCGTACCGGCTGCCTTGGTCAATGAACAGCCCAAGTTTCTTTCACCCGATGAATTCACCAGTCGCCGCCGGCTTTCGCTGGCACGCTGGATTGCCAGCTCTGAGAACCCGCTCACGGCACGGGTGATCGTTAACCGAGTCTGGCAATATCATTTTGGCCGAGGAATTGTTTCAACTCCCAGCGATTTTGGCCGACAAGGCGATGTTCCCACCCATCCGCAACTGCTGGATTGGCTGGCCGACTGGTTCGTAAATGAAGGCCATTGGTCGATCAAAAAATTACATCGGTTGATCATGACCAGCAGCACGTACCGGATGAGCAAGGCAGGGAACGCTGCTTACGCAGCCGACGATTCAGAAAACCGTCTGCTATGGCGTTTCCCTGGCCGACGTTTCGAAGTCGAAGCCATCCGTGACTCGATTCTCGCCGTTAGTGGCAAGCTGAACCACAAGAAATTCGGCCCGGCAATGTATCCGTTTCTCTCAAAAGCCGACCGGCAGGGCCACTTCCGGCCGGAAATCGAATTGACCGATTGGCTCGAGTTCAATGAAGTCGAAGCTTCACGGAGGACGATCTACGCCTGCGTGCAACGGTCACTCGTTTTGCCAATGCTGGAAGTTCTCGATTTCTGCGATACGACCCAAAGTACCGAACGCCGGCCGGTCACCACTATTGCACCCCAGGCTCTCACGCTCTTCAACGGTGAATTTGTCAACCGCCAGGCAGTTTATTTTGCCGATCGCCTGGTACGCGAAGCGGGTGATGACTCTCAGAATCAGATCAACCTGGCATATCGCCTGGCATTTACACGGCTGCCAACAGCGACCGAATTGACAGCAATGCAAACATTCCTGGAAGAGGACGCCAAAGATCTGCTCGGAACCAGCGACGAGTCGGACAAACATTCCGATACAAACCATCAATCGTTGGTTCAAATGTGCCGATTGATCTTTAACTTGAACGAATTCGTTTATGCGGATTGAAAACACATGTTTCCAACACGTCGTGAATTTCTCTGGAAGTCGGGCAGTGGTTTCGGTGCTCTAGCATTGATGGAACTACTTGCCCGGGATGCTATCAGCGGAACCAGTAGTCCGGCCAGAAAACAACTCCCTCACATCCCAAACCGTGCCCGCCGTGTAGTTTTCTTCTTTATGAACGGTGGACCGAGCCACGTTGATACGTTCGACCCAAAAAGCGAATTGGAGAAATATCACGACCAACCTTATCAAGGGAAACTGGATGTCGGATCCAACGAGCGGCCGGTCGGACATCTGGCCAAATCAGCATTCAAGTTTTCCCGTCATGGTGAGAGTGGGCTCGAGATTAGCGAACTCTATCCCCATCTTTCCAACCTGGCTGATGATCTGTGTGTGATTCGCTCGATGCACTGCGATGCGCCCGGACATGGCCCCGGCCTACTGCAAATGAACAGTGGCAGCATTCTGTTGGGACAACCGTGCCTCGGTTCGTGGCTCACCTATGGGCTGGGCACGATGAACGAAGATCTCCCCAGTTTTGTTGTCATGAGTGATCCCCGCGGCGGGACACGGGCGGGTACGGCCTGCTGGTCAGCAGGTTACATGCCGGCCGTTTACCAGGGAACCTTATTTCGCAGTGCCGGCCCTCCCCTGCTGAATCTTCACAATCCCGAGGGAATCAGTGCTTCCCGGCAAAAACGGGGTGTCGACCTGTTAGGACAACTCAATCGTGAGCATCTGTCAGAACGCGAGGAAGACTCGGAACTGCTGGCTCGGATCAAGTCCTATGAACTGGCCTACCGAATGCAAACCAGCGCTGTCGATGCGGTCGATGTCGAAAGTGAGAGTGAATATATCAAAAACATGTATGGGCTGAACAACGAACGCACCCAGATTTACGGTCGACAGTGCTTGCTTGCCCGGCGTCTTCTGGAACGGGGCGTGCGGTTCGTTCAACTGTACTCTGGCGGAGCTGGCAATTCAACATCATGGGACGCCCATACCAACTGCATTACCAACCATAAATTACATGCGGGCGAAACCGACCAACCGATGGCAGCTTTGATGACAGATCTGAAAAATCGTGGAATGTGGGAAGACACCCTGTTTATCTGGGGTGGCGAATTTGGGCGCACGCCGACCAGCGAAGGAAAAGGAAGCCCTGGCCGCGACCATAATCCATTCGGTTTCAGCGTCTGGTTGGCTGGCGGTGGCGTTCGGGGTGGACAAGCGGTGGGTGCCACCGACGAACTCGGTTTTGCGGCTGTCGAGGAACGCTGTCATGTCTCCGATCTGCATGCCACAATCCTGCACTTGATGGGAATGGATCATGAGAAGCTAACGTACCATCACCAAGGTCTCGAAAAACGATTGACCGGTGTCGAGCAGCGCAGGGTTTTAAAGCAGGTAGTAGCGTAAGCAGCGCAAGTTCACAAATCGGGTTGCCACAATTCTTCTCCAACGCTACGAGTCACAGAGAACGCGACGGGCGCGATATACGTTATACAAAATCGACGTTCACTGCGGCGCCAGGTAAGCTTGAACTGCCAGGCCATACATCTTGGCTGCCTGAACGATCGCTTCGGTGCCGACACATTCATTAGGACCATGAGCTAACGGCAGCCAGCCGGGACCGAAACTAGGAATCGTCGGTATGCCTGCCAGGGTCTGATAATTCTTCGCATCCGTACCCCCTGGAAAAGCGCTAAGTTTCGGACGCCAACCTAACACCCGGTCTGCCGCATCGAGCAACGATTTAATGAATGGGTGGTCAGAGGGGACCTCCGTAGGTGGAAACCAACCGAGGGCCGACTCTTCAAATTCAACTGCTAAATCGAGACTGGGATCCACGTGCCGTAATTGATCCAGACAGCGCACAATATCAGCTTCCAACTGCTCGCGAGTCATTCCTGGTAGAGTACGAATATCGGATTCGAACTCGGCCACGCCAGGACAAACACCGTATCCAACACCCCCTTCGATCTTCACACCAAGATTGATCGTGGGAGCTTCGCAAAGTGGGTGTGACTGGAATTTGAGTTCCAAGTGGTCAGTCATCCAATTCAGTACACGGGCTATTTGCACATTGGCACTCACCGCCGGCATGCGATCGGTCAAGCTACTGTGCATTTGGGTTCCACGGACTCGAATCTTAAAGCAAGACAGGCCGCGGGAAACGATATGGAGAAACTCGAATTCCGGCCCATCAATTCCACTCGGCTCCCCCAACAGCGCAACATCTGCTTGAATCCCGTAGTCAACCGACAGGTATTCCGAACCACATTCCATCGATCGTTCTTCGTCCGCGTTGATTACCAATAACACATCCCCAGCCAGTTCAACATCACCATGCTGAAGTGCCGCGGTAGCAAAAATCATTGCCGCCACAGCACTTTTCATATCGGTTGTACCCAGTCCATACATTTTTCCATCACGAACCACTGGTTCAAAAGGATCCGTTTGCCAACATGTTTGGTCGCCAACAGGTTTGGTATCGCTGTGGCCGCCCAACAGGACGGTTGGCCCCGGCTGGGAACCTTTGAGTCGCAAAACAACGTTGGGACGATGTGGATACTTGGCAACAATTTCTGCGCCAAGCATACCCAAACGGTCGAGTTCCGCCTGAATAACACTCACCACGGCCCGTTCGTCACCCGGCAAGTTAGGGCTGGGAGTTGCGATGAGTTTCGAGGTAAATGCCAGCAGCTCGCCGCGCCGCTGATCAATGAAGGATTCGATTGTATTTTCCATAATTCGATTTATAAGGCCGCTGGAGATCAAAGTCAATTTGCCGTCTTTTCTGAAAAGAGACATGAGGAGGACGGCCCGCCAGGCGGTTACCACCTTCGACCGCCATCGCAGCTGGTAAACAACGGACAGTGTCTGGGACGTTGTTTTTGAGCAGCTTAATCTAAAATACTTCGATTTCCCCTGCTATTGTTAATCCCCCTGCTATTGTTAATCCCCCTGCTATTGTTAATCACAGTAGCTAAACAGGTACCAACGGCTGAATTTCCAGCTACCTCTACGGAAATCGGGCGTTTTCCAAGAGTGAGCAGAAACAATCTTGCTCAAAAGCCATCCGATACGGAGGGCCAAATTGGTGGACTGGATCCCATGCTACAATCCTGGCAAACTATGGGATGTATTGTGCCTTGTTTTTTGGTTCGATTTTCAGGAATCAGCATGTCCACCTCTCTTGCCGCTCGTGTCCTGTGTCGCATTTCATTGGGAGTCGTTTGCCTGAGCCTGACGACATCGCTAAGTCGTGCCGAGCGCGCACCGGTACCCCAGTGGTTACCTGAAAATACACTGGCCTATCTGCGAATTGCCAATGCGCCGGACCTGATCGCACGTTTCAAAGATACATCGCTCGGTCGCCTGGGCGCTGATGAACAAATTCGTCCCATCATCACACAACTTTATGGATCAGCAGCCGATGCGTTTGTTACTGTCGAAAATCAAACCGGATCTTCACTCGACGAAATCCTGTCCCTTCCACAAGGTGAATTCGTCATCGGTCTTGTCGCTATAGAAAACAAACGTCCCAGCCTCGTCGTGTTAATGGATATCGGTGAAGGTGTCGAGACAGTCAACAACCTCGTCACACGGGCTCGTGAGGCCGCTGCCAACGACGGCGCAAAAGTCACAACGGAAAATATCGACGGCATCGAATTGATCATTGCCCAGCCACAAGGCGATCGAGCCAACGAGCCGCCTGCGGTGCTGTTCATCAAAGAACAGACAGTCGTACTCACAACCGACTTCGAATTGTCACAGTCGTTACTGGCGCGATGGAGCGGCGTCCCGGATGATTGCCTGGCCAAAAACAAGAGATTCGGGGCGATCATGACACGTTGCGTGGGCAAAAACGACCAATCGCCACAGGTCACCTGGTTTGTTGATCCGATCGAATTGGCTCGTAATGTGTTGCGCGGTAATTTTGCAGGTGCCGCCGGCATCGCATTTTTACCAATCGTCGGACTGGACGGGTTAAGTGGAGTCGGTGGCAGTATCACTTTGGCCACGGAGTCGTTTGACGTGCTGGCTCACTTCCATTTGCTGTTGGAAAATCCCCGAGTCGGCGTGCTCGACATGATCGCGTTGCAGGGCGGCGACATGCAGCCAGAAAGCTGGGTCCCAGCCGATATCAGCCGTTATTTCACCCTACATTGGGAATTGGACAAAACTTTCCACGGTGCCGCCGAGCTGTTTGATAGTTTTCGCAGTCCAGGGGCATTTTCGGCAATGATCCAGCAACGAATTTCGGACAACATCGATATTGATTTCGAGCAAGAACTCCTGCCAGCGTTGACCGGCCGTATCAGCCATGCGCTCTGGTACGAACGCCCTATTGGACCCGGCGCGGAAACGAGGGCCATTGGCTTCGAGTTGATCAATGCTTCTGAGTTTTCCGGCACAATGTCCAAAGCCGTTGCACGACAGAGCGAACGCCTGACCGAAAAAAGTCACGGCGGAATCATGTTTCACCAGTTCTCTCTACCGGAGGTTCCAGATAACGACGACCAAGAAGCCGACGACACGGCGCCTGACAATCGACGCGAGTTTCGTCGTGCTGCGCGCCGTCGGCAACAGCCATGCGTTGCCATCATTGGAGACTACCTGGTATTCACAAATCGTCCATCGGCTATGGAAAAGGTCATTAATTCTTATCGCGACAGTGACCAATCATTGGCATCACAACTTGACTATAAATTGATTGCCTCCAAGGTCCGTCGCCTGACCGGCGACCGCGAACCGGCCATGATCACGTTCGACCGGCCCGAAGAACGGCTCCGCGCTTTGTACGATCTTTTGACTGCCGAAACGACGCGGGAATGGCTCGACAAGCGATCCGAAAACAGCCGTACCGCCCAGGTCCTTAACGAAACTCTGCAGGACAACCCGTTGCCTGCCTTTTCAATCATTTCACAGTACCTGGCCCCTGGCGGCGGCGTTCTGGCCAATGAAGAAACCGGGTTTCATTACATCGATTTCGTTCTGCGACGAAACGACGACGTAGAACAACCGTAGCTGGCATTGGCAATCCGTCTCTCAGAAAAGAACGCCCTTCCCTCTTGAGCACCAGATCAACGACTGCTCAAAGAATGATCGTCATTCTCCGTCGTCCTTAAAAATGATGTGCCACTTCGGCCGTGACCAACTATTTCGAAATTCCTTCAGACCCTGCTTGATCGTTTTCCCAACAGCCATCCGATCAAGGAACAGAGCCAAGTCAAGCTGAGAAAGATCGCTTGTAGATTCACCGTCTAATTTCCTGGCGATTTCGTTGGGAGAAAGTAACAAGCGGCCGATACTCATCTTTGGCTCCAACGTAACACCTTCTACGTCATCGTAGGCCTTGCAGACAAGCTGCGAACAAACCAGAGCCGTGTCGGTGCGAAAGTCAAATTGATAATTGTAAGGTTTGCCATGATGTGGCAAGGCACACAGGATGGCTTGCCAGCGATCCTCTTTACTTACTTTCGGGCGCAACACAGCCAGCGAATCTGCCTGCGCCGAGGCATAGAGCGATTGAACAATAACGCCCGGACGCAGTGCCTCAATCACTGCCGCCTGACTACCGTCCTCGTTGATGGCAGTCAGGTCCTGGTAAACCTGCGGGAAACGCTCCTGAATGATGGCTGCAGGCATCTTCCCCTCGAGTTCAGGAAGGTCAGCAAAATAGGTGTTCATTGTTTTGAGCGGAGAGAGATAAAGAGCAGCGTGAGTCCAGTATCCGGGAATTCCCAGATTGGTCATGTGCCATTCTCGCCGTGTCAACAAAATGTCGACAGGAAGTAATTGCTCGGCTGCGGCATCCAGATCCGCTTTTGAAATGAAATAATCTCGTGAAACGGTTCTCACAGAGGCCATTCCCAGGGCCACACCTTTTTGAATTGGAAACCAGGCTTCTCCTGCTTCGTGCTCCAGAACATCCAATGGGTTTTTCACAAAAACGAACGCGTCTTTAAGAATAAGCTGGTCCAGGTCTTGAAGAAGACTCTCGATGCGAACAACGGTTGGGTCATCCTGATCAAGGCGCAATTTCATAATCTGCAGATAAGCCCGTCCTGCGTTGAGTCGCAGAATTTCATCGGGCCGGCTGATCATCCCCTGCATACGTGCAAAACTTCCCTGGGGAAGATTGGCCTCCGAGTCAGCATCGTCCAAGATTCTTCGCGCTGTTTCACTCTTTCCAATCCTTGCTGTAGCTAAGGCCATTCCCCGGTACTGGGCAACGTGTGCGCCATAGGCAATCAGAAACGCATGGGCGTGCTCTTTTTTATGCACAAATCCGTTGACCTGATAAAAAGCCCGGTAGCGGCGCTTGAACAGGTCCAACTTGAAACTGATCTCGACCAACTGTCTCCACAACGCGCGCAATTCTCCGGTCTCTTGCGCCGTCAATTGACTTGTGGTGATCAGGGGACTGTTCTCAACTTCCCTGACAGCATCTGACATCTTTGTGTCCACAAACTCCAAATGCTGAAGATCGTGGTGCAGGTTTTCTTTTAATTGCTCCAGGTCCATGCCCAACAAGGATATGTCATCGACAGGTATCAAGACCATGAAAATCCACAAACATACGAGAAATCCAATCGCCCACAACAGATGCATCTTCCACGCGCGAAACTTTTTCACTTGATCAGGAAACGCCTGAATAGCTTTCCTGATTGACAAGATGAAGGGGATCCAGCCAATCCCGTAGATGATCAAAGCCAACTGCCGATGGTGAGGGTGCATGATACGAAGAACAACCACCAAGAACGCGGCAATCGCACAAAGAGTCGCAAGCAACAGATGTTTTTTGTAGGTCATAGGCCGAGCCCTTAAGCTGCAAATTTCACAATCCGTCGATCGCCTTGAGCGGACATGAATGTCCGACGTTTTTCAATTCCTCCCCCAACATCTCCGTAAGGATCAACCGTCGCTTGGCACGCCAAGCAACAGATCCTTTTGTTCCTTATGGCATCAGTCCAACCAACCGACTCGTTATCCAGGACTTATTGCTCCTGAAGAACAATGGGCTGGCGTTCAAGTTGCGAAAACGGGATCGTCTCTGCGAACATTGCATACCTGCCACTGTACCGCTTGTAAACCTTCGTGGTGACCTGTTCTGGCAACGGCGCCTCTACCGACCAATGATAATATCCGGTTTGATCCGTGTGACAATGCCAATGGTTCAAGATAACGCACACACCGCTGATGGGCTTGCCCTCCAAATCAACAACCTGTCCACGGACGCGTTGGCCAGGTTTCAGTAAAAACTCGATTTGTTTCGGCCGCAGTTCAACTTTGACGTGACGCTGCTGCGGAGCGTAGCCCTCTGCCTCGACAACGAGGACAGCCTCACCAGGCGGGACATCTTCGAAACGGAAGTGCCCCTGGCTGTCCGTTCTGACGGTTGTCGCATCGACCCTCTCTTGTATCGATCGGAAAGCAAGTTTGGGATTACCAACCACTTGCGGAGCCGCCTTCCAGGTATCTCGCTCGGTTTCATGTTCACGCCAATCGTCAGTCGTGTAGCGGTTGGGACCACGCTGCACCCCGGCATCGGCAATCGGGTTTCCTTTTTCATTGAGCACCCTGCCGGTCAAGACCATCGGTCCGACCGGAATCCTTAGCCGTTCAACAGTGACCGGAAAAACCTGAGTGCCGCCTGCAGCAACACCCCCAATGACCATCAACGAATTAGGGGCCGTTTTGTTGGCATGCACCTGGCCAGTGATATGAGGTTCTGCAAGATGTGAAAAACTGATTCGGTCTTGCCAGGTACGACCCTTGTCGATACTGAAGACCGCGTGAAATCCGGGGCGACCATAAACACATGCCACCACGCCGTTGTCCAGCACGATCAGGTTCGGATGAATGTTCATCAAATGCGGAGTTGTCGGCACGGGTCGTGTCCACGTCTTTCCCAAGTCGTCCGACCAAGAAACATTCAGCGGCCGATACTCGCCAGGTAGATGCGAATACTGGGTTCGCATGACACACAGCAGCTGACCATTGGGAAGCAGTGCAATACTGGCCTCAGCATAGCCAAGGTACTGTCCGGGAAGTTCCGGATACGAATCCTCTGGGTTGTAAGCAAGGGTCCCGTGATACCGCCAGGTACGACCACGATCGACTGATCGGCTGACAATCGCCCGGTGCTTAGCGTCTTCCTTGAATCTCCCCTGCATCGGGGACAGCAGGTCGCCGTTGGGCAATTGAATAACCGTCCCCGTTCCAAACTGGGGACCCGACATAAACAACGGTGACGGCTCACTGATCACAAATCCGGCAGCCGGCATGAAAACCTGCACCGGTTCGATCTGGTAATCCAACATTTCATCGCTAAACCGTGTCATGATCGTCTTCCACCACCCTGGGCGACCCTCGATCGGGGACATGCGCCACCCACCGACTTGAAGTACTCCACCCCCGCGTAATGTGGCCCATGCCTCGACACCAGATCTTACGGGACCAAATCCCTGCATCGGTTCAGTCCATGTCTTGCCACTATCTTTTGAAATGCGATAGCCAATCCAATGCGCATGCATGCCAGGCCAATGCTTGATGCCGACGCCTGCGGCGATCACGCCCGTCCGTGAAACTCCCAGCGTCGCATTGTTGATATAGCCATAAGGGCCGAGTATTACCGCCTCGCCACGCGTGATTTTGAGAACCTCGCGATCGCCCACCGGGAGTGGCTCTTGATCTTGCCGTGGTGATTGCGGCAATCCTACCGCGATCGGAAAAATATGAATCCCACCCGAATTCCCCGGCGCCAGCAGCAGCAGCTTGCCAGGTCGGATCTGAACCATATCGATCCGGTGCGACGTATCGGCGGACGCTTCAACGATCGTCTCATCCAAACTCCAGCTCTGACCTTCATCGCTACTGAAGGCGACCGCCACCTTTGCCCCGGCTCGCGCACAAGCCACCACACCACTCTCCAGGACAACCAGTGTCGGAGAGACACCGAAAAGATGTGGCAGGGTGGGTCTCGGGCGCGACCAGGTAGCACCCCGATCGTTGGACCAGCTGAGATAAAGTGGTTTCAAATCCGGATCGTCCAAACTCTCAACGCGCATCGCCGCCAGCAGTTTTCCACTTGGCAACTTGACGATACTCGGATCGCTATAACCGGCAAATGTCCCGGGCAGATCGGGGTCAGGATCAGCCGTCTCGTAGCCAATGGTCGTGAAGGTCTTCCACAAACGCCCGCCATCAAGAGAACGAACCAGAAATACCCGCGACCTGGTATCCTCCTTGAACTTGCCGTGCAGCGCCAGCAGTCGTTCCTGTTCGCTCAACTCAATCATCTGACCACGATCCAAAAGTGCCAGAACTCTTTCTGTCCGATGTGCCACGCTACCAGGATCCTTGACAAGCACGACCGCCTCTCGCACATCCGCCCTCAGCATTTCAACCTGGTAGCTCATCAAGTCGTCACTGAACCGCGCGTAACGAGCGGCAAACCACGTCGGCGGCCTGATCATGTGTTCCCAAAGACCAACCCGTTTGATGACACCGCGGGGATTTTCATTGACAGTCTGGCCGCTTCCCACCACGGGTACTGATCGGTCCAACATGGGCGCTTCCAACTGTCCCGTCCATGTTTTCCCTCCATCGGCCGAAACACGGTAAGCCATCCACAACTCTCCTTCACGGCCAGGCCACCTTCTGGTGGGTACAAATGCGGCGACCCTTCCGGTAGGTGAAACAACCAGGTCAACCTCTCCGGCATCCTGCAAATCACCAAGTTGCAACGACGGACCGATGGAAACTTCCAAGTTCGGTTTCTCCTGGCCACAGGCAGAGGGTAGCGCCAACAGAATGAAACCGGCCATTTGCCCGATCACGACACAACAGACTCGGTTGAACCAATCG
>Ga0310120_10003411_pt1 | contig 11374 bp, 9 predicted proteins | sample CB27_AW_983_MG_FD_203506 | JGI IMG/M metagenome (GOLD analysis project Ga0310120, IMG submission 203506) | Marine microbial communities from Western Arctic Ocean, Canada - CB27_AW_983 | ecosystem: Environmental > Aquatic > Marine > Oceanic | place: Canada: Western Arctic Ocean | collected... | reverse complement strand
GAACGAAGCCCTCCAACCCTTGGAATCACGGGGGTTTGGTCAGAACGAAAATGCGTAAAACGTTGATTTACAGCCATGGGGCGATATTCGATAACAAATTGAATCCGCCTCATCGACAAGGGGATCGCGGCGGACGAAACGTTCGTCTTCAACCAGCTCCCGGCCGAAGGCGGTTTGCCGATTACCTACATGGGCGACGCCGCGCTTTATGTGCCAGGATACGCCATGGAGCAGGCGGTCGAGATCCAGCCCGGGGAGAGCCCCGACCACCCACGCCAAATCATCAACCTCATCGCCGGGGCCGGATTTGGATCCGCCCAGGGCACTGCCATGGACCTCTTTGTGGTCGATCCCTACACCAGCGCGTCCTCCGAACTCGGAAACTGCGAAACCTATGCGAGTTACATCGCGTGTGCAATTTGGGACGCCCTGAGTGACGCCTTGCTCCGCGATGCCACCGAAGAAGAACTCCCCAGCCTCATCGTCGTGGCCAGCAGCGGCGCCGATCCCAATGACGACGAGATCTCGATTTCAGGCGCCATTGATCGCGCCGCCCTCTTCAATAACATCCCGGTCATTCTCTCCGCCGGCAACCAGGGTGGCGACGTGGCGGACTTCGTTCCCGCCAGGTACGGCGACCGGGCGGGCGTGATCACGGTGGGCGCGACCGGGCTGGGCGAGGAGCCCTACGCCAACAAACCTCCCAGCCTGTTGGATCTCAACCCCGACTACGAACTCAGCAATACCGACCCGGGAGGATCGATCATCAGCCTGTGGGCCCCGGGGGCCGCGGTCGAGACGGGATACGGATCCGCCCCGCCATCCGGCACCAGCTTTTCCTGTGCCCTCGTGGCGGGATTGGCCGCGACTTACCTCAGCCGGAACCCGACTGCCACTCCGGCCGAAGTCGAGGAGGCTCTCGTTGCATTCAGCACCTTCGATTCCGCGCGGGAGATCAATATCGCCCGGAGCAGTTGCACTTTTGGCGAGTGGTTGTTCCGTCACGGACTCGTGGTTCTTGCCGGCGATCCCCTCAGCGCCTTCGGCGTCGATTCGGACGGCGATGGCGACGACAATCTCGGGGAGTTCCTGGGCGGCTCGGATCCCATGGACCCTCTCAGCCGGCCCCACCTTCCCGTGCGCTTCTCACGTGACGGTAACACCGCGGTGCTCTCCGCCTGGCTTCCCCAGGACCTCGTGCGCGATGACGGAACACTCGATGACTGCTGTTGGTTCTTCCCGGTCGTCCTGGAGCTCTCCGAAGATCTCGCACATTGGAACCCCTTCGATCCCCTATCGATCGGAACTCTTGGCGCCGGCGCGATCAGTGCGGGACGCCGCGAGTTGAGATTCGAGATTGATGAAGCCGACCTCCTGAATCTTCACTCCAATCCACAATGCTTCCTACGGTTCGCATTTGGGCCGCCGGCCTTGCCCTGATTCTGGGAGGTTGCCGCGAGTCCGCGGAGACGGCCGTCGACCCTGATCCCGTTCCGCCAAGCGAGCCGCCGGTCGCCGGGGAGAAGGCCCTCGAGGAAGAAGCGACCCCACCCGATTTCGTCGAACCTCTCCGGTTGGCGGGAGAAGCCTTCCGGCAGGCGGAAGCCGGGAACGGCGCCGAGGCGACACGACTTTACCAGGCCACCCTCGCCAGCCTGCCGGAAGGAGCGGCGTCGCGTGAACCCGAGTTCGTGGCGCGGGTCCATGACGCTCTCGGCCGCGCCTTCCAGGATGCCGGCCACTACGACAAGGCGGAGACTCACCTCGCCGCCGGGTTGCGCCTACGCATCGCCGTGTGCAAACGAGAACCCGGCAACGTCGCAGCAGAGACCGACCTGGGAATCAGTGAAGGCCACCTCGGGCTTCTCGATCTGCTTCGCGGGCGCTACGCGGAGGCCGGGCGCCGGTTCCGGCAGGCCCTGAACCATACGCCCGAGCGCGATGACCTCCTCCTGGCCCACCGCTACGATTGTCTCGGCCGCTATCATCTCGCCCTTCGCTCTCCCCAACTCGCCAGGGAGGACTACGAGATGGCCGTGCGTCACGCTTCCCTCGGCGCTTCGCCCGACCGCGCCCTCCTCTCCGACCTGCGGGCCAACCTCGCGCTTTGCAGATTTCGGGCGGGAGACCGGGATGGGGCCCTCGGGCCGGTGCAGGCCCTCCTGGACGAACTGCACGACGATGACCCGCCACTGCGCCGCGCCGAGCTTCTAAACCTCAGTGGCACCATTCACGCCTCGCTCGCGCACCACGCGGAAGCCGGTACGAGGATTCGCCGCGCCCTCGAGATCGTTTCCGAAATCAAGGGAGAGAACCATCCTGCTCTCGCCACCTACCTCGCCAATGAGGCCTCCGTCAGATTGAGTGCCGGCGACGCAGTGGGCGCCCTTGCTCCCCTCCAGCAGGCAAAACGCATTTTATTGGACCATGTCTCCCAGCACCACCAGGCGCTGGTCGAGGTCTTGTACCAAATCGCGCTCTGCAAGCTCCTGGCCGCGCCCCGCACCGAGGCGCGCCAGGCCGTGGTGGAGGCCCGCCGCGTGGCCGGTGAACTCATGTCCACCCTCGTCGCAACCGGCTCGGAGCGGGAACTCCTCACCTTTCGGCAAGACGTCGATCTGCACTCCATCGTGTGCCGGCTGGGCAACGCGAAATTGATTGCGCAGAGCCTGCTCGATGGAAAAGGCCGCCTCATGGAGGCGGTCCTGCAGCGCCGCACCCGCTTCGAACAACGCACCCGCGCCATTCACAAGCTGCAGGTCGAACTCGATGCCCTCCTGCTACGAGGCTCCCCGGCATCCCGGCAACGAATCGCCGGACTGCGAAAACAAATCGACGACCTTGCCGGCGCCACCCTCGCTCCGCCCGCACACCCGCCCCCGCCGGGACGCTGGGAGATCATCCGGGACACTCTGCCGTCGCACACTGCCTTCGTCGATTGCGTGCGCTTCCTCCCTGCCGAGGACGCGCGCCCCCGCTACGGAGCCGTGGTTCATCTCTCCGGACGGGCGCCGCAGTGGATTCCCCTCGGAGAAGAACGACTGCTGCGCAACCGGTTGCACAATCTTCACAGCAGTCTCAAGATCATCGCCAGGAACCTGCGGACCGGCAATCACCAGCAGGGCCTGCCCATCGCCCCGCTCTTGACCGCGCTCCACGAAGCGTTCTGGCAGCCGGTGGCAGCCGCTCTTCCCGATACCATCGTGGAGATCATCCTTGCCCCCGAAGGCCAGTTGCACCTCCTTCCCTTTGCCGTCCTGCGCAATGAGGGCGGTCAATTCCTCTGCCAGGATCTCGCGGCCCTGCATCTCGTTCCGTCCGCCCGGACCCTTCTTCAGCAGCCAGTTCCGCCGGTTGACCTCGACAAGCCTTGGGCCGTCTTCGGCATCACGAAATTCGGGCCGCACCGGACTCTCCTCCGCCGGGGAACTCACGAGTGGATCGGGGAATGGGCCGCCGCCCTCGCTGACCTCGGCGATCTGCCCACGGTGGACAAAGAACTGAACTTCCTGCGGAAGCGAGCACCGCGGGGAAGCAGCATTATCTCCGACAAGCGGGCCGGGCACTCCGCCTTGCGCGCCCTCGCCACGCCCCCGGCCGTCCTGCACCTTGCCAGCCACGGATTTCATGTCCCGCTCGGGGAGAGCCGCGATCTCGCCGCGGATCCGGCCGCGCTCTACGAAAGCGGAATCCTCCTCGGTCTGGACCAGCACGGCGACGGCATTCTCTTTCCCGAGGAAGCCGGCAACCTCAACCTCCGTGGCACTTCGCTGGTCACCTTGTCGACCTGCCGAAGCGCACTCGGCCGGCCGGTCTCGGGCGAGGGCCTGCTCGGATTTCGCCGCGCCTTCGCCATGGCCGGCGCCCGCAACATTCTCGCCAGCCTGTGGGAAATCCCGGACCAGAGCACCGCCGAGTTCATGAGCGCATTCTACCAGGCTCTCTCCGCCAAGCAGCCTCCCCAGGTGTCCTTGTGGAAGTTGCAGGCCGCCCGCTTCCACGCCCTGCGCAGTGAAAATCCACACAGCATCGGGCTCGAGCGCGCCATCCTCAGCTACGGTGGCTTCCTCGTGACCTCCCCCGGAGGATTGCCTCCCTTGTAGGGCGAGCGCTCCGCTGGCCGTCGTCGTCGATTATCGTGACCTCCCCCGGAGGATTGCCTCCTTTGTAGGGCGAGCGCTCCGCTGGCCGTCGTCGTCGATTATCGTGACCTCCCCCGGAGGATTGCCTCCCTTGTAGGGAGAGCGCTCCGCTTGCCGTCGTCGTCGATCAGTTTCCCCTGCCCCGCTTCACCGCCGCGCCGCGCATCCCGTAGAAGGACCCTTTGCCATAGCCCTTGCCCAGGTTGGCAAGGGTGGTCTTCTTGCGCCGCTTGCCTTCCTCCGCCTTCGTGAATCCGGTCCCCGCCCGCGAGGCAATGGTGGAACTGCTCGGGCGCGCGCGCTGATCGCGCTTCCGTTTCCCCAGCAACGGCAATTCGTTCACCGCCGGCGATCGCGCTCCGGGATTGTCTCCCTCATCCGGGTCTATGATGGCGATCGAGCCCTCGATGGGCACCGAAAATTCCGTGCGCCCCCGCACTGTGACGCTCGGGTCGGCCAGGATCCGGCCGTTCTCGGCGACCCGCACGAAGACCCGTCCCCGGCCCTGCCCGGGTGAAAGTTCTCCCGCCAAGCCAACCTTCAACTGACTCACGATTTCAATATCGCGGCCGGCCCGAATGACTCCGGTCTGCGTCACCTGCCTTCCTCCCACCGTCACCGTCGCCTCCGGCTTCCCGGGCTCCACCGTAACCCGTTCACCGCTCACCGCCGTAATCGCCCCTGCCGCGTCGATGGCTGCCGTGATCCGCAGTTCCCTCCCCACCAGCAACACATCGCCTTCCGTCGTGGTGATCGTCCCCTGGATGCGGGTGGTTGGATTCGAGCGTGCCGTCGCCTGAAACTCGCGCGTGCGCGACGGCCCGAAAAACTGCGCGTTGTCGGCCTGCAATCCGCTGGCGGTGAAACTGGCCGCCCGGACCGATGCCCCTTCACGAAACTCCAGCCAGCTGTCCGGGCTGAGAACCACCACCTTGCCGTTTGACGTCAGCCGTCCTCCGATGAAGGTCGGAGACGGGCCCAACGCCCGGTTCACGACCGTCTGCCGCGAATCCGCGAAGTTGAACTCCAGTTCGTGATTGGCCTGGAGGTTGAAGGAATCCCAGTGAAGCACCGAGTTGTCCGCAACCTCCACAAAAGTGGTTCCGCCCACCACCTCGCAGCTCGCCACGCCGCTCACCAGGTGGGAGACCCCGATCGGTGAAGCGCAGAAATCTTCCTGCGCGCCGAGAGGGAGAACCGCCGCCGCGAGCGCCGAGAGAACCGCCGAGGTTGGCCGGCTCCGCTTCATGGCGATTCCTCTTTCGTCTCTTCCGGAATCTCGGCCAGCGCATCCAGGATCATGGTGGCCAGTCCGGTCTCTCCCTCGGAAAACTCCAGCACGACGGGGATCGCGCCGGGGCTGAAAGGCGCCGTGATGCGGCCCGCCTCGCCATCCACCAGGATCAGGTTCGGCCGTTTGCGCGTCGTCAGCAGTGATGCAAGATCCGTGCCGGCCGAAACTTCCACCAATTGTTCGGAACGGAAGGAGCCCCCGGTCCGAATCGCCGCAATCTGCTCACTGGTGAGCCCGTGCAGAACAATGACGGGAGGCCCCCCGGCGTCTCCTCCTCCGGATCGGATTGCGCCGCCGGGCCTTTCCGGTTGCAGCAGAACGAGGGCGGCGATCAGGAACACCGCCGCGGCTCCAACAAACTGCGGCATCCGCAGAAAGACTGCCAGCCGATCGAATAGGGATCCCTTCCCGCGCTCGTCCTTCACCCCGTAACGCGCCTTGCCCTCCAACTCATCAAGCACGCTGGGAGGCAGTGGCTCGCGCTCCTCCGGGGCGGTCTGCGGATAGCTGTCGGCCAGCACCTGGCGCATGCGCTCGAGCCGCTCGGGGGATTGATCGGGTAGAGTCATGCTCGTGGGGGTTACACGCTCAGCGCATCGGCCAGGCGGGCCAGGGCCGGGTTGACGATTTCCTCCACGCGCCGCCGCAGCGTCGAGGCCGACTGATTCGAATCGATTCCCAGGTACCGCAGTTTGGCAGGGTCGGCAACGAGGTCCTTCACGGTGTAGTTCTGTGCCACGTAGAGGTCGTAGATCAGTCCCCATTCGACTTCGTTCAATTCTTCGCGGCATTGCCGGTGAATGTCCTCGAAACGCCACGTCTCGGGGTGCTCCCGGTCGGTGGCGGTGCGGTCCGCAATTTGGACTGCCGAGCCGTCTTCCGTCTCCATTCCCTCCAGGCTGTGCAGATGCTCGGGACGGGCCTTTTGCGCCGTGCGGCGCCGGATCGAATCGACCGCCCGAAACCCGACCCGCCGGCAGAAGTTGGGAATGATCTCTTCAAAGACGATCAGGTCTTCGATGGGAGCCGGCCCGCTCTCCCGGGGGGCAATCGCGAGGGAGGCGAAGGCGTCATTGAAGACCTCTTCACCATCCTCGTCCTTGAATCCCTTCTTCCTGAGAACCTGGAATCCGAAGGGGCGCAAGAACTTGTCGAGAATCGTCCACTCGCTGTGCGTGAACGACCCGCGCTTCCCCTTCTGCTGCAGCGCCGGTAGATCGAGGTTCTTCTCGTAACGCCGGTCCTCCGGGTCGCGGTGCCGCTCCTGGTCCCGGCTCAGCAGACGCTCATCCGCGACATACGACTTGGAGGCCAGGGCCGCTTCTCGCAGCCCGGTCGAAGTCGTCGAGGCATCCGTGTCTTCCTCGTCCCGCTGGCGGACCAATCTCAGCAGGACGGGTTCGCCGATCCGTCGCGCCGCCTCCCGGGAGAGGAGAACTCCGGTCAGCGGCCTTTGCAGGCGCTCCAGGAGCGCGTTCCAAAGGTCTTCCCAGAATTGCACCCTGTTGCGCGGCGGCGGCATCTCGTTCTCTCTCGCATCGCAGCAAATGCCCGGGGAGGTGGCAACGAAAACCCCCCTGAAGGCGAGAACGCCCGCCTCGGGGTTTATTGCTGCTGCGATCGGTTTCATGGCTTCAAGGGGCATCACGGCCCCCGCTCCCCTGTTCGGAATCCCGCCTCCCCGGTTTCAAAATAATCGAATTTTGTCCGCCGCAGGCCGCTTTTTCGCACCAGGCCGCTTTTTCGCCGCAGGCTGCTTTTGCTCTCAACGGATGTGCTCCTGCAGGCGCTTGGGGACGAACTCCCGGATAATCCCGGCGAGATGAAAGCGCACATGGTCCAGATTCCGGCACGGGCAGAGGAGGTGAAGCTTGATTCGGTAGAGCATGGCGGGTCTTGGTTCAGGTTCTGATCCCCTATTCGCGGATCGGAACCTGCGATTCCAATTTGGTCCGTTACCACGCGACTTTCTCTCAACCGTGGCCCACGCGGGTTCCCCCTCCAGGGAGGGATCCCATGCCATCGGCGCGATGTGACCACGCCGCTCCTCACTCCACCTCGCGCAATCCGACCTGCTCCCGCCCACTCCGCGGAACCCGCCCGATCCGTCGCGGTGACAATCGGCCTGCCGCTATGCGGGAACTTCCACCCAGCTTCCTTCCTCGATCGATTTCCAGCTCAATTCGGCGAGCTGCACTCCCTTTGCCCCCTCGCGCAGGGTCCAGGGAAAGGCCTCGCCGGCCACCACGTGCTTCAGGAACATCGCCCACTGCGTCTTGAAGGCATTATCGAATTCCTCCCCGGGCCGCACTTCCTCCCAATTCTCGAAAAAATCGATGGGACTCTCGACATCCGGATTCCAAACCGGGGTCGGCGTATCGTCCAGCGATTGCACCAGGCACTTGCGCAGCCCCACCGTCGCACTGCCCTTCGTGCCGTCGACTTGCATCGTGAAAAGCTCGTCTCTCCGAACTCGCACACACCACGACGAATTGAACTGGCACACGATCCCGGACTCGGTCAGAAACACCGCGTAAGCAGCATCGTCTGCGGTGCACCGGTAGGGCCGGCCCTCTTCATCGACTCGTTCCGGAAGGTGGGTCGCGGCATGACTGAAGACCTTCGTGATCTTCCCGAAAAGATTGTCGATCACGTATCGCCAGTGACAGTGCATGTCGATGATGATCCCGCCGCCGTCTTCCTTGCGATAATTCCAACTCGGCCGCTGCGGCGGGTGCTCCGGGTCGTCGCCGGGGAAGACCCAGTACCCGAACTCCCCGCGCACCGAGAAAATCTCGCCGAAGAATCCCTCGTCCCGCAACTCCACGAATTTCTGGATTCCGGGCAGCCAGAGCTTGTCCTGCACGGTCCCGTTCTTCACGCCCGCCGCCTCCGCCTTCTCCGCAATCGCCAGGGCCTCCGTAAAGGACGTCGCGATCGGCTTTTCGCAGTAAACGTGCTTGCCGGCCGCGATGGCTCGTTCCAGGAACGGGACCCGGAAGGGGGTTCCCGAGGCGTCGAAGAATATCTCGTAGGTGTCATCCCCCAGGACCGAGTCCAGGTCGGTGGTATACTTCTCCATTCCGTGCCTCTCCGCCAGGGCGCGAAGCTTTTCTTCGTTGCGCCCGGTCAGAATCGGATCGGGAACGATCCGTACCCCGCCGCACTCCACTCCACCCTCTTCCCGGATCGCCAGGATCGACCGCACCAGGTGCTGGTTGGTGCCCATGCGCCCCGTGACGCCGTTCATGATGATGCCAATCCGCTGTTCGGTCATGCTGAGTATTCAGTGTTCAGTGTTCAGTCCCCGCGCCGCAATAACCTGTAACCTTCACTTCCGGTAGATCTTGTCGTAGGCCTCCAGGATCCTGTCCAGGAACTCGTCCTGGTCCCGCTCCCACCATTTTTTCGAAAAGATCTCCACCTCGCGCCTTCCCTCGAACCCCGCCTCATGCACCCAGCGGTCGATATCACCCAGCGGGATACACCCTTCCCCCATGATTCCGCGATCGAACAGAATATCTTCCTGGTCCGGCTTGAAGTCACAGATGTGGTAGGCGTCCAGCCAACCGTTGTCCGCGCAGCGCTGCAGCTGCTCCGGCAAATCGATCTCCCAGAAGACGTGGTAGACGTCCACCGCCACGCTCACATTCGGCAGCGACAATTCTTCCGCCAGGTTGTTGGCGTCGCGCAGGGAACAGATGCCGGAACGATCGCCCGCATAAATCGGGTGCAACGGCTCGATCGCGAGACGAATGCCCAACTCCGCGGCCTCCCCCGCAATCGCCCCGATCCCGTCCCGAATCTGCTCGTAATTCTCCCGCGCCGTCTGTCCCGGGGTGGCGCCGCACACCAGCACGATGGTCGGCAATCCGAGAACCTCCGCCTCCTTCAAGCACTCCCGGTTCTTTTCGATCGCGGCAGCCCGCTCTCCCGCCGAAGCTCCCGTGAAGAATCCGCCCCGCACCAGGGAGAGGCCGGTCAGACCCGCATCCGCAATCTGCTTGCGCACCCCACACAAATCCTCCCCTTCGATCGTCTCCCGCCAGACCGAGATCCCGCCGATTCCGCGCCTGGCATACCCCTCGATGCACTCCGACATCGTCCACGAGCGGGTCGTGAAGGTGTGAACCGCAAGTTCGGCGTAGGACATGGCGCTCGCTGATTGAAATGCGATCTTCGATTTGGTGCACTTTGAAGGGTCCGAAGATCGAAAATCCTAGACCTCGTATCCCAACCGCTCTGCGCAATCCCTCAGCATCTCCGCCTCCCAGTCCGGCCGGCGGGGACATTTGGGGTGCGGCTCGCTGCTCGGAATACGCCCTAACAGGTTCTGAAAAACGGCACAGCTGTGCTTGTAGGCGGGCACCGGTGACCGAAAGCCGACGTTGCCGAGGTACTGCAGGGCGTCTGCCAGTTCGTAGTACCGCTCGTCCTCCTCCGCCCAGTATCGATCCCTCTCTGCAAACTTTTCCGGACAGAATGCGGCCAGGCCCAGCAGGTAATCGGAGCCGTATTCGATCATGTCGATCCCGAGATCGTTGCCGGTGAATATCTTGAACTCGGGCCGCAGTTCGTCCCGCAGGGCCAGTCGCTTCAATTCCTCCGCGCGGCTCAGCGAGCTGTGCTTGATCCCTTCCAGGGTCGGGATGCCCATCAGGCCCCGAATCGTTTCTTCCTCGTAGATCATCCCGAAGGGCGCAAAAACCCGGCCCAACTCGAATCCAATCACCGCCTCGTACGGTTCGCAGATCGCGGCGTAGAGATCCACGATCTTTTGCGGGTCCCAATCGTGAAATCGGGTGGTCTGGAAGATCACCGGCGTGCCTCCGAAGGAGGCGATCTCGTCCATCTCGCGGCGATAAAGATCCGCCAGCGCACCATCTTTTCCCTCCACGAAGGCGCCCGCTGCGAAGCGCACCCCCTCTCCCAGGGTCTCCCTCGTCCAGCTCAGGACGGCCGTGCGCTCCTCGGGCTCGAGGTAGTTCGCGTAGCCGGTATCCATGTTGACCGCACAACCCAGTCCCGCCTCCCCGGTGCGGGCCACGGCCTCGCGAAAGGCGGCCTCCGCGATGGCGCCGTCCGCCTCGAAGGGCAACAAGCACGCCGCCAGACCTTCCACCTTGCGGCCCGTCCTCTTCCGTCCCAACCAATCCCCGATGCTCATCGCGCGCACGATTTAGGGACTACTCACAAGCACTGCAACCCCCAAGCACCTGTTCGCCCCAGCCCACCCCGGCAGGGGATTTTGACCCCCGGGCTCGCGGGCGGGACGCAGCCCCCCCTCAGCGTGAACTAAATTCATCATCGCCCCAAACCATTCTTGTGCAAAAGCACCCGGGACTCCTGCCAGCTGGCACCTCACCCGCTCCTGACGAGCGACTTGCAATTACTTAATAATAGTTAGATAATCTGCCATCCGTCCTCATGAATCGAAAGTTCCTCCTGTCCCTGCCGCTTCTGGCCGGATCCGTTTTCGGGGGCTCGGTGGGAGATCCCACTCCCCTCGAGACCAGCGAACCGGACGCCTTCAAATGGCTGACGCCCACCATCGACGCGCGGCTCCGCTACGAGTTTCGTGACGAAGATGGCCTCGACGCCTCCCACGCTCTCACGGCGCGGGCCCGGGTGGGACTCCTCCTCGGCGAGTTCAGCGGGTTCAGCGCCTTCGGAGAACTCGAGGCGACCTATGCCCTGGTCGACGACTACACCACCGGCGTCGCAGGGGCAAATCCCATGGTGGCCGGAAACACCGCCATCGGAGACCCCGAAAACGTCGAATTGAACCGCGCCTGGGTTCAGTGGAAAGGCCACGGTCTCGCCCTCAAGGGCGGTCGCCAGCGCATCATTCGCAACAACGCTGCCCTCATCGGGAACGTCGGCTGGCGCCAGAACGAGCAAACCTACGACGCCGTCAGCGCCGCCTACCAGGGCGAGA
>Ga0310120_10003410_pt1 | contig 11376 bp, 8 predicted proteins | sample CB27_AW_983_MG_FD_203506 | JGI IMG/M metagenome (GOLD analysis project Ga0310120, IMG submission 203506) | Marine microbial communities from Western Arctic Ocean, Canada - CB27_AW_983 | ecosystem: Environmental > Aquatic > Marine > Oceanic | place: Canada: Western Arctic Ocean | collected... | reverse complement strand
AGCCTTCGGCGGTCAGGACGGTCTGTCGCGTCCACTTGCTGCGCGCGCCGTAGTAGTTTCGCATGGTGAACTGGCCGAAGGAATCCTCGTCCCTGTTCTCGGCGCGCAGGTCGTCGCGCACCAAGATGGCGCCGCGGTGCCAGAGGGGGGTGAAGTAGCGGGGGTTGGTGCGCACGTTGGGGGTGATCCCGCCGAGGGCGGGGCCCTTGAAGTCATACGACATGCGGGTGTACTCGTTCTGGCCGTCGAATTTCTCGTCGAGCCCTTCGAGGGTGAGGGCGAGTTTGCTGTCGGGTCCGATGTTTCCCACCTCAAGGCACTTTCCCGGCCGCCGTCCGCCGTCCACGATGCGGAGAGCGGGCTTGAGAAGATCGCCCCCGAGAGGAGCGGATCCCTTGGCGCCGACCAGCTCCACCTTCAGGTTGCCGGGAAGCGAGTCACCGGCGGCCAGGATCTTCTCTCCCTTCGGGCCGGCCAGCCGGATGTTCTGGATGCGGGTTCCGGCCGGGAAGGGGCCGATGCGCAGCGAGGTGAGATGGTATTCGTTGTGCAAGTACCAGTAGCCGTCCATGTTGCCGTGGGAGAAGCCCAGGCCGGGCTGGTCGGGGCGCCGAAACTTGCCGATCTGGTCGTCGAATTTCCAGTTCTTCGAATCCGGTCCCTCGCGGCTGGGCAACGTGACCTTGATCGACATCGAGGCCATCTTCCACGCCTCGCCGGTCGGTATGTCCATTCCGATTCCCTCCTTCATGGGAAACTTCATGTCCGGCGGCAGCACGGTCAGCATGTCGTAGGCGCCTTCTCCAACGCCGGCACGGCCGCTGGTGTACTTGCCGGTGGTGTGCAGGAACTTGGCGCCGTCCACGCAGTACTCGTAGAGCTTGCCGTCCGAGTCGTCACAGTAGTGCATGTAGTTGTTGTTTCGATCGTATATGTAAAACGACGCGAAGGGTTCGCCGCTCTCGCGGCCGGAGCAGAGGTAGAGACGCTCGGGGACCTTGTGCTTGTGGGGGCTGTAATAGCCGATGGCCGCGGCGCCCTCGGGGATCCTGGGCTCGATACCCCGCTCGATGAACCAGGAGTAGCGTCGCTGGTAGGCCTCGAGGTATTCGGCCGGGACTTCCACCCCCTCCGGCGGCCTCCCGCCGAGGCAGACCTGCTCGGAGGCCCAGAGAAACTCGGGGTCCTTGTACTCCCTGGCGAGGCGATACCAGAGAGCGCTGTCGAGGGTGTTCGCCTCGACATCGTAGTAGCGGGCGTTCCAGGGATCGGCATAGATCTGCTCGCGTGGCCCGGTGTTGACGTTGCTGTTGGAATTTGGATTCCCACGCACCCCGCCGCCGTGGATGTAGTAGAGGTAGCGCCGCACGTGCCGGTAGAGGAACTCCCGCTCGCCCTCGAACTTGTCCATGCCCTCGGCCATATCGATGAGGCCGGTCAGGTAGAGCGGACCGTAGGGGTAGTAGTTGGTCTCGGTGGTGTCACCGTACTCGACCAGCTCGCGCCAGAGGGCCGCGAGCCAGGGCTTGTGCCGGATCGAATTCGGATCTTCGGGGAACATCTTCACTGCGAGGGCGGGGCCGCCGTTGATGCCGTAGGGTCGATTGTTCACGCCGCGTTCGATCGCCGCGTAGTCCGGAAAGTCGATCTTCAGGCTGTCCGTCACGAGCGTCTTGAAGGCTTCCTGTTCTTCGGCGCTGATCATGTTTTGCCTCGCCAGTTCGGCGAAGATGCGCATGCGGCCACCGCTGCCCCACGACTTGTGGTTGTAGAAAATGGTGAACGTCTCGCCATTGCCGGCCTTCTTTGCCTCCTCGTAGCGATCGAGCATGCTCATGAAGTAGGCGCGCAAGATCTCGAGTTCGTTCTTGTCTTTGCGCCCGCCATCAACGTAACGCGTCAGCAGTCGATCCCACTCCCATCCGCCGCGATGCATCGTCGGCCGGCTCTTGCGAACGGCTGCGGCTTGGGCATCGATTTGCTCCTCCGAGCAATCTGCATACGACGGCCGGGGATGCCCGGTGGAGGGATCATCGGTTCCTTCCTCCTCGTTCTGAGCGGCGGTCGTGGCCAGGGCAATTCCGGAGAGGATGATGGTGATCCAGGGACGATTCATTGGTTGATTTGAGCCTATTTACGAATTTGGGCATGGCAACCATGCTTGTCCCGGTCCTCCATGATTGACCGCGGGGTACTCTACCTGCAACGATGGATCATGAGAATAGAGCCAATCTCACGTCGGCGGTTTATTCAACGTTCATCCGGTTCGGCCCTCGCTCTTGCAGCTGCAACCGGGCCATCCACCAACCTCTTTGGTCAGGACGTCCCTGCCTCCGAGAAACTACAGGTGGCCTGTATCGGCATTCGAGGTCGTGGCGGCAAGCTCTTGCTCGACTTCGCCCGGCAGAAGGATGTCCAGGTTACCCATATATGTGACATCGATCCGGGCGCTGCAAAGGGGCGCGCGGACGAGACGGAAAAGGTCAGCGGGCACCGTCCCAAGCTGGTGGTCGACTACCGGACTATTGTCGATAACGACGAGATCGACGCCTTTGTGATCGGGACCCCTGACCACTGGCATGCCCTTCCCACCATCCACGGCTGTCTGGCCGGCAAGGATGTCTACGTCGAAAAACCGGACGGTCACAACATCCTGGAAGGCAAGACGATGGTGGCGGCGGCGAGGAAACACAAGCGCATCGTGCAGCTGGGCACCCAGGCGCGCAGTGCGCCCTGGCTCAAGGAAGCAGCCGCGTATGTGAAGAGCGGGGCGATCGGAAAGGTCGTTTATGGGCGAGCTTGGGAGACCGACGGCAAGCGGGTGGTGAAGGCGGTGCCGGATTCGGACCCTCCAAAAGGGGTTGATTATGACCTCTGGCTGGGCCCGGCACCCAAGCGGCCATTCAATCGCAACCGCTTTCATAGCAGCTGGCGCTGGTTCTTCGATTATGGGGAAGGCGACCTGGGGAATGATGGAGTGCACCGCATCGATTATTGCCGAATGGTGATGGGTATCGATGCCATGCCCAAGCAGATTTCCTGCATGGGCGGCAAGCTGGTGGTGCCCGACGACGCCCAGGAATGGCCGGACACCCAGCTGGCGAACTATGATTTTGGAGGGAAGATTATCACCTACGAAATGCGGATCGGGACGCGCCCTGCCCTTCTTGGGGCGACCGAGGGAGCGGCCGTTTATGGCGAGGATGGCTGGCTGCTCGTTACCAACCGCGGGTGGAAGGCCTATGACGCCGAGGGCAAACTCGCGAAGGAAGGCGGTGACGGTCTCAGGTCCGCGGGTCTCCTCCACATTCGCAACTTCATCGACGCCACCCGCTCGCGCCGCTGGCAGGATCTCAACCAGGACATCTACCAGGGACACATCAGCAGCGTCCTTTGTCATGCCGCCAACATCGCGTGGAAGACGGGCAAGACGCTCAACTTCGACGCGAAAACGGAGACATTCGAGGAGGGCGATGCCAACAAATTGCTCGGCCGAACCTACCGGAAGGGATTTGAATTGCCGGTGGTGTAGGCAGGACATGGGATCCCGGCCACCCGCGGAAGCGCCGGGCCATCGGCCCCGGGAATCTTCCGTCTTTTCGAATTGCCTGCCGGTGGGCGGGGTGCTGGTCTGGGTGGAGATCGAATGAAAGTCGTCCTCCACATCCTCCTGTGCACCGCCCTCCAGGCCGTTTCTTCCACCTCGTCGCGGGGGGAGGAAGAAGGCAAGCCCTTGTTCAATGGCAAGGATCTGACCGGCTGGCAGGGCATGCAGGGGCCGCCCGACAACTGGGGAGTGAAGGACGGGGTTCTCACCTGCACCGGGGGGAAGGGGTCCCACTGGTTGGCGACCACCGCGGAGTACGGGGACTTCGAGCTCAGCCTCGAATTCAACCTGCTGGCCAACGGCAACAGCGGCGTGTTCATCCGGGCTCCCAAACAAGGCACTCCCTACGTCGATGGGATGGAGATCCAACTCCTGGATGACTACGGCGAAAAGTGGAAGAACCTGAAGCCCGATCAATTCACGGGCGCCATCTATGCGGCGCTTGCCCCTTCCAGGCGCGTAACCAAGCCCGCCGGCCAGTGGCAGAAGATGCGTATTCGCTGCGTCGGCCGGAAATGCCAGGTCTGGGTCAATGGCGAGCAGATCATCGACGCCGATCTGGATCAACTCGCGGAAAAGTTCGGGAAGAAGGTTCCCGGATTGAAGCGAAATAGCGGACTCATCGGGATTCAGAATCACGGCGCTCCATGCTCCTTCCGGAGCATTCTCGTCAAGATGGTTCAGACGAAGAAGTAAGGGGACGAGTCGCCCGGCACTTTCCGCTCTTGAACTTGAATGGTAGCCTGGCATTCGATTCAATGATCTTATCAGGTTATCGAAAAGTATGAGGCTTCCGGAAATTGGTGTCGCGATGGGCTGCCTGCTCGGAACGCCGCTCAGCGGCGCGGGGGTGACGCTCGACTTCAATGCAGTCGCTCACAACATCAAGGTCGCATCCCGATAATACGTCCAAAACTTCTGTTACGGCACATCAGGTCCCTTTGGTCCCCTGACCCCGGCGGAAACCCACAATCCCCCGGGGGCGACGCAATCAACCGGACCCGGCTGATGAATATTTAGGGTAGGGCGATCACTTCGACGTCGTCGAGGTACCAACCGGCGAATTCCTCCACATCGTCGGCAATGAGGCGGAACTCGATCTTGATGGGTTCGGCGAAAGCTTCCGCGGGCAGGTTCCTGCTATATTGCTCCCAGGCGGTGGTGGTGCCATCGATCGTCATCTCCAGCACCGCCAACTCCGTGTCGTCGGCAGCCTTCAGGATCCGGATCGAGCCGGAGTCGAAGCCCACTTCGATGGCCCTGAACTGCTGGAAGCGCAGGGTGGCGCCCTTCGTGAAGGAGGTGAGATCGAGTTCCGGAGTGCGCAGCCACACGTTGGAGTCGGTTCCGTAGTCGGTATCATACCGAGCCCCATCCCATACCAGCAGCGCCTGGTTGCCGACGAGGTTCTGGTGGTCAGCCGCCAGGTAGGACCAACTACCGCCGTTGGATGAAATGCCTCACGCTGGATCGCCGATGTTGGCGGCCGGCTCTTGGGGCATGGCGCTTGGAAAGCGCCGCCACTCACGCTTCCGGCACGCGATCCGCATCGACGACTTCGAAGATGTATCCGTTCGGCTCCCTGAAGAAGAAGCGCTGGAAGGGCGTCTCGCGGATGGGGGCGATGAGCTCGGCGCCATGGGCGACGAGGCGTTCCTTGAGCGCTTCGAACTCGTTGATCGGATAGTCGAACGCAAAGTGGCGTCCGAACTCCGCTTCGAAGGGAGAGGGCTCGAAGCCCGGGATGTGCAGGAGGTGAAGCTGCTGACCGTCCCCGATGTCGAGCCAGACCGCCTCGATGTCGATGTTTCCGGGACGGGAGATCGATTTCCAGCCGAGGGTCCTCTCGAAGAATTGGCGCGAAGCGATCACGTCGCGGGTCGCGAGCGTGAAGTGGTGCAGGCGGCTCAGGGGTGGATCGCGCAAGGTTTCCAAGGGTGGCAGGTTGCGTCAGGGCGGCAAGTTTCCCTCCCGCCCCGGAGAAGCCGGGAGGCCTGCCCGCCGCCGCTCCCAAGGCTCCCGGCACGAGGAGTCCGCCGGGACATTCAACAACTCCCCTCGGCCCGTATTTTATTGAGAGTTCTTAACTACTAACATTACTAATACAATAAGCCGCCCCTGGATCGAGAGAGAGCGAATTTTTTTTCGCCCGCGAGCCCGGGGCGATTTGGGAGGTGGCTGGAAGGTTGAGTCCAAATGGCGAGGAAGGAAAGCCACGGAAGGACGGGAGATTGGGGAGATTTTCTTTGTAATTCTTAATAAACTACAAACAGAAATTATCTATTGATTAATAATATCTTATAAATATGATGGTGTGCATGACCTTGAAGCAAGGTCGTCAAGGCTTCGCAACAACCCTTACTTCAAAGTCTGATGAAAATGAATAACCTGTCCGGGACGGCGCGACACCGCCGTTCGGTCTCCGAGGGGGGCCGGAGCAAAAAGACCGCCGCCGCCATCGCCGAACTGCTGATGATCGAAGAATGCGTCGAGCGCTGCGAGTGCTTGGCGGAAACGCTCATCGCGAGCGGCATCAGCCATCCTCTGGTGGGCCAGCTGAGCGAGTGCATCTCGGCCTGCGAAAATTACATGGCGGCCAAGTCCCGCGAGAGTAGCTATGAGAGTCGCCTCGCTCGCTTCGCCCACGAGGTCCTCGGTGCCACCTCGCAGGGCTGCCGGCAGATCGAGTGCGATGCATCGATTCGCTGTCGAATGGCTTGCGATATCGCGCGTGGGTTCATCGCCAACACCACGATCGTGCGCGATCCTCTCTGGAACTGAAAAACCTGAGCCATTTCAACCCAGGGGATGGGTGAAAAGAAAGAAGGCGCCTCGCGAGGCGCCTTTTTTATCGGGAGAGGCAGTTATTCGCCCGACAGTTTCTTGAGGGTGGGCTCCATGGCCGCGGCCCAAATTTCGTAGCCCATTCCGTTCGGGTGCAGGAAGTCGGGCATGATCGACTTCGAGATCACCCCGTTCTCGTCGAAAATCCTGTGGGGCGTGGCGGGGCACTTCGGCCAGGCGGGGAGGTCAGCGAGGGGTGCGGCAGGAAACTTTCGGGGCTTCTTTCCCGCCTTGCGCCCCCGAGGGGTCGGGCCGAATCGATGCTTGCCCTGGGCCGGGTCGCTTTCCTAGAACATGGACCGTCGCGGTCCAGGCCGATGGCGAAAGTTTTCCTCCCCGATCGAAAATGAAAATTCCTCCCCGCGCACCGCGCGCGATCTACGCCTCTCTCTTCCTCCTGGCCGGACCCTCTCTCCTCTTCGCAGAGACGACCCCGGTTCAGACCATGAGCTTCGAACGGGCCGGCGACGGCACCTTTACGGACTTCTTCTCGGACGTGTTTCTAGACGCGAGTCAACCTCTGGATGAGTTCGACAAATTTGACCCCGCGCTCGGCACCCTCACGGAGATTCTCTTCACCATCGAGGTGTCGGCGTCGATCGAATTGATGGTCTGTGCCGACGAGCTATCCGATGAAGGCGAGTTGTTTTCGGTCCGGTTTGAAGAGGGTCCCGGCAGCTCCGTGCAGGGCAGCATCATCTACGCGCCGTCGGGGGAGAATTTTGGATTGTCAGTCACGTCCGACTTCGGGGGGATCAACTCGGTAGGCGACGAGGACCTCGACCCCGTGGATTACACGGTCAACGGATTTTTCTACTTTGAAGAGTCGGATCGCGAGGAGTTTGGAGGGTTCGCCTTCGGCGGGAACACCGTCAGCGCGGGCTCGTTGCTCGCAAATCACCCGGACGTGAATCTGAGCGACTTCGTCGGAACCGGAACCGTATCCGGGCTTTCCTTCAACGTCATTGCGAATCTTTCGAACGCCGGTACCCTCAACAACGTGCCCTTTGCCGGGATCGAGGCCTCGGTCGGGTTCGAGCCGGGCGACGCCACGATTCAATACGTGTACACGCCGGGGGTCGGGCCTGCCGATCCGACCGTGCTCACCGCCTATGAAAAGAGCGGCAGTCTGCATACCCTTCATTTCACCGGTGAACCGGCCCGCACGGACTGGCGGATCAAGGGGGGAACGGACCTGAAGACCTTCCCCTTCGACCACACCGGGGCGGCTAGCATCAGCGAGCCGTGTGCCGGTGTCTATCGGGCCACCTTCGATCTCCCTGCCCTCACCGAGCCACGGTACTTCTTCCGCCTCGAGTAGAGTCGCGCCGGAGACCCGGGATGGGGCCGGCTGGTTGAGGCGGTGCGATGGACCGGTGGAACTCCTCGGCGAGAGGGAGGTTCTTTGGGGTCGGGATTCGGGCTTCGCACCCTGGCTGGGGTTTCGGAACGCGATGGTTGGTCACTGGCGCACGACGGACCAGGAGCCGTCGGTTTTGATCGTGACGGTCGCGGATCCGACCGCGGCCTGGAAGGATCCCTCCTTCGCGACGGTGGTCTTGATTTGCGAGGCGACCTCCCTCGGGCTCTTTGCCTGCGGGTGGGGGAAGAAGACACTCAGGAAATGTTCGCTGCGGCCGGCGTTGATGGGGCGGGAGGCGAAGGTCGTGACGCTGGGGCCGACATCCTGCGAGTGCGACTGCCGGAGGGTGCCGAACTTGCATTTGCGGTCGTCATGAAAATAGAGGACGACCCGCGGGGCGTCGGTCTGCCACCAGGCCCGGTCGAGGGCCGGGGCGTCGAACCAGTTCCTTTCCCGGTGGCCGGTCGCGGTATTCTCATCGACTCCCAGGTGCCAGACCGGCCCGGCGAGGTAGTCGCGGCCGAGCGACTCTCCACCGGTGAACTGGTCGGCCACCACGAGACAGCCCTCGGCAGTGAGAACCGCGCGGCGGATCCAACGGCTTCCCTCGCCGTAGTAATGGTCGAATGCGAATTGGCCGTAGGAATCGCCGGCGTCGTTGTTTTGCGCAACGGCGAAATCCGGGAGGTGCACGATTGAGCCTCGGCGCAGGTGGTCGAGCTTGTCGCCCTGGCGGTCGGGGTGCACCGGGAACTCGTGGCGCTGGTGGAGGACGAGGAGGAGGTCGAGGCTCTCTTCGCCGGTGCCGCCCCCGCGCAGTTCGTTTCCCGTGTAGACGTTGTTGTACTTGCCGGAGGTGTGCAGGAATTTCGCGCCCCCGGCCGAGTATTCGTAGAGATGCCCGGAGACGTTATCGAGGTGAGCGTCCTTCCGCTCGTAGAGGAAAAAAGCCGCGAAGGGTTTCCCGGCCTGGCGGCCGGAGGTGAGGTAAAGCCGCTCGGGAATCTTTTTGCTCGTGGCGCTGAGCAGCCCGACCATCGCCCGGCTTGCGGGCACCCGCGGCACGATATTGCGCTCCGCGAACCAGGCGAAGCGCCGGTCGTAGGCGGACTGGTAGGCGGCGGGCACCACCCCGCCCGGGGGGCGGCCGCCGAGGGTGACCTGTTCGGCGGCCCAGAGGTAATCCGGGTTCTTGTAGTGCTGCGCGAGGCGGTACCAGAAGTGGCCGTCGCGCACGGAGGTTTCCACGTCGTAGTATCCGACCTGCCAGGGATCGGCGTAGATGGCGGAGAGATCCTTGCGCCGTTGCGCTCCCGAGTTGGGATTGCCCCGCACGCCGCTCCCGTGCACGAAGCCGAGGCAACGGGCCCCTACCGCATTGATGAGGTCGCGATCGCTTTCGATACGGCCGGTCGCTTCCGCGACGTCGATCATGCCGTGCAGAAAGATCGGGCCGTAGGGATAGTAGGTCCACTCTGTCCAGTCGCCGAACCCGGCCAGGTGCGCCCAGATGCGATCGATCCACGCCCGTGCGGCGGCGGCTTGCGGCGCACCGGGGAAATGCTTCAGGGCCAGGGCAACTCCTCCGGCATTGCCGAAGGAGTGGTTGTTGGCGGATTGCGCCTTGGCCTTGAAATCGATGAACTTGCTTTCGAGGCTCTGGTGCACGATGCCGCGGAAGCGCTCCTTTTCCTCGGTGGTCAGCATGTTTTGATCCGCCAATTCCAGGTAGATCCTCATGCGTGCCGCCCCGCCCCAGCCACCGTGGTACCCTCCTCCGTGCAGGTCGCGGTAAACCTTTCGACCGCCGATATTCAGGACCGACTCCTTTGAATCGCCCTTCAGGGTGGTGTAGTAGAGATAGAGAAGATCGCCCTCCCCCTTGGCCTCGAGCCGGCGGTGCCGGTCGAGGATCAGGCCACGGAAAACGGCGCGCAGGATTTTCAAGGCGTTCGCATCCTTGCGGCCGCCGTCGACATAGCGGCACCGCAAGCGGTCCCATCCCCACCAGCCGCGCGAAAATGAATGGCGCTCGTGTGCGGCCATCGACTCGCGCAGGGCGGTTTCCATCGCGTCGATCTCCTTGACGTCGGCATACGAGGCGCGCGGATGGCCGGCGAGGAGATCTTCGGGCTGGGCGATGGCCGGTGGGGTGGCAAGGGCCAGGAGCAGGGTGGGGAGCACCCCGAGCATGCGATGGGTTCGCTTGGAACGGTGAATATCAGGCGTCATCTTTCGGGGGGAAGTTCTACCGTCTCGCTTCCCGGGTTCCATCACGATCACCCAAAATCGTCGGACCGGTCCGGCGAGAGCCGACGGTCTGTCGGCATCATGGGGCAGCTGCCGGCGAGGCGCCGGCGCTCGATGTCATTCGCGCCAGCTTCGAAATCTGCGAAATCGTGCTACAAATCCGCGGAATTGGGACGTAAAGAAGATCGGATCGGCGGCGGCGCTTGCCATGACCCTCAAGGCAGCGGAGTCTCGAACACAACCACCTCAGCAAAGATTCTGTCATGAAATTGAAAAGAGCATCCGTCCACGCGGCGCTGGCAATCGTAATTGGAACCTCGCTGGGACTGGCCGAGGAACGAACCTGGACCGACGCCGATTCGGGGAGGACCCTCAAAGGCGAGTTTCTCGGGCTGAGCGGCGGAACGGTGAAGTTGAAACGCTCGAGCGGAAAGGTCATCGAGGTGGCCCTGGCGAAACTGTCGGTCGCGGATCAGACTTTCGTGAAGGCGGCGGCAAAGGGCGGAGCGGCCGGGGGCGCCGAATGGCCGAGCTGGCGCGGGGCGAACCGGGACGGTCATTCGCCGGACAAGGGGCTCCTCAAAGCGTGGCCGGAAGGCGGACCGAAGCTCCTGTGGACCTTCACGGACTGCGGGAAGGGGTACAGCTCTCCGGCCGTCGTGGGCGGTCGCCTCTTCACCACCGGGAGCCGGAAGGGCAAGGCCGAGATCATCTGTCTGGATGCCGCGAAGGGCGAAGAACTGTGGGCCGCCGGGATGGGGGGCGATCCGGAGAAAGGATACAACACCAACTGGGGGGCCGGCACGCGAGGAGCGCCCACGGTGAGCGAGGGGCTCGTGTATGCCATCAGTGCCAATGGCGAGTTGGTGTGCGTGAGTGCGGCGGACGGGTCGAAGAAATGGAGCAAGAACCTCCTGAGCGATTTCGGCGGCGGAATTCCCAAGTGGGGATACTCGGAGTCGCCGCTGGTGGATGGAGACAAGCTCATCGTCACGCCTGGAGGGAAGGACGGGGCGATCGTGGCCCTGGACAAGAAGACGGGGAAGAAGTTGTGGCAGAGCAAGGACCTGACGAACGGCGCAGAGTATGCATCCGTGGTCATCGCGGAAGCGAAGGGGAAGCGGCAGTACGTGCAGTTGTTCCAGAAGACGCTGGCGGGCGTGGATGCGGAGAACGGAGACCTGCTCTGGTCCTCGCCGTGGCCCGGAGGGCGAGTCGCCGTCGTCCCGACTCCCATCTATCATGATGGCCACGTCTACATGACATCGGGCTATGGTGCGGGATGCAAGCTGGTCAAGATTGACGGCGGCGG
>Ga0310120_10003408_pt1 | contig 11379 bp, 6 predicted proteins | sample CB27_AW_983_MG_FD_203506 | JGI IMG/M metagenome (GOLD analysis project Ga0310120, IMG submission 203506) | Marine microbial communities from Western Arctic Ocean, Canada - CB27_AW_983 | ecosystem: Environmental > Aquatic > Marine > Oceanic | place: Canada: Western Arctic Ocean | collected... | reverse complement strand
GACGTGGCGCGCATCCCCCCAGCTGGCAGGGAACTCGAAATTCTGGCCCGCCGGCAGCGACGCCGCTGCGCCTGCGACCGGGCTCGCGAGGGTGAGCGCCTCGCTGGACTGATTGACCAGGGTCAGAGCCTGCGCGGAAGGCGACAGGCAGAGGGCGGCCGCGGCTCCTAGGCCGGCAAAGAGGGATCGTCGCATGGCGAGACTTCTCCAGGGGTCTGCACGGGACCCGCGTTCCGAGGTGTGGCGAATGCGACGACCCCCGGGAGCCAAAAGTTCCCTTTGCCCGAATCTCGCTACCCGCCTATAGCGGCGCCCCGTTGGCGCGGCGCGTGACGCGCGTCACGCCGCCCCGGAATCAGCGCAGCTGCCGAAGCGAGGCCGCAAAGGCCTCGGCCATCTGCCGGTGGCCCTCGGTATTGGGGTGCACGTCGCTGTCGGGGAAGTGCCAGACCGGGTCGAGGACCGCGAAGAAGTCGGGGCCGCAGGTCACGTTACTGCGCTCGGCGCAGAGCGACTGAAGCACGGCGCGATATTCGACCAGCCGCTCGTGGTAATCGCTGCGCACCGAGTCTGGGGGAATCGCCAACACCACTTCGTCGACCCCGGCGGTGTCGAGTGCATCGAGAATTTCCTCGATGGCGCGATGGAAGCTCCTTGTGTCGACCCGCCCGCCCGATTCCATGTAGCCCATGGCGTCATTGGTCCCGAGCAGCACCAAGGCTACGTCCGCGGGTAACTTCGGCAGCGCGCGATCCCGGTAGAGACCGTGCGGGACAAAGCCGACATCGTCCGTCCCGCAGAGTGTTCCGGGTTTCGACGTCGACCAGTCGATGGCCGAAGCCCCGGCGCAGGCGACACTTACGACTTCGTAGCTCTCGCCCAGCAGGGCGGAGAGGGCATCCACGTAGCTCGGCCCGGCCACGTTTCCGGTGACGAAACTTTGGCCGGGTACGCTCATCGAATCGCCGATTACCAGCACCTTGACCGGTCCGGAAGGCCCGCAGCCAAGGAACGCAGCGAAGGCGCCGAGCACCGCGAGCCGCCGGAGCGCGCCGGTCTGCAGCTTCGCTTCAACCACGCGCGAGCGCCCTGAGCAACGCAGAGGCTACGGCTTCGGTGGTGGCCTCGGAATGCGCGGGATCGAGGGGCAGCGAGAGCACCTCGCGAGCGGCGGTCTCGGCCACCGGAAAGTCGCCTTCGGTGTAGCCGAGGTCGGCGAAGCGCGGATCGAGGTGCAGCGGGCGCGGGTAGTGGATGCCGGTTTCGACGCCGCTCTCTGCCATGGCTTTTGCCACGGCATCGCGACCTTCCACCCGCACCACGTAGAGATGGTAGACGTGGCGAAAGCCTTCGCGTTCCAGCGGGGTGCACGCGGGCGAATCGGCCAGCAGTTGGTTGTAGTGCGCGGCGCGTGCGCGGCGCGCCTCGGTCCACGCCTCGAGGTGTCCCAGTTTTGCGCGGAGTACCGCGGCCTGCAGCGCGTCCATGCGCGCGTTGTTCCCGGCGCTTCCCTGCCATTCGCGCAGCGGACGGATGGCCGCGTCGCGTTCCAGATCGCAGACGGTGATCGCCCCCGCCTCGCCGATCGCTCCGAGGTTCTTCGTCGGGTAGAAGCTGAAGCAGCCGGCGTCACCCAGCGAGCCCACCGGACGTCCACCTTCACGGGCCCCGTGGGCCTGGGCGGCGTCTTCGATCACCGCGAGTCCGCGCTCGCGCGCGAAAGCGACGATGGGCTCCATCGAAGCCGGATGCCCGTAGAGATGGACGGGAAGGACGGCACGGGTGCGGTCGCTGCAAGCGGCCGCAAGCCCGCGGGCGTCGAGGGTCAGCGTGCCGGGCTCGACGTCCACGAAGACGGGCCTCGCCCCCACGCTGCGAATGGCTGCTGCCGTCGCGACGAAGCTGTTCGGGACGGTGATGACCTCGTCGCCCTCGCCAACGCCGAGGCCCGTCAGCGCCAACTCGAGGGCGCGAGTCCCGGAGGCGACCCCGATGGCGCTCGTCGCCCCGCAGTAGGCGGCGAAGGCCTCCTCGAAGGCGGCGACCTCGGGCCCGAGCGCAAAGGTTCCGCTTTCGAGGACGCGGTCGAGGGCCTCACGGATCTCGTCGCGGAGCTCTCGGTGCTGGGGGCGCAGGTCGCGGAAGCGAATCACGCCGGGACTCTACCAATCTCCAGCGCGCCGCGATTTATTTTCGGTCGGAATCGCTGCGCGCGTTGCGTGCCAGCACCGCCAGTACCGCTTCGCGCGAAAGATCCTCGCGATCAAGTCCGGGTGGGTCTGCACCAAGGGCATCGGAGAGTTTTTCCGTGGCGAGGCGCGCGCGCACCCGCGGCCAGTAGTCCGGGTCGGCCTCCTCCTGGCTCAGCCAAAAGGCGAGTCCCACCGCGTAGCCGATGCCGCCCTCGAGATCGTTGCAGAGGGTGTCGAGGATCGAAGCCATGTCGTCGCCGTTGCGGTAGGGCGAGTGGTCTTCGGCGAGCTCTTGGAGGTCGAAGCGCGCTGCGGTGGGCATGTCGCGCAGCGATTCGTATCGATCTGCGGCGATCCACGAAGCCTCGCTTGCAGCGCTCCGCTTTTCGACCCAATGGGCGCTCCATTCGCAGAGGCCGTCCTCGAGAAAGCGATCCGCGGGGTCGTCGACCATCTCGAAATCTTGCGAAAGGATCTGATGGGCCCATTCGTGAACCACCTTGCTGTATTCCCTGGCCATCGCGTTGGGGGCGCCCACGACCCAGACAGGGCGCCCCTTCGCATCCGCGGGGAAGCGGATGTGTTCGAAGTTCGCAGTGAGCACGGCGACCGCGATGGGGGGCGGAGCGATTCCGAAGAAATCCTGCAGCCCGCGGCGCGAAGCCGCCAGACGCGAGATATGAGCCTCGACCATGGGGGGCGCGAGGCCCGCTTCGTAGTGGAGGGCGTCGGGACCGACTTCGAGGGTTTCGAGAGCGGCGAGGTCTCCGTGGACGAGTGCGCCTGCGTTCTCGGGATCGCAGTCGAAGGTGAGGTTGGCTCCCCAGCCGATCTTGCGGCTCCAGAGGGGCAGGGGGCCGCTCGCGCTGCGAAATTCCATCCAGGGGTTTTGCTCGCGCAGGCGCCCAGAGACCGGAAATTGCACCTGCCCCGCGTCATTCGTGGTGAGCACGATGGTTTCCGGGCGGGTGCGCAGCACGATGCGATCCCCTGGGACCCCGCGGCCGTCGCGCAGCAGGGTCACGGTGACGTGTCCCTCGTCGGGCAAGAGTCCGAGTTCGATCATGTCGTCGATGCCGCTCGCCCAGGTAAAGATGCCGTAGGGTACGGCGCAACCCACGAGGACTCCGAGCAGCAGTGCTTTGAGCCCAAGGTGCATTTTCATCGAAGGTTCTCCCGGTGGTTCAGGCGCGAGCCCGAAGGCCTCGCCGCCGGCGCTTCCGGCGGCGGCGGCCGATGTCGATCAGCAGCAGTGCGATCCCGCTCTCGAAGCCGAGGCCACAGCCGCATTCGACCATCACCTTGGGCCATGGAAAGCTCGACTTCGGAAAATCGACGCGCACCTTGCAGTTGACCTTGGGAAATTCACCGTTTGGGTCCCAGAGCAGTACCGGGTTGCCCTCGGCATAGGCGTACTGGTTGGACACCTGAAAGACGGGGTCGGGCGAGAGGAAGCGCGCGCTGTCGGCGTCGAGGATGCGCGCACCGAGAAGCCGCAGACCGGCGAGGCCGGTTCCCCGCGCGAAGTCCGGGCCCGCTCCCTCGGGATCGAAGGATTCGACCACCCCGTAGGCGTTGTAGCGATGCGACTGCACCACCTGGCCCGCGTCGTCGGTCTCGAACTGCACGTTCCCCCGGAAGTCGAAGTGGCGGTAGCGGTGGCTGCGATCGACCAGGTCGAGTCGCACGTCGCCGAGATCGAGTGCCAGCGGCAGGCCCGCCGCATTGGCCTCGACGCGGCCCCCGAAGAGGAAGCGCACTTCCCCCAGCTTCGTGGTTCGGGAGAGCGGGCGGCCGAGGCCGTCCCAGGCGGCTTCTACCCAGTCGCCGACCCGCCGGATGCGGCCCTGGGCATCCCACTCGAAGGCGATGCCGTCGCGCGAGATGGTAAAACCCGCCTGATCGTAGACGTAGCTGTGCCCGCCGCCTTCGAGCAGGCGATTGCCTTCGGCGTTGTAGACGAAGTCGTCGCGGGGGCCTTCTCCGCGGCGCGCCAACAGGTTGCCAAGGGCGTCGTACTCGTAGGTGGTGCGCGCGGTGTGAAAGCCTTCGGCGTAGACCAGGACACCGTCGGCCTCGAGCCGCGGTCCCGATGACGGACGCCCGAGGACGAGGTGAACGGACGTCCCCGACTCGATTCCGTAGCCGCCGGAGAACTCGTAGCGTTCGGCGGGGTGCGCGCCGGGCGAAGTGGGCAGGGCCGCTTCGTAGATTACCAGGCAGGTCGCGCGGTCCGGGACGCTGGCGCTGCAGTCCGTCTCGAAGACCAGTTCAGTCAGTTCGACAAGGTCGCCGTCCCGATGGGTCGAGGAACGCGCGAGGCGATTCCACTCTTCATTGATCTCGAACTCGCGGACGAGACCGTTGCCGTAGCGGATCGCGTCGAACTCGGCGCCCAGTGCCGGAACCACTCCACGCTCGAAGACAATGAGTTCTTCGCCGTCTTCTCGCAGCGCGGTGCGGCGTCCCGCCGGGTCGAGATCCGTCTCGATCTCGCGCAGCGTCGATCCGTTCGCCGCAATGAAGCGCTCGAGGGTGACGCGGCCGCGCAGATCGACTTCGAATTCAAGGCGCTCGCCGCCGGGGTAGTCGATCGCGATCCGGTTTCCCGCAGCGTCGTACTCGTAGCGCTCAGCGCCCCCCCGGCTCGAATCGGCCTGAGAGACGAGTCTTCCCCTCTCCCAGGTATTGGTGACGACGGTCTCGAGCACGCCGCCCTGCAGGTGGCGGATCGCGACGACCCTTCCCTGCGAGTCGTAGTCGGTTTCGGTGCGCATCCCGTTGGGCCGCAGAGTCGCGACGCGGCGGTCCTGCGCATCCCATTCAGAGCGCGTGGTCTGCCAGCCGCCGTCGACGCGTTCACGGCGGGCGGTGTTGCGGCCGAGTGCGTCGTAATCGAACTCGGTGTCGCCGCCGCCGGGACGGCGGATCGCAAGGGGTTGGCCGTCGGCGCGACGTTCGATGGAGAGGGCCGCGGTTTCGCCGGAGGTTGCGCGGTAGGTGATTCCGGCCAGGCTGCGGTCCGCGTAGAAACTGCGCGATACGACCCCTGGGCGTCTGGGCGAGGTCGGCTCGGAGATGTCCGACCCCACCAACAGGTTCCCCACGGCGTCGTACACCGGAGCGGCGAGTGTAAGAGTCGAGAGCGTCGAAGCCGAGGTGATGCGCAGGGGGTGGCCGTGTTCGCCCCGGTTTCCGAGAAGCGCGCTCCGGTACGACCCGGCGTATCCCCCCGAAGAAGGCAGGAAGGACGACACGCTGGGGTCGCCGTAGCCGAAATGGAAGCGAAAGGTCCCGTCGTCGAATGAGGCGATGCGACCGCGGTCGTAGCTGCGGCTCTCGATCTCGTCGACTGAATCGCTGTGCGAGAGCAGCGCGTAGGCGAAAGGGTCACCTCGGTTGTGGGCGCCCGAAGCGAAGAGCTTGACCGCGCGGTTGCCCGAGGCGGTGGTCTCGACGATCGTGAGCGTGCGGCCGAGCCCCGGGGACCAAGCCACTCCCCAGCTGCGATCGAAGCGCGTTTCAGCGCCGGTCGGATCGGTGACCGAGGCGATGTGGAAGCCCTGCCAGGTGGTGCGGTGGGTGTCTCCACTTGCTTCGGTGCGGCTTTCGAGTCGCCAGGTGACATCGAAGCGAAAACGCCGGACGCTGCCGTCCGCGCTGGTGACCGAGGTCACGTATCGATCGGCGCTGGCGCGGGCGTAAGCAAATAGTGTGGTGGGGTCGCCTTCGCCCACGCGCCGCAGCGACGTCAAGTGGCCTTCGATGTCGTAGGCGAATTCGCTGCGCTCGCCGTCGGCGAGGGTGCGTGCGACGAGCCTGCCGGTCGCACCCGCCTCGTACTCGTAGTGGGTGCCCGAGCGACCGGCGGCGGCGTCGGCCGCGCCCTCGACCCGGATCGGCCGTCCCTGTTGGTCGCGCTCGATCCGCAGTATGCGTGCCGCGCGATCGCGCACCGAGAGCAACCGCCCGTCGACATCCCAGCTCATCTCGAAGAGGGGTAGACACGCCGCCTCGGCGTCGAGGCACTGCTCGATACGTTCGAGCTGGCGTGCGCCGCCCATTTTGCTCCAGGTGTAGGCCAGGCGCGGGTAGTCGTGTTGGTTCCAGTGCACCGCGTCGAGGGTCCCGCCTGAAAATTGGAAGACCAGCCCCCCGCGCGAACGCACCGCCTCTTCGCTGTGCTTCAGCCAATGTGTGCCGGGGATCTCGGTACCGACGACCACGTGCTGCAGGTCGTGAAGGGCGCCGCTCTGGTCCGTGAATCGCTTTCCGTCGTGCTCCATGGCGAAGTTCCAGCGCCATTGCGCGTTGGCAGAGTTATAGACGGCGCCGATCGCCACCGGCCCGAGCCAGGTGTCGAGTTCGAGGTCGCGTCGCTCGAGAAAAAGGTTTCCGTTCGCGAGGTTTACGTGTGCCCCGTCGAACTCCTCGAAGAGCGGCTCCGCCCAGGCAAAGCGCCCGGGCGCCGGGCGCAGCGTGTCGCCAAAGAGGCAGGCGGCCACGAAGAGAAGGGAGCCGCAGGCCAGAAGGGTGGTGGCGACGCGGCGCGCGATGGAAGGAGAAGGGTTGTACTCGGACATCTTGATCTCGCCTCGGGGACCGCAAGTGGGGTTCTCGGGGTGAGTCGAAGCGGGGGCAATGCGACTCCGCAAAATGCGGAAGCGAGGGAGGTTGTCGTCGTGCCGAGGGAGGGCGTCGCATGGCCGAGGGTCAGCCTAGGTTGCGCCGGCCCACTGGCGGGGCCGGTTGCGGCGGATCGGTGTCCGCCTGCGCGCGCCTGCGTCCCCGGCTGGGCGGGGTCGCTATGGTTCCGCCTGGAGAGCCCGCCGACACGATGACCTTTAGTTTCGAGGAATTCGAGCTCGACGCGGGGCTCTACGAGCTGCGCCGCGCGGGTGAGCCGCAGAGCCTCGAGCCCAAGGCCTTCGACCTCCTGCGGCTTCTCGTAGAAAAGCGCGAGCGCGTCGTCACCAAGGACGAGATCCTCGACACGGTCTGGGCCGGCGAGCACGTCACCGAGTCGGTCCTCCCGCGAGCCGTCAACGCGATTCGCAACGCACTCGGTGAGGACAGCCGAGCGCCGCGCTTCGTCGCCACGGTGCGCGGGCGGGGTTATCGGTTTATCGCGGACGTGACCGAGCACAGCGCAGGCACCCCGGTGGCGGGTGCGCCCCCGGGCCAAACCGAGGCGGCTTCCGAGACGACCGACGATGGCGGTTTCATCGGCCGCGAGGGCGTGCGCAAGCAGCTGCGAAAGCAGCTCCACGCGGTCTCGGAGGGCCGCGGACGCTGCCTGGTGATTTCTGGAGACCCCGGAATCGGCAAAACCGCCAGCTTCGATTGGTTGCTCGAAGAGGCGCGTCGTTCCGGTGCACGGGTCCTTGTCGGGCGCTGTTCAGACAGCGAGGGCGCGCCTGCCTTTTGGCCCTGGTCGCAGGTCCTGCGCGATGCCCTCAGCTTGATGGAGGGGCTTCCCGAAACCCTGCGCGCGGAGGCCACCGAACTCGCCACGCTGATCCCAGGGCTCGCCGGGCCGGAAGTTCGTGCCGAAGCGTCGAAGGGCGCTGACCGCTTTCGCCTCTTTGGCAGTGCGGTGGAGATCCTTCGCAGTCTCGCCGACAGCGGGCCCCTCATCGTGGGGATCGAAGATCTCCACTGGGCCGACGTCCCCAGCCTGATGCTGATGCAGTTTGTCGCCTCGTCGATCGCCGACGCTCCCATTTTGTTGGTGACGACCTCGCGCCAGCTCGAACTCGATCTGGCGCACCCGCTACGTCGCACCCTGGGCGATCTGGCGAGCCAGGCCCACGGGCATCGCATCCGCCTCGAAGGACTCCCGCAGCCAGAAGTGCGCGATTTCCTCTCGTCGGTCCTCGGACAGCGCGCGCGAAGCGGTCTCGCGGACGCGGTCTTCGAAAAAACCGAGGGCAACCCACTCTTTATTCGCGAAGTCGCCCACATGCTGGCCGCCGGCGGAGAGCAGGATCTCGAACACCAGGTGGCACGCGTGACCGAAAACGTCCCCGAAAGCATTCGGGAGACCCTGGTGCAGCGACTGGCAAGTCTTCCCGAGAGCTGCCGCGATCTGCTGGTGCTCGCGGCCTTCGTGGGGCGTGACTTCACGGTCGACCTACTGACCCAGATCACCGGACAGGGTAGCGACGCGATCTGGAACGCTCTCGAGCCGGCTTTTTCGGCGCGTATCCTCGTCGACCCGGACCAGACCCAGTCGAATTGCAGCTTTTCCCATGCGCTCTTCTCCGAATGTCTCCACCATGAAGTGCCGCGCGCCGAGCGACCGGGGCTCCATCGCCGCATCGCGGAGGCCCTCGAGAAGATTCACGTGGAGAACCCCGAGCCGGTCGTCTCCGAGTTGGCGTGGCACTTCCAGAGAGCGATCCCAGAAGTTTCGAGGGAGCGTGCCATCGACTACGGCCTGCGCGCTGCGCGCCGCTCCGACGCGCGCCTCGCCTACGAGAAGGCCGCGGTGTTGTGTGAGCGAACCCTCGAATTGCTCGATCCGGCGGAGCCTTCGGACGCCGAGAAACGCTTCGAACTCCTGCTACGGCTCGGGCAGGAGCGCTTGCGGGCCGGCAGCCAGAACCGTTCGCGTCGGGCCTTCGAGCAGGCTGCTGAGATCGCGCGCGAACTGGAGCGCCCGATCGACTTCGCCCACGCGGTGATTGGGTGCGTGGGCTGGATAGAGGCTGCCGGGCAACCCGATGCCCCGCTGCGCCGCCTGCTCGAAGAAGCCCTCGAGCGGATTGGCCCGGAGGAGGTCGCCCTGCGCGTCAGGCTGCTGGGGCACCTCGCGGGGACGGACCGTTACTACCGCTCGTACGAGGACCGCGGGCGGCTCACCGAAGAGGCCGTCGCGTTGGCGCGCGAACTGGGCGAGCCGACGCCGCTGTGCCGGGCGCTATCCGATCGACTCATTGCACTCCAGGGGCCCGGCGAGGTCGAGCCGCGCTGGCGGCTCTCCGACGAGTGCCTGGCCCTGGCTGAACAGACGCAGAACCACCCGATCCGCTTTCGGCTGCACTGGCTTCGGTTCGGGATGCGACTGGCACAGGGGGATAGCGCCGGGGCGCGCGCCGAACTCGGTGAGTTCCGGAAGTTGCGGGAACTGTTGCGACTCGTCGTCCCGGAAGCCGGCGAGGAGAGGATGCTGGGTTCGCTGGCGATGCTCGAAGGGCGCCGAGACGACGCGGTGGCGCACATTGCGACGGCCTTCGAACTCGAACGCCGCACGGGCAGCCGCACCGCGACGGCGAGTTTCCTGGGGATGAGCGCTTGGCTGCTCAAAGACTGGGAGCAACTCGAGCAGCTCGAAGGATGGTTCGACGAATCGCAGGAGGCCTACTTCGACTGGGCGAACCGGCCGATGGAGGTGATGCGCCAGTGCGTGCTCAGCGAGGTGGGGCGCACGCGCGAACTCCGCGAACGCTTCGACGCTCTTGCAGAGGAGGGGTTTGCAGAGGCGCCCCGCGATCAGCTGTGGATGGTGTTCATGGCCGAGATGGCCAGGCTGTGTGTTGGCCTCGGCGATCGGGACCGCGCGGCGGACCTGCATCGACTGCTCGCGCCCCACGCCGGCGAGCACGTGGTGGAGATGCAGCTCGGGGTCTACGGGGGTCCGGTCGACGCCTACCTCGGATTGCTGGCGGGGCTTCTGGGCGATGACGCGTCTGCGGCGGCGCACCTCGAGCGCGCGAGGCAGGCCTGCCAGCGGGCCGGTGCGAAGGTCTACCAGACCCGGGCCGAGGCCGACCTGGCCGCGGTGCTCGCTGCGCGCGGAGAAGCTGGCGACGCCGACCGCGCCCGGGATCTCACCGAGCGGGCTCGCAGACGCGCGGGGCGACTGGGGCTCTCGCGGCTCGAGGCGCGTCTCGAGGCCGTAGCGAGCCGAGAAGCCGGCGGCGATGATCTCGTAACTCTCTGAAATTATTGGCGATTATGATTATTTAGAATCCTAAGGAAAGCCGAAGGTTCCCGTAAGGATCGAAGCCGCCGCCGGACGCAGACTTCTCCCGATCACAAAGATCAAGGAGAAAACAGAATGCGTCTTTCGAATCGTTCTTCGCTCTCGCTGGCCGGGATGGTCCTGGCCGCGGCCCTGGTGTCGGGAGTTCCGGCATCGGCCACCGACTGGATCATCGAGGCACAGTTGATCGGTGTCGAGGACAACGGTCGCTTCGGCATCGACGAATGCGTGCTCGCGAATCGCGACCTCCGGGTGCGCTCCCGCTGGATTTCCACGTCCGGTCCCGAGTGGGCGTGGGGACCCTGGTGGGGCTGGCCCGCCAACATCGTCGAGACGACCGACGCCAACGGCGAATTCTCGCATCGCAAGTACATGCTCAACCCCGACCTCGCGCGGGACATCGAGATCCAGAAGCAGGAGTCGGTGTGGCCGAACGACTGGTACACCATCGCGATCATCGAGAACGTCAACGGGATGGCCCCCGACTTCACTGCAGGCTGGGACGATCGGGGCTTCGACCTTGGAGAGATCCGAATCCCCTCAGACTGCGAGGATGTCTACGGGCCCGCCGAGACGGATGACGACGACGGCCCCAAGAAGGGAGATACGAAGACCGACCTTCCGCCGGGGACCTTAAGGGCCATGCCCTGTGGTTTCGACGTCTTCGGGGGTCCCGGAATCGATCTCGTCTTCGGGTCGGTCACGGTGCGACACCGTGACAATGCTCCGAATGCTGCACCCGAGCAGGTGACGTGGGAAGTCGTCGTCCGGAACCAGGGAACCACCTCCTACAAGGGAACCGAGAGTTGTCTCGCCGAGGCCAGCGTGACCTTCACTCGGACGGATCCCTATGACGGGAGTATCGACGAACGAACCTATTGTACCAACGCGGGTGACTGCGAGGTCCAGGGCCCGTTGGCGCCGGGCGCTTCGGCGATCGTCACCGAGGACGGAAACCTGTGGCAGAGCTCTGGAGGCGCCGACGTGGTCGACGTGCTCTTCAAGGTCGACCCCCACGAACAGATCTGGGAATCCGACGAGACCAACAACACCGCAGTCGGGTGTTACGAGCCCGCGACCGAAACCTTCCAACTCGGCCCGTGCCAATAGGCGCGGCGCCGACGAGCGGGCCCACCCGCGCGAGTTTCATGCTCGCGGGTATCGGGGCGGGGCGCGAAAGCGCTCCGCCCCTTCTGCTTT
>Ga0310120_10003401_pt1 | contig 11398 bp, 7 predicted proteins | sample CB27_AW_983_MG_FD_203506 | JGI IMG/M metagenome (GOLD analysis project Ga0310120, IMG submission 203506) | Marine microbial communities from Western Arctic Ocean, Canada - CB27_AW_983 | ecosystem: Environmental > Aquatic > Marine > Oceanic | place: Canada: Western Arctic Ocean | collected... | reverse complement strand
TGATTGAGGAACACCGAGACGAAGGCCTCGGTCCAGTGGGTGATGGCCACGTCGATATCCTTGTCACCGTCGAGGTCTCCCAGGCCCAGGAACGCGCCGTTCTTGCCGGCCGCCAGTTGCCGGTCCTTCTCGAAGGTGCCGTCTCCCCGGCCGGCGAAAATCGAGATGGTCGACGTGCCGAGGTTGGCCGTCACCACGTCCAGGTGGCCGTCGCCGTTGAGGTCAGCGATTCGCGCATCGTTGACCGCATGAGACCGCTTGCCGGGGATCGGGGTCGCCGGCAACACGCGGACTGACCATCGCCGGGCCGTCTTTTTCGTCACTGCCGAAAAGCACCCCCGGCCGGGATTCAGGCAGTACGTCGCGCGGTCATCGTGCTCGTTGGGAATCACGACATCGGGAAACCCGTCTTCATCCAGATCACCGGTGTCGATCGCATAAGCCGACCGTCCGGCAGGCAACACGATCGCCGTCCCGAAACGTCCCCCGCCCAGGCCACGGCGGATGTGCAGTTCTCCCACGGTGAGGTCGTGCTTGTAGCCCGAGCCACGGGCGGTGTAGAGCAGGTCCAGGCGGCCGTCCCGGTCGAGATCCTCGAACCGCACCCCCTTGGCCTCGCTCGGAACCAGGTACTCGACCACCGCCCGGAAACGACCTCCCGGCTCGCCGAGCGCCACCACCACGCGACCGCCCTGCAATGTCGACAGTCCCGCCAGGCCCACCGCGATGTCCAACAGCCCGTCACCGTTGATGTCGGCGGAGTGCAGGTTATGGACATGAGGAGCCGACCAGCAGGTCGAATCGGTCGAACCGTCGCGATCGCGACCCGACAGGTCGGTCAACACTCCACCCGACCGATCCGACACACCTCCCCGACCATCACCGACGGCCAGGTGCAACGCGCCCAGGTTCCGATACCCGATCAGCACGTCGGGCCGACCATCGCCGGTGAAATCGCGGACCAGCAACTTGTACGGCCCGCCAACGTACCCCTCCAGGCGCGGGCGACCGGTCGCCGGTTCCTCGGCCGGCAACAAGCCGACGATCAACACTGCCGCCAGTGCCAGACGCGCCCCGCGAACCTGTCGTATCACGACTTGATCCGCCCGTCCCGTTCGGCCCACTTGTAGGCCCGCTTGGAGTTGAGCGCGAAGAACTGCCTGGTGGCCGTCTGGCCTCGATCGCTGACGTAATCGAGCACGATCTGCTGCTGCTGACGGTAGCTGGCCGCACGCTCGGAGACCGGCCAGTCGCTGCCATAGATCACCCGATCGTCACCGAACGCATCCCAGACCACGTCGAGATACGGCTTGTAGAACGCCACGTCGGTCGGCGCCTTGCCTCCGCCCCGCGAGGCTCCCTCGACCATCGCCGAGACCTTGCAGAAGACGTTCTTGTGGCGAGCCGCGGCACGGATGTTCGACACCCACTCCTTCGGCGGAGCCGCCTTGGTGATTGCGACATTCCCGATGTGGTTCTGCAACAACCGCAAACCCGGCATGCGGGCCGCCAGTCGGCTGACCACCAACGGTGTCACCGGACCACCGTTGACATCCAACTCGAGATCGTGATCCTGCAGCACCTTGAACACATCGAGCGAATTCGACTTCAAGCGACCGGCGACCAGGCTCTCGCCAACCCGGATCCCGCGGAACAACTTGTTGCGGGCAAACCGCTTGACGTGTTCCGCATACCGGGGTTCGGACGGGTTGAGATGGCCAACGACGCCCAGGACAAATGGATCGTCCTTGGCAATATCCAGCAGCCACTGGTTGTCTTCCAGCCGACTGCTGGCCTCGACGATCACCGTGCCGGTCACCTTGCGGGCATGCGTCAATGCCCGCAGGTGTCTGGGCAACACAATCCGGTACAGCGACGACCCCTTGCGGGGCCAAGGAATCCCCTCGGGTCGGGTCGGGTCGTAGAAGTGCGTGTGACAATCGATGACATCGAGCAACGGCTTCCCGGCCGCCACCGCGACGGTGGACGAACCCACCACCGCCAGCCCTCCGGCCGCCGACAGAAACCGGCGTCGTGAGAGGTGATGTGTCATTCCGAAAGCTCCCACCCCTTGCGGTAATCCTTGCTCAACAGGTCGTTGGCCGCCTTGTGATTGGTGACCTTCATCTTCTTCGGGTCGTACTCGATCGTCTCACCGACCCGGTAGGCCACGTTGCCCAGCAACACGATCTCGGTAAAAGGCCCCGCGTAGCCGAAGTGGCTGCCGGTCGGACTGCCGGTCTTCGCCGCATTGATCCACTGTTGGTGATGCCCGGGCGAGTCGGGCAAGTACGGCTTGGGTGGCTGGAAGTCCTGGAACTGCTCCTTGGGCAACAATTGCGGCATCTCGCCGTGCCCGATCGCGATCCGGCCCTTCTTCCCGATGAACAGCGACCCGTTCATCGGCAGTTCGCGTGCCACCGGCCCGGGCGGCCTGGCCGTCCCCTCGTACCAGAACACGTCCACCGGGGGCTTCTTGCCTCGCTGACCGAACTCGAACTTCGTGATCATCCACGTCGGCCCGCTCTGCGGATTCGGCCGTGGTCCCATCGACGACACGCGGACCTTGCCGCCCAGTTTCAGGCCCCAGAAGGCGGGGTCCATCAGATGAATCGCCATGTCACCGATCGCACCGCAGCCGAAATCCCACCAGCCGCGCCAGCGGAACGGGACAAACGCCGGATGATAGTCCCGCCTGGGTGCCGGCCCCAGCCACAGGTCCCACGACAGGTGCGACGGGACCTTGGGACGGTCGGTTGGCACGGCGACGCCCTGGGGCCAGAATCGGCCCGGTCGGTCGGTGATGATGTGCGCCTCGTGGATCGGCCCCACCGCGTCGGTCTCCAGCAGTTCGACCAACCGCAGGTAACTGGGGTGTTCGTGGTTCTGGGTCCCCATCTGCGTGGCGACCTTCTGCTTGGCAGCCTCCCGGGCCAGCAGTTGCGCTTCCCGAACCGTGTGTGTCAGCGGTTTCTCACAATAGACGTGCAGGCCCCGACGCAGAGCACGCATCGCGGCGACGGCATGGTGATGGTCGGGGGTGGCCACCACCACGGCATCCAGGTCCTTGCGTTCCAGCAGCCTGCGATAGTCGGCGTAGGTCTCGGCCTTGGGATGCTTCTTGGCAGCCGCCCCCAGCCTCTGCGAATCCACGTCGCACAACGCCACGATGTTCTCGCCAGCCACCGCCGCCAGGTCGCCCGCCCCGCGGCCGCCGACACCGATCGCCCCGATGTTCAACCGTTCGTTGGCACCGAATACTGCCGCCGAGACCAGTGTCGGTGCGGCCAGTGCTCCGGCCCCCGCGCCCGCCAGAAACTCGCGTCGTCGGATCATCATCGCCACTCTCCTGCCGGGTTGCCCCGGACCCTCACACCCAGAGGTTGTTTCCGAAGCTGATCATATCCCCGTGCGGGGCAGCCCGACAACACGCCCGCCCCCTCGTTCGCTTGGCGTCGTCTGCCCACGCGACGATGATGGCCTGACACGCCTCGTTGGAGCCTTCCGGTGAACCGCCGCCTTTCAGCCGCCCCGCTGCTCGCTGCTCTGCTCGTGGCCCCCTTGTCGTCTTCGGCCGAAGTGAAGACCGTGCGGCTGTGGCCCGGCGTCCCACCCGGTTCGAACGGGATCACCGAAAAAGAAAAAGTGGTCGAGCGAGGAAACGGCAAGACGGTCGTCGACCGCAGCGTCCACGACGTGCACCGCCCCACGCTGACGGTTCACCTGCCCGCGAAGCGATCACCTCGCCCCCTGGCCGCCCTGGTCATCTGTCCGGGTGGTGGCCTGACCCGGGTCGTGATCGACAAGGAAGGCAACGACCTGGCTCGTTTTTTGGCGCCTCACGGTGTCGTCGGCGTCGTGCTGAAGTTCCGCACCGCCAGGACCACCACTCACTTCTACGGGATCGGACCGATGGAGGCCGATGTGAAGCGTGCCATCCGCACGGTCCGCGCTCGAGCCGCCGAGTGGAACATCGATCCGAAACGTGTCGGGGTATTCGGATTCTCCGCCGGCGGAATTCTCGCCGCCACCGCAGCCACCCGCTGGAAACCTGAAGACCAGACCCGCCCCGACTTCTTCGCCGCCGCCTACCCGTTGCTGACGATGAGGACCGAGGTCGTCGGCCGGAAGTACCAGCAGTTGCTGTTCGGGCCCAGGCCCACGGCCGACCAGTTGAAAGACTATTCGAGTGACCGCAACGTCACCCGCAACACGCCCCCCAGTTTCCTGGCTCATGCACGTGATGACCGCGGCGTGCTGGTGGCCAACACCGAGTTGTTTGCGGCGGCCTGCCGCAAGACCGGGGTATCCTGCACCACGTTCATCCGCGATAAAGGAGGACACGGATACGGAGTCCGTGACCTCGGCACACCAATCAACAAGTGGCGTTTTGCCTTCGTCGACTGGCTGATCCAACGCAAGCTGGCCACGCCGGCTCCCCGACCATGACTCTCCGTCACCGACACCTGTTGCTCGCCCTGCTGATCGGCGGGCTGGCTTCTCCGGTCACCGCGGCCGACAAGCCGACGGTACGTTTCAGCCGCGACATCCTGCCGCTGCTGGCCAGGAAGTGCTTCATCTGTCACGGCCCGGCCGACCAGCAGGCCGGGTTGGCGCTGCACCTGCGGGAACGGGCGATCGGCAAGACCGATTCCGACCACCGGGCCATCGTCCCCGGACGTCCGGACCAAAGCCACCTGCTGGCCCGGGTCCGGTCCAGCGATCTCGACACGCGGATGCCCCACGAGGGTCCGCCGCTGAGCCGCGACGAGATCTCCCGGCTCGAAGCCTGGATCGCCCAGGGGGCCCGCTACGAGAAGCACTGGTCCTTCGTCCTGCCCGGTCGCACGCGGCCCCCGGCGATCCAGGACGCCCAACGCGTCCGATCGGCCATCGACCGCTTCGTGATCGCACGCCTGCAACCACGCGGCCTGAGCCTTTCGCTCGACGCCGATCCTCACACGCTCGTCCGCCGACTCTCGCTCGACCTCGTCGGCCTGCTCCCCTCGCGACGGCAGATCGATCGATTCGTGGCCGACCCGTCCGACGCCGCCTACGAACACCTCGTCGACGAACTGCTCGCCTCGCCACACTTCGGCGAACGCTGGGGACGACATTGGCTGGACCTGGCCCGTTACGCCGACAGTTTCGGCTACGAACGGGACGACGTGCGGCCCAACGCCTGGCGGTATCGCGACTGGGTCATCGGTTCGATCAACAGCAACCAGCCCTACGACCGGTTCATCATTGAACAACTCGCCGGCGATCTTCTCGCCGACGCCAGCATCGCGCAGAAAACCGCCACCGGGCTGCACCGGATGAACATCAAGAACAACGAGTCGGGGATCAACAAGCAGGACTATCGGAACCGCGAGACGGTCGATCGGGTCAACACGACGGCCACCTCTGTGCTCGGACTCACCCTCGGCTGTGCGCAATGTCATTCGCACAAGTACGACCCGATCCCGCAGCGAGACTTCTATTCCTTCTACGCGTTCTTCAACAACGTCGAAGAGAAGAACATCGACATCGAGGGTTCGGAGACGGACCGTGCGAGGTACCAGGCGGCACTCGACGGAGTCACGCGACGGCAGGCCATGCTCAAGGCACGTCAGGCCGCGATCGGGGCGATGAAAAAACACGCCGACCTGGCCGCGTGGCAGAAATCCCTGGGCAACAAGCCCTCCGACATCACCGATCGGTTGAAACGGCTCGACCTGTCGGCCAATCTCGCCACGCTGCTCGCCCGGCCGGCCAGCGGGTTCTCATCGGTACAGCACAAGACCGCCCAGGCCTTCTGGAAAACACTCGACGGACGACACGACGACACCGGCCAGGCCATGGCCCAGATCAGTGTCCAGAAGCGGCACCTGCCCAAGCCGTTCGTGATGACAATTGCCGAACGAGCCAAGGGTCGCCAGCCGGCTCACGTCCTGGTCCGGGGCGATTTCAAGAAGAAGGGCGAGCCGGTCCAGCCATCGACCCCCTCGGCGCTGCCACCACTCGCACCCCGCAACGAGATCGCCGACCGCTTGGATCTTGCCCGCTGGCTGGTCGCCGCCGACAACCCGCTCTCGGCCCGAGTCGCGGTCAACCACGCCTGGGCCCACCTGTTCGGCCGTGGCCTGGTGACGACCCGCGACGACTTCGGCAGCCAGGGAGAACCGCCCACACACCCCGAGCTGCTCGATTGGCTCGCCGTCGAATTCACCGCCAGCGGCTGGGACCGCAAGGCACTGGTCAAACGGATCGTTACCTCCTCGGTCTATCGCCAATCGTCCAGACTCGAACCGCGGTCGGCCGCGTCCGACCCCGACAACCTGTGGCTGGCTCGCCAGAGCCGTTTCCGGGTCGAGGCCGAGATCGTACGTGACCTGTTCCTGGACGCCGCCGGGCTGCTCCACACCGCGGTTGGAGGTCCAACGATCCACCCGCCCAAGCCCGACGGCACCGAGGACCTGGCCTACAAGTACAAGACACGCTGGATCGTCTCGAACCGACCCGACCGTTACCGTCGCGGGATGTACATCCTGTTCAAGCGCACCAACCCCTATCCCAGCCTGATGATCTTCGACAGCCCGGGGAGCAACGTCTGCCTGGCCGAGCGAAACCGGTCGAACACTCCCCTGCAGGCCCTGACCACTCTCAACGACCCGGTCTTCTTCGAGTGTGCCCAGGCCCTGGGCCACAAGCTGGCTGCCACGAAATCCTCGTCCGTCGAATCCCGGCTGCAGCGGGCGGCCCTGGCCGTGCTTTCGCGGCCCCTGACCTTCGAGGAACTCGAAATCCTCGGTCAACTTCACGCCGACGAAATTGCCTGGTTCGGTGACCACGCCGACGAGGCCATCGGTGTCGTGGGCACGTTCGCCGTCCGCGACACGGCCAACCGTCACACGGCCGCCTGGATCGGCGTTGCTCGCACCCTGCTGAACCTCGACGAGTTTCTGACCCGCGACTGACGATCGCCACACACTCTCATGTTGATCTCATGACAACCGATCGCCCCCACCACGCATCGCTGGAAGCCACTCGCCGCGAATTCCTGGCCAGTTCGGCCAGCGGTCTCGGGGGAGTCGCCCTCGCCTCGATGCTGGCCGCTGACAGCCCGTCGGCCGTGATCCCGTCCCATTTTGCACCGACCGCCAAACGGTGCATCTTCTTCTTCATGGCCGGCGGTCCCAGCCACGTCGATCTTTTCGACCCCAAGCCGATTCTCAACAATCGCGACGGCCAGAAGATCCCTGACTCGTTGCTCGGAGCCACCGAGTTTGCCTTCATCAAGAAGGACAAGGCGGTGTTGAAGGGATCACCGGCCAGTTTCCGCCCGCGGGGCGAATGCGGCGTCGAATACTCGGACATGATCGGACAGATCGGCGACCGGGCCGACGACATCGCCCTGATCCGCACCGTGCATGGTGAACAGTTCAACCACCACCCCGGCCAACTGCTGCTCAGTTGCGGCAAGGCCGAGATGGGCCGTCCGTCGATCGGGGCCTGGCTGACCTACGGGCTGGGGACCGAATCGGACAACCTGCCCGGCTACGTCGTACTGGCGGCCGGCCGGGGAGCCAGTGGCGGATCCTCGAACTGGACCAGCGGGTTTCTGCCGTCCACCTACCAGGGCGTCCCCTTCCGTGGCCAGGGTGACCCGATCCTGTATCTCTCCAATCCGCCCGGCATCGCCCGCCGCAGCCAACGACGTACGCTGGATGCCCTGGGCCGGCTCAACGCCATCCGCTTCCGCGATGTCCGCGACCCCGAAATCGCCAGCCGCATCGCGCAATACGAACTCGCCTTCCGAATGCAGGCGGCCGCACCCGAATTGACCGACCTTTCCGGCGAGACCCGGCACACGCTGAAAGCCTACGGGGTCGATCGGCCGACACCGCGGCCGGTCGCCGTGATGCAGTCCGGCGACACCTACCACCGCTTCTCGGTCAACTGCCTGCTGGCCCGACGACTGGTCGAACGCGGCGTGCGGTTCATCAACATCGTCCACGCCTCGTGGGATCAGCACGGCAAGCTGGCCTACGACCTGGACTGGAACTGCCGGATGGCCGACCAGCCGATCGCTGCCCTGATCGACGACCTCAAGCAACGGGGCCTGTTCGACGAGACGCTTGTCGTCTGGGCCAGCGAATTCGGTCGCACACCGCTGGGACAGGGCAACGACGGACGCGACCACCATCCCAACGCCTTCAGCGTCTGGATGGCTGGTGGCGGCGTGAAGGGCGGGACGGTGCACGGAACCACCGACGAACTGGGCTGGGCACCGGTCGAGAAACCCGTCCACGTCAACGATTTCCAGGCCACGCTGCTGCATCTCTTCGGCCTGGATCACCAACGCCTGAAGGTCGATCACCGTGGCCTCGGCGTCCGCCTGACCAATCTGGCCGGCCACGTGGTCCACGACATCATCGATCGACCGCAACGTCCCGGCCAGCCGGCGTGACGGATAAGCCAACCGCGGCGATCAGCGAACTCGCTCCAGCAGTATCCTGAGCAAGGTCCGCGCCACTTCGGGCTGGCTGGCCACCACGTCGGTCACCGGATCGGGACCATCCCTGAGATCGTAGAGCTCGGTCTTTTTCGGCTCGCCCCCGGCCGACTTCCGGGTGATCAAACGGTGTGTCGGCGTTCTCACGCTCAATGCCGGCCCCCAGTAACTGACGGCGGCCGTGCGGACCGACTCGGATTGGCCGCTCAGGATCGGACCCAGGCTTGTCCCGTCCAGCGGAAACTGCGTCCTGCGAACCCGGAGGCGACACATTTCGACCAGCGTGGGGTAGATATCAAGCGTCTCGACAACCGCCTTGCTCGAACGCCCGGGCCGAGCGATCCGACCGGGTGCCCGGATAATCAACGGGCTGCGCAATGCCCGTTCAAACACCGTGTGCTTGCCCCACAGGGCGACCTCGCCCAAGTACCATCCATGATCTCCCCAGACGACGACGATCGTCTCATCGGCGAGGCCGAGCCGATCCAGCGCGGCGAGCACCTTGCCCACCTGCCGATCGGTGTACCTGACGCATGCCAGGTAGGCCCTGCGGGCCCGCAGGCTGTCGGCGGGAGCCAGGGGCCGGGTTTTCTTGAACGGCATATCGTACTTGTAGAATTCGCCGCTGCCGTGCCAGTTGGGTGACTTGACCCGCCGTGGGTGTCGAGGTGGTGGCACGTCCACCCGGGACATCGCCTCCCAGTCCCGTCGCGTCGCCACGAACGGAAGATGGGGCTTGAAGAAGCCCAAGCCCATGAAGAACGGTCGCTTGGCCTTCTTCATCTGTTCCAGTTTCTCGATCGCTGCCTGCGCCATCAGGCCATCGGGCAGGTCCACGTCATTTTCGGCCGTGAACTCCATCAGGTCACGATGCCCCTGGCCATCTTCTCGATGACGGCCACCCCGGTAAGCGAAAAACGTGCCCCAGCCGCGCTTCCAGGCACCGAAGGGTGTGGCCAGTTCATCCCAGGCATGGGGCAACTCGTGCCGACCGTTACCCTTGCCGTTGTAGGCAAAGACGCGGCCATCGGGCGTGTGTGAGATCTTTCCGATCAGGACCGTGTGATAGCCATTACGGCGGAACAACTCGGGCATCGTCTGGGCCCCGGGAAGCTGCTCCGCTGACAACGCCGAACGCCCCTGGTAACAGGCCGTGTTGGACCGCGTGACACCCGACCGGGCCGGGCTGCGTCCGGTCAACAGGGCATACCGCGATGCGCCACAGGTCGGAACCTGTACGAAATGCTGCGTGAAGGCCACTCCCTGTCGAACCAGCCGGTCGAGATTGGGTGTCGGGGCATAAGACACCCCGAAGGCGCCAAGTTCCGGACGCAGATCATCGATGGCGATGAACAGCACATTGGGGAATTGGCCCGCCGCCGGTTTCCGGGCCGGTGCGTTCCCTGCACCGGCCAGCACGACCGACGTGCCCGAACCGGCAAGCACCAGCAGCCACAACCAGGCCGCCACTTTTCGCGGCGACACCGGTCTCCTGCGACGCCGCATCGCCCGCTCTCCTTCGGTCCTGCTCCCGACGACTTACTTGACCGAGTACCCGCTGGCCTTCAGCACCGCATCGTGGACGGCCAGCTCGTGGTCCAGGCCATAGTCGTCCTCTTTCTCGCCGCGGACCACGGCGGCCAGGTCGCGGAAGGCACTGATGAAGATCCCCGGTCCCTTCTCCAGCGTGATGTCCTGGTACCCCTTCTTGTAACCGTCGTGGTTTCGCTCGAGAGCCAACCGGAACGTGTTTCCACCCAGCGGACGGAGATCGAAAGTGCCGAACTCGCCGCACACGGTGAACTGGCGACGACGGAAACCCTCGTACTCGATCAACGCGCTGCGGATCGAGGCGATCGCGTCGGGGTAGTCGAAGACGGCCAGCTGGTTGTCCTGCAGCGGGTCCTTCTTCGGATGCGTCCGCCGACCGTAGGGGGAGACCTTTTTCGGGGGCCCCAGCACGCGGACCATCGCGTCGATCACGTGGCAACCGATCTCGAACATCGATCCGCCGGAGAATTGCGACAGGTTCCTGCGACTCGAATCGCTGACCTTCTTGCTCATCACCGCGTGGACCTCGAACACGTCGCCGAGCATCCCGTCGGCCACCGCCTTGTAGCACCACTGGAACGCGGTGTGGTAGCGATAGATGTAGCCCATCTGCAGGTGACGTTTCTTCTTTGCCACCTTCTTGAGCAAGGCGGCGAAATCGGACAGGTTCTCGCCGGCCGGCTTGTCCAGGTGGATGTGCATGCCCGCGTCGATGCACCGGTTGGCCGTCGGCAACAGGTCCGGCACCTCGGTCTCGACGACCACTGCCTGCAGGCCCTTGGTGTTGAGCAGTTCTTCCTCGGTGATCACCTTCACGTCCTGGTACTGGGCACCGATCGCCTTGCGCCGCTTGGGATCATTCTCAACGATGCCGACCAGTTCAAAGTCGTCGGTGACCTGCTTGAGCTGGGCGAAGACACCGCGGGCGTGAGCGTGACCGGTACCGATCTGTCCGATCTTGATCTTCGGCTTTTTCGCCTTCGCCACCCGGGCGGCCCGGGATGTTGCGGCGGCCAAAGAAAGTCCTGCAGCGGCCGAACCGGCCAGGAACGAACGTCGATCAACGGATGTCATGGTGCAAGTCCTCGGTGCCGGGAAGAGCGTCTCGCGTCGCGATTACCATACCCGAATGGCCATGAAGCCTGTAGCGCACGAGTGCGAATGCCTCGTCCACCTCGATGGCGTCCCCGGTCCGCCCGATTACAATGACCGTTGACCGTTGAGGCGACAGTTCCCTTCAAGAGACCGCATCCCATGTTCACCTCCATCTGCCCCCGTCGCAGCATTCTCGCACTGGCCGTCGCAACCGCACTTCTGGCGACAGGCTCGTTGTTGGCCCAGGACAAGGCC
>Ga0310120_10003397_pt1 | contig 11402 bp, 9 predicted proteins | sample CB27_AW_983_MG_FD_203506 | JGI IMG/M metagenome (GOLD analysis project Ga0310120, IMG submission 203506) | Marine microbial communities from Western Arctic Ocean, Canada - CB27_AW_983 | ecosystem: Environmental > Aquatic > Marine > Oceanic | place: Canada: Western Arctic Ocean | collected... | reverse complement strand
AAGGGCAAACAGGGTGATACCACGGGAAATTCACGCTCTCGTCCCTGACATGGGCGGGGGCGTTTGTTGTTTTGATGAATTACGGCCGTTTGAGAGTGTCTGTGCATGAATTGAGATGACCGACTTAATTTTCCAGACAGACTCGTACCAAAAGACTTTCATTGCTACTGTCACGCACGTCGGTGATGAGGGGAGCATAGCGCTTGACCGTAGCGTCTTTTATCCCGGGGGTGGAGGGCAGCCGTGTGATAATGGAGAATTGACTGCTGGTGAGCAGTGCTGGCAAGTGCCGAAGGTTAGGAGACATGGCACGACTGTATGGCACTCTCTGCAGGGGGATGCGCCACCCCTGGTCGGGCAGAAGGTGAGAGGGATGCTGGATTGGCCACGACGCTTTCAATTGATGCGCACTCATACGGCGATGCACATCCTTTGTGGCGTGGTCTGGCGGGATTATGGCGCCAGTGTTACTGGCGGGAATATGCAGCCGCTGCGCGGGCGCATGGATTTTGAATTTGAAACGATGCGCGCCGAACTGGTGCAGGAGATCGAGCAAAAAATCAACGTGGAGGTTGCTGCTGCGCGCGACGTGCGCGTGAAGATTCTGCCACGCACGGAAGCTTTTCAGATTCCAGATTTAATTCGTACCAAAAACAACTTGCTGCCGGAAGCCATCGCCGAAGTGCGCACGGTGGAAATTGTCGGGCTGGATTTGCAAGCGGATGGCGGCACGCATGTTGCCAACTCCGCTGAGGTTGGAGCAATTCGTGTCGTGGATTACAAGAGTAAAGGCAAAAACAATAAGCGCATTATTGTGGAAATCGATGGATAGTTGATGGCTTTTCAACCCGTCAGTTCCAAGCTTGATATTCAAAAACTCGAACTTGGTGTTCTTGGGTTCTGGCGGCAACGCGATATTTTCAAGCGCTCCATGGAAATTCGCCAGGATGGTCCGACTTACGTTTTCTACGAGGGACCTCCCACCGCTAATGGAAAACCGGGCAGCCATCATGTGCTGTCACGCGCGTTCAAGGACATCTTTCCGCGCTATCGCGCCATGAAGGGCAACTATGTGCAGCGGCGCGGCGGATGGGACACGCACGGGCTGCCGGTCGAAATCGAAGTCGAAAAGCAATTGGGTCTGAGCGGCAAGGAGCAGATCGAATCCTACGGCATCGCCGAGTTCAACTCTCGCTGCCGCCAATCTGCTTTTGACTATATCCAGGCATGGGAAAAACTGACTGACCGCATCGGTTTTTGGGTCGATCTTGAAACTGCTTATGTTACATTTGACAACGATTACATTGAATCGGTATGGTGGATTCTAAAACAGCTTTGGGAAAAAGACTTGATCTATCAGGGTTTCAAAGTTGTGCCCTATTGCGCGCGCTGCGGAACAGCACTGTCTGACCACGAAGTTTCGCTGGGATATCAGGAAAACACTCCCGACCCCTCGGTATTTGTGCGCTTGCCCCTGCAGGATGACCCCGACACCGCGCTGCTGATCTGGACGACGACGCCGTGGACGCTGCCTGGAAACGTGGGCGCAGCCGTGCATCCCGATGTGATTTACGCCACCGTCGCTATGGAAGATGGCAAGCGGCTAATCCTAGCGAAAGAATTGCTGCAGGCGGTACTGAGCGACGAAGACGAATATTCCATCGTAGCTGAGCAGCCCGGCAAGGTGCTGAAAGGGATCCGCTATCAACCGCCGTACAGCTTCCTGCCCTTTGAAGAAACAGCGCATTACGTGGTTCTGGCGGATTTCGTCACCACCACCGAGGGTACTGGAGTGGTTCACATGGCGGCGGCTTTTGGCGCTGAGGACATGGAAATGGCGCGCGAGCACAAACTCCCGGTGCTGATGACGGTCAACGAACGCGGCTGCTTTGTTGACGAGGTAACCCCATGGGCTGGAATGTGGGTCAAAGACGCTGACGCGCTAATCACTGAGGAGTTGCGCGAGCGGGGCCTGTTGCTCAAATCGGGCACTTATCTGCACACTTATCCTTTCTGCTGGCGTTGTAACACCGCGCTGCTGTATTACGCGCGGAGCACTTGGTACATCGCCACGACCAAACGTAAGCATCAGTTGGTAGGGTTGAACCAGACTATCAAGTGGTATCCGGGGCACATCCGCGACGGCCGTTTCGGCAACTGGTTAGAAAACAACGTCGATTGGGCGCTGGGACGCGAACGCTTCTGGGGCACACCTCTGCCGATCTGGATAGACGAGGATGGAGACAAGCTGCTCGTGGGTTCGTTGGCCGAACTCTCCAAGCTGGCGGATCGCGACCTTTCCGGTCTCGATTTGCATCGCCCTTACGTGGACGAGATCACGTTTCCTAGTCCCAAAACCGGTAAGGTCATGCGCCGCATTCCTGAAGTGATCGATTGTTGGTTTGATTCAGGTGCAATGCCGGTAGCGCAATGGCATTATCCCTTTGAAAACCACACGGAGTTCAAGAATCAGTTTCCAGCCGACTATATTTGCGAGGCAGTGGACCAGACACGCGGCTGGTTTTACTCTCTCCACGCGATCGCTACCATGTTATTTGATAGCGTGGCTTTCAAGAATGTCGCGTGTCTGGGGCTGATTCTTGATGGCGAAGGGCACAAAATGTCCAAGTCAAGGGGTAACATCGTGGACCCATGGGAGGTGATTGACGCGCACGGCGCGGACGCTTTCCGCTGGTATCTGTACACTGCCAGCCCGCCCGGGCAGGAGCGGCGCTTCTCGGTAGATCTGGTGGGCGCGGTGGTGCGCAGTTTCACGCTGACGTTGTGGAACGCCTACGTATTTTTTGTGACCTATGCCAATTTGGACAATTGGACTCCATCGCCTGGTGCAACGGAATCTGCAGCCCAGGATTTGGACAAATGGATTCTCTCGGAGCTGCATGCACTTACCCGAGATGTTTCCCAAGCACTGGAAAATTACGATGCCACTGGCTCCACCCGCCCCATTGAGCATTTTGTCGATCTGCTGTCCAATTGGTATGTGCGCCTTTCGCGGCGGCGGTTCTGGAAATCGGAGGACGACGGCGACAAGCACGCGGCATATGCCACACTGTATGAATGTCTGCTGACGGTCAGTAAATTGCTGGCGCCGTCCATGCCGTTTATCGCCGATGCGCTATTTCGAAATTTGGCTCTCAGCGCCGACCCAGATGCACCCGAATCGGTGCACTTGGCTGACTGGCCTGAGTTTGACGCTGACGCTATAGATGAAACGTTGAACCACGAAATGCGGTTGGTGCAAAAGCTGGTCTCGCTGGGGCACAACTCCCGCCAAAGTGCCCAGTTGAAGGTACGCCAGCCTTTGGCGGAGGCTGCTTTTTGGGCGGGCAGCCGCGCCGATGCTGGGTTGATTGCGCGCTACGCGGATTTGATTGCGGAGGAATTGAATGTCAAGAAGGTGCGATCGCTGGATTTACTCACCGAGGCGATTGCCTACTCGTTACATCCGCTCCCAAAGCAGCTTGGCCAGAAATATGGGAAGCGCTTCCCAATGATTCGACATGCGCTTATGGCGTTGCCATCGACGCAAACAGCGCGCGCGTTTCTGGCTGAAGAAACGGTGACGGTGCATCTGGAAGCGGAAGAGGTCGAGATTTTTCCGGAGGAGGTGGAGGTGCGTATAATTGCTCGAGAAGGTTTCGCCGTGGCTGAAGAAGGCGGCCTGGTAGCGGTGCTGGTGACCGAGCTGACGCCGGAGCTAGCGCGCGAGGGGATGGCACGCGAGGTTGTGCGACGTCTGCAGGATTTGCGCAAATCGAGCAAATTCGACATTTCTGACCGTATCCATATCACCTATGCCGCTTCAGGGCAACTGGCGCAAGCGATCGAAGAACAGCGCGCGTACATCATGGGAGAGGCACTGGCGCTATCCATGACGGCGAAAGAGAAAATTGATGGCCCGACACTGGATGTGGGAGGGGAGAAACTATCGCTAAGTATGGAGAGGGTGACTTGAACCGTGACCTGGTGCTGTTGCCGAGTGCTTTGAAATTTGGCTTCCTAGGTATGACGTTCGGTGCCTTGCTGGGAGAGATAGTGCGCAAGAAGGCGCGCACTGCTGCCCTAGGGCTTTTGCTCGGTCTAATGCTGGCAGTGATGCAAACGGAGACGAGCCGGTCCACCAGAATAAGATAGAATGACTCCTTCCGTAAGTACTAGTATCTCCGTGCCACTTCGTTCGCAGCTGCTTCTGTATGTTGTGGCTGCGCTAACCATTATCTTCGATCAATATACCAAGGCACTGGTTCGCTCCAGCATGGTGGTGGGCGAAACTGTCGTTGTGCATCCTGCGCTGAGTAATATTTTCGATCTTACTTACACCACCAATACCGGCGCCGCCTTCGGTCTGTTCAAAAGCGCCGGTTCGTTTCTCAGCGTGCTGGCCGCTGTGGTGGTCGGTGTCATCATCTATTACAACCGAGAACTTCCCTCTCAGCAGGTATGGCTGCGCGTGGCTCTGGGCCTTCAAATGGGTGGCGCTATTGGAAACAACCTGATTGACCGACCGCTGCACGGATCAGTCGTAGATTTTCTGCACGTACACTATTGGCCGGTTTTCAATGTGGCAGATTCATGTATTTTCATCGGCGCGGTGATTATGGGACTGTTGATGATCCAAGAAGCACGCAAGGCAAACAGTGCCAAAAACCTAGAGGTTGAAGGGTAGACATGACCGCGCTGCGTAGTTTTCGCTTTCAAGAATCGGAGCGCGGCGTGCGATTGGATATTGCCCTTGTGGACCGACTACCCACCCTCTCACGGGCGCAAATCCGGCGGCTGGTAATGCAGGGCAACGTCACTCTGGACGGTGTTGTGCCTCGCAAGGCTGGTCTCACGCTGCGCGGGAACGAAAAGGTGATCGTGCGCGTGCCACCTGCTTCGCCCGCTGAGGAAAAACCTGAGCCTATACCACTGGACATAGTCTACGAGGATGACGACCTGATAGTAATCGATAAGCCGGCCGGTATGGTGGTGCATCCGGCAGCTGGGAACTGGAGCGGCACTCTTGTCAACGCGGTACTGGCACACGCTCCAGGCATGGCCGGCGTGGGCGGGGAGCGCCGCCCTGGAATTGTGCATCGGCTGGATAAGGATACGTCAGGGCTGATTGTGGTGGCAAAGAACGATAGATCTCACCGTTTGCTGCAGGCACAGTTCAAGGCACGTACGGTGGATAAACTCTATTTCGCGCTTGTGTGTGGGATGCCGCCATCGCCAAATGGGAGGGTTGAAGCGGCAATCGGGCGGGACCGCATACACCGAAAGCGCATGGCCGTGTTTTCGTCTGATAGCGGCAAGGGGCGCGTGGCCACAAGTACATACCGCACAATACAATCTTTTCTTGGATTTACACTAGTGGAAGTACGTCCGCTCACCGGCCGGACGCATCAGGTGCGGGTGCATATGGCTTTTCTGGACTGCCCACTGGCAGGCGATGCGCTTTACGGCGGACGCCGATCAGCGGGAGCGCTCGTGGGTCTTGGGCGCCAGTTCTTGCATGCGGCAGGTCTGAAGCTTGCATTGCCGGGCGGCGACGTAAGGGAGTTCAGCAGCCCGTTGCCGGACGATTTAGAACGGTCACTTGCGCAGCTACGCGCTGATTGAACAGGAGAGAGGAGGGGAAAATGGACAGCATTGATTTGCGCTCAGACACGGTTACGCTCCCGACTGCAGCCATGCGCGAGGCGATGGCGAGCGCGCATGTCGGGGATGATGTTTATGGCGAGGACCCGACGGTAAACCGGTTGCAGGATCTGGCAAGCGAGTTGACCGGTAAGCAAGCCGGACTGTTTGTGGCATCTGGTACGATGGGGAATGTCACAGCGATTCTGGCGCACACGCGCCGTGGGGACGAAGTGGTTTGCGGGTTGCAATCGCACATATATCGTAAAGAACAGGGCGCAATGGCTGCACTGGCTGGTGCGCAGGCGCGGCCGCTACAGGAGCAGCAAGATGGTACGATGGCTCTAGATGAGATTGCGGCTGCTATTCAGACAATCGATGACCATCATCCAATCACGAGGGTAGTGACTGTAGAAAACACACATAATCGTTGCGGGGCTATACCCTTAACGGCTTCATACACGCAGGCTGTGGCAGAACTTGCGCGGCGACACGGGATGAGATTACATCTAGATGGCGCGCGGCTATTCAATGCGGCTATAGCCCTGGATGTCGCTGCCGCCGACCTGGCGGCAGCCGCCGATTCGGTTTCTATATGTTTGTCAAAGGGACTTAGTGCGCCGGTCGGTTCGGTGCTTTGTGGCAGCGCCGATTTCATTCGTGCAGCTCGGCGGGCACGCAAGGTTCTGGGTGGCGGAATGCGTCAGGCTGGAGTGTTGGCGGCGGCCGGAATTGTAGCTTTGACTACCATGGTGGAGCGTTTGGGTGACGATCATGAGAACGCGAATGTGCTGGCGCGCGAGCTTGCCACGGTTCCAGGAGTGATACTTGATAATGGTGGGGTGGCTACCAACATGGTTTATTTCCATCTCGATGAGGGTGTGCCACGCGATGCATCTGAAGTGAGCGTAGCTCTAAAGGCAAAAGGGGTTTTACTGGATGCTGTTAGTTCGCGCGGATTCCGCGCAGTCACGCATAGTGGCGTGTCTAGGCAGATGGTAGAGCAGGCAGCTGCTGTTTTTAATGATGTGCTGGCAACGTAACAATATTCTGGCGAATATTGACGCTCACTTCGGGACGGTGGTATACTGCTCCGCGTTGGTCCCGTGGTGTAGCGGTTAACATGCTGCCCTGTCAAGGCAGAGATCGCGGGTTCGAATCCCGTCGGGACCGCCTGACCGATAAATCAAGTTGTAGAATTCTGGGCGTGGTTTGACGGCAGTAATCGCGCTCTTTTCAATGTAGGCTGCCTCCAACGACGCACGGAGCAGCCTTTTTCTTTCCTCAAGGTTTGCTAATCCCCAGATGCGCGAGAAATCCGAAAGCAATTGTGATACTTCCTCACCATCATTTACGTAGGGTCCATTGTCGAATACTGAATCTCCCACCAAAACTATGTTCATGGTTCGATTTCCCTGTTGTTGGAACAAAGCACTTCAACTCCGATTACTTGCTCGAATGATCATGAAGGTTGCGCGGAGGATTTTTCCGCATGCCACCCCTATATTGTCCGTTGTGCGATTTCTTTGCCCCATTGGTAGGCGGCCAACTGGGGGTTTTCAAGAATCTGAGCAGCAATACTGCCGGGAACCAAACTATCACGAGTATGGCTAACAGGTCAATCTCTAGTCTGCCTTGAAACAACGGCTGCACAATAATTCCCCATATGCCCACACCCCACATCGCTAGGGCAACTCTACCCGGCACTGAGGCGCTAACGCCTTGCCAGATATCGCGGATAATCGATTTACGCAGTACGGACCAGCGCGGCCTGAACCCGAGCACAAACCGTACTGCAGCCTTTAGTTTCGGCACGTACGGCTTAAGTAATTCAGATAAATCCGGCCCCTTATTGAAAGGGTCCTTCATCGTGGAGCCGCATCTGGCGCAGCTGTAATAACCGCCTGATGTCCGCGGTCTCAAACGGTTCTTTTGGCCGCAATCTGGGCACCGGACGATGGCGGTTCTAGTTTCACTCATGGGCTATCCGCTCCCAGCGGGTCAGTCCACCCAGTCATGCATCAACACCGGCCCCGCCGTTTCCGGGTCGAAACCTTCGGGCCACTTTGTGTAACCGTCGTACTTGGTCCCGCTCAGCTTGGCCTCTGTCAGGTTGGCCTGGCGCATCTTGGTCCCCTGCAGGTTGACCCCACTCAAGTTGGCGCCGCTGAGGTCTGCATAGTGCAGGATGGCCCGCTCTAGGTTCGCGCCTTGTAGGTCGGCCCCTTGCAGGATGGCTGAGTAGAGGTTGACCCAGATCATATTGGCAAACCTAAGGTTGGCACCGCCAAAGTTTGCCCCTTCAAGGAAGGCCTCGCTCAGGTCGGCCCCTTCAAGGAAGGCCTTGCTCAGGTCGGCCCCTTGCAGGTCGGCCTTGCGCAGGTCGGCTTCGTGCAGCTGGGCCTTGCTCAAGTCTAGTCCGCTCAGGTCTGACCCTTGCAGTTTTTTGGATATCGCAACCACCTGCAAGACTTCATCTCGTGTGAAATCGGACATGATTACCGTCTAAATTCACTCCAACCATACACTTTACCCTCTCCATAATCGCTTTCTTATGACAAAGGCAAGTATGATAACGACTAAAGTCGTCATGACTAACAAGCCCTGTTTGGTTTTTAGGTGCAGCGTAATCGAATTTCTTGCTGTCCCCCAAGCTGCCTGTAGAAACAAGTTGATCTTTCGTCCTGTCCACTTCTTGTGGACGACCCGATTTCCTTCTAGGTAAGTGTCCACAATTTCGATCTCTGTCCAGTGTTCGGGAGGAATTCTTCTAATATTTTGCGAGACAACCGTAAAATCAGCTAATTTCCCGATCTCAAGGCTTCCTCTCGATTCTTCCTCAAATATCTGCCAGGCGGCATTGAGGGTGACCGCTTTGATGGCGTCATCTACACTGATTCGCTCATCAGGTCCCAGAATATATTGACCCGATTGTGTCTTTCGGGTTACGGCCGTTTGCATGGCATGAAAAACATCAAGTGGAGAAGAGGGAGAATCAGTGTGTAAGCTGAAGCGATGGCCCAGATTTTTCGCAGAATTCATGGGCATAAACCGAGAAGCTCTTTCCGGTCCCACAATTGCTTCATGCAAGGCATCGCCATAGAAACTAACATGCTCAATATAGAAGCTAGTAGTTACGCCAAGTTCGGTTGCTCGTTCTAATTGTTCTGAAGTGATCAAGGCATTGTGTTCCATGCGATGCCGATGGTCTTGGCGTGGAAAGTTTTCTTGAGCAGCTTCAACCGCATTCAGAAATTGTTCAATGGCTCGTTCTCCTTGAACATGAGCGGCAATTTGCCAACCTTGCTGATGATAATTCGTTACTATCGAAAATAGCGTTTCGTCGTCAAAATTAAGATGGCCCGTTCCCCCTGTCGGAATACCCAATCCCTCACGAGTCAGGTCACTGTCGAGATAAGGCTCATTCATGGCCATGCCCCCAGCATACGGGGAGCCATCAATAAACAATTTGACACCCATCACCTTAAAATAGTTGTTGCCGTGGTTTGGTTGATAATGAGACTCATCAATGAATTCATATAAGGGATAGGTATGCGATCTCACAGGTGCGTCTTCATATTCGGATACTTCTTGAAAAGATTGAATATGATTAGGAATAATAGGTTGTAATCCTGGAGCGACAATAGTAGTGTATCCCGCTTTAGCATAGGTTTCTAATTGTTCAGTTAATAGATAAAGGTAGGCAGCACTGGGAAATTTGGGGGTGGCTTGTCTGAATTTTGACATAGCTTCAACTTCAATAATGGTGCCTGTCAAGTCACCGTTCTCATCTTTCTCAAAATATCCGCCCTTAGGATCAGGGGTTTCTTTGGTAACTCCAGCTGCTTCAAAAGCTCTACTATTAGCAAAAGCCGTATGCAGAGTTTGGGTTAGTATCAATAAAGGATTGTCCGGAGCCAATTGATCCAATTCCTGAATAGTAGGTGCTTTAAGGTCGCGCAGAATGGCCGGATCCCAGCCATAGGCAATGATCCATTCCCCTTTAGTTGCTTCTTCAATACCGTTCTCAAGGCTTTCCATGACTTCCTTCGGATTATTATTGGAAAACCCTGATACATCGACAACCTGTCCCATAAGCGCAGACAAAATGGGATGCGTATGGGCATCAATCAACCCCGGCATTAGGGTATTTCCTTGAAAGTCAATGACTTCTGTTTGAGATCCTCTAAATTTCAATACCTCCGTTTCACTTCCTACAGCTATTATCCTTCCGTCATAAACTGCAATAGCCTGAGCTTCAGGATTGTTCTCATCGACGGTTATGATGTCTCCTCCTAAGAATATCTTGTCAGCTTGATTGTCTTGAGTATGGATTTCCTTGCATCCAACAACAAATAGGGGAAATAGCAAAGCAAATAGAACGGTCCTAGCCGCTAAATATTTGTTGATGAGTATGAATTTCAGTTGAAAGTTATTTTGCTGAGCCATTTTCTTCCCTAAGAATAGAGCGCTTAGTGCTCATTGTATAGATCTACTGCTAATCGTTAGCTATACTCACATATTGCCGTACAGCGTTCCGGAGGATGTCTGTAGCTTCATCTTGCTCACTTCTTGCGTCTCGTCCTCTGATGTGCGAGTGTTCCATTGGCTTCCCTAGGCGTAGATGCGCGCAGTCGAAACGAACGGCGGAAACTCAGACCCCCACTAGGGGCAGACGCCTTCTTCGCTTGGTTCGTGGTAGGTGGTCTTGTACAGCAGATCGGAGGAGATATCTAGGGAGAAGAAGTTGTAGTAGCAGGCGGCGTTGTAGAAGGAGGGTGTCTGTGCCGTCGGAACTCTGAGGAAGTCGTCGTATACCCCGAATCCGACAAAGGCATTGCCATCAGCGCGAAATCCGATCGCTGTCGCGAGAAGATCGCCAGACTCGAATTCGAGAGGGGGTAGGTCGATATCACTTGAGTCTTCAGTTGGTTCTGTTGTGAACAACGAAGAGATTTCATTGACAGGATCTGCCAGGTGACCGATTGCAAAGCGCAGTCCTTCGCACCCTGTACGGAAATTGAGCCCGTACTGGACTTCGAATACGCCAGGTGCACTAGAGGCCAGGTGTCGGTTTCCCGATGTGAGTGTTGAATCGATAGGGATTCGGACATCGAGGTCGTTCTGTCCTTGGGTAACGCGGAAGTACCCACCCGCCTCATAGTCCGATCCGATTATCCGTGCTGGCGGGCCGACCTCGGTTACCAAGTTGACACTGTCAAGCACAAAGCTGTTGAACCATCCAGTGAAGTCTTCGGGACAATCGCCTCTAGCTAGGAGTTGAACCTCCAGTGTGGTCGTTGTTGTCGAACAGGCGGAGCCCTTGCATTCTTCGAGTTGAACAGAAATCTGTTGGACGTATTGTCCCCAATCCAGCGATTTCTCATATGTGGGGCCAGTCTTGAACGATGAGTCCAGACTTGTCGTCCAGGTCAGCGGGCTGTCGCTGTGACCGCTCGCCTGACATGAGAGCCGTCGTGCTGGCTCGTCAAACGTACACAAAGCAGCGAGTTCGCTGGCTGAGCTAGGTAAATTGGTGCTTGTTGGAGGCTGGTTTGTGGCAGGGCTCGAAGAGGGACACAGTCCTTCTTCGAGGCTGTCCACCCGCAATATTCGGGAACTCAGGTACTTCGCCATCGACGGTGAGAAGAACTCGTAGAAACAGGTGGCGTTCTCGAAGCGAGGGTCTTGGGCGGTTCGTACACGTCTGAAGTCGTCGTATACGCCGAAATCAACGAAGGTGTTCCCATTGGTCTCGA
>Ga0310120_10003396_pt1 | contig 11402 bp, 6 predicted proteins | sample CB27_AW_983_MG_FD_203506 | JGI IMG/M metagenome (GOLD analysis project Ga0310120, IMG submission 203506) | Marine microbial communities from Western Arctic Ocean, Canada - CB27_AW_983 | ecosystem: Environmental > Aquatic > Marine > Oceanic | place: Canada: Western Arctic Ocean | collected... | reverse complement strand
GGCGCATTGGGCTGCTTCTGCAGAATTGATCGCGGCTGCACGGTCTAGGGCTGGAAGATTCTTAAAAACGATACGCAACCTGTCCCCGAAAGTCTCAAGCACGCGACCAAATTGTTGGGCGAATCGAGCGTACGCGGCGTTTTGGAAATCGCCGAATGCCACAATTTCAATGGACGCGGAGTCAGAACCCATGACCGCGTCTTGGTCAGTTCGGTCGATTCTTATCCTGGGTGAAACAAGAGACATCTCGACCTGGGTTGAGACCTTCATTAATTCCTCGATGTAATTCGCTCGTGCAAGTTCTGGCTCGGTCACTTTACTGAGCCATGCCCGTAAAGCCGGTTCCAGTTGCTCGAATGTGTTTCGTCGTGTCGCAGGACCTAGACCCTGATACAGGGACCGTACCGCTGCGTCCGGCATGGAGACGATCCGTGGCGGCAGTTCTTGTTCGAGAAGTTCGTCAACGCTGATGCCCAGGCTTCGTGCCTCAATGGCAAGCAGTTCATCCGCGACCATACGGTCTGCGATCCGCCGCCGCGTTTCGTAGGCCTGCTGTTGAGAGGCGATATAGCTGGCAGGGTCCGAACGCTGCCATTCGCGGTCAATTTCATCGACCGTGACGACTCGCCTACCAACTTGGACTGCTACCTCGCCTTGTGCAGCAGAGCGGACCACCGGAAGCGCCGCGGCATCACTGGTAGCCTCCACAGGAGTGCCAGTAGTCATATTTGGGCTTGTGCTACCCAGGAACACGTCGAATGAAGCATGTTCGGTGGCGCTTGGACCTCGGCTGACCGTGAGGAGGTACTCGCTCGCTGGCATTAGACTGATTGGCGCCACTGCGACAATTTTCGTTTCGGTGGTCTCTTCGATTCTCAGAGGGACGAGGTCCAGCGTGACCACCGGCCGGCTGCTAAAATTTTCGCCGGAGATTGTTAGTGTGCCAGCATCGGAATCTGGACGGGCTTCAGTGATGATTAGCTGAGCGAGCCCCGGGGATTGTCCGTTGACGGCGATGGTGGGGAACGAAACAAGAACAGTAAGAACCGCGGTGAAGCGGCACAGCCGAGTTAATAGAGTCATTGCGATTATCCGTGTTCAGGATACCTTGCGTGCATGGGGTGCGCAATGTCTCCGCAGAGTTCCACATACCTTGACACACCCAAAGTTCGTGGACACACTGAGAGCACTGATTTCGTTCGTCTAACAGATCCTACAACCCTATTGTGGGGAGGGTCAGGATGCGTTTGATCATCTCGTTAACCATTGGCTTTCTCATGATCGTCGGAGCCGGGCTCCCGACGCCGGGGTTGGTGTCGTCAACCCAGGTCATAATCACAGCGTTTGCGTCTGAGAATCAAGGATTGGCCGATCTTCAGATTGAGCCATTTACTATTGATTTACCAGAGGCGGCCCTCGAGGACCTTCAGGAACGATTGGCGCGGACCCGAATGCCAGATGAACCAAATGGCGTTGGGTGGATGCTCGGAATGAATCAAGCGTATTTAAGGCAACTGCTGGATTATTGGCAACACGATTTTGATTGGCGTGTACAGGAGCGCCGCTTGAACCAATTCGAACAATTCAAGACGCGGATTGATGGAGTCGACATCCATTTCATTCACCAGCGGTCGACAGAACCAGATGCGTTTCCGTTAATCTTGACTCACGGTTGGCCTGGGTCGTTCGCGGAGTTCTCGAAAGTGATCGGACCTCTCACCGATCCCATAAAATATGGCGGGCGCGCGGAAGATGCCTTCCATGTGGTTGTGCCGTCCATTCCCGGCTATGGATTTTCTGATCGACCGCGGGAATTTGGTTATGGACGGGAACGCACCGCAACAATCTTTGGCCAGTTGATGTCTCGGTTGGGCTATGACCAGTATGGAGCGCAGGGTGGTGATCTGGGGGCCGGCATTAGTCGACAATTGGCCATTGATTATTTCGACCATGTGGCCGGCCTGCATCTCAACTTATGTAGCGCAGGTCCTCCCGATCCAGAGAATCCTAATGAAGGGCTGACTGCTGACGAGATCGCACTGATGGACGAACGAGCAGCCTTTTGGACTGAGGAAGAACGTGGCTACAGCCATATGCATGGAACGCAGCCGCAAACATTGGGTTATGGGCTCAATGACTCTCCAGCGGGCTTGGCTGCGTGGATTGTGGAGAAGTACCGCAGTTGGTGCGACTGTGAGGGAAATCCAGAGACGAAGTTTTCTAAAGATGAACTATTGATGACGCTGACGATCTATTGGGTTACACAGACGGTCACCTCCGCGGCTCGCTACTACTATGAAGGCCGACACAATCCCACGCCGGAACCAAACCGGGTCGAGGTTCCGACGGCCTGTGCGGCGTTTTCTGAAGGAGTTTCGGTTTACTCCACGGCGATGGCTTGAGGCTCGTTATAATCTTCAGCGTTTTACCCTGATGCCGAGTGGGGGGCATTTCGCCGCCAGTGAGGAACCTGTTCTTTGTGTTGATGACGTTCGGGCGTTCTTTCTGGAACTGCGGTAGTTAGATTCTTCGCGAAGTGGGTTGAAACGTCGGTTTTGCTTGCTGGTTTAGATTCGAGAGTCTGGGATGTTTGGGAAAATCAACATGCGTTGTCTTAGACGGAACGGTTCATGTCCTTGGGAGACGTGGTCGATCTGTTACACTGCTTTAAGAGGCGTGAGACTGCCGGTAATCAGATGGTGAGGGCACCAAAGGTATCCCTTCTTTTCTTTGCAGGCTGTCTGCTTCTCCTGCTGAATTCGGCCTTTCTAGCCGCATTTCCGAGCGCCACACTCTGGTACTACGCGAATGTTGCGATTCATCCGGTCTTGGGTATCGCGCTCACGCTGTTTGCAGTTCCTCGAATCCTGAGCCGGGAATGGCTGGGTGGTCCCTTGCTTGCCGCTGGCGTCGGTTCGGTTGGGGCAGGCGTCGTGCTTGGTCTTATCGTTTTAGTCTATGGAGCGACGGGCCCCTACGAGGCCGTTCTCCAAGCCCACATTGGCACTTCTCTCTGTGGGGCCGCATTGCTGGGTGTTGGTGCTTGGCGAGCAGTCGCCAATTCTGACGGTGCGCGGTCGTTTGTTCGTGGCGGGCTGGTAGCGATCGTCTTAATCGGTGCTGTGACGCCATTGCTTCGCGATAGCTTTGATGCTCGCTGGCGACAGTCATATCGGATCGAGAACCCAACCCGACCTCCGGCGACGATGGAAGAAGAAGGAGCCGGTCTAGGCAGTCCCTTCTTCCCATCATCGGCAGACACCAACACGGGAGATATAATCCCGGCCAATTTTTTCCTGACCAGCGAAGCCTGTGGTCGTTGCCATACTGATATTTATGAGCAGTGGAGTTCGTCGATGCACCATTTCTCATCCTTTAATAACCAGTGGTATCGAAAATCGATCGAGTACATGCAAGATGTTGTCGGGACCGAGCCGTCGAAATGGTGTGCTGGATGTCATGACCATGCGGTGTTTTTTAACGGTCGCTTTGATCAACCGATCCGCGAGCAGATCGACACTCCTGAGGCGCAAGCTGGTTTGGGCTGCGCTTCATGCCACTCGATTATTCATGTAGGGAGCACCATGGGGCAGGGTGATTTTGTCATCGAGTACCCACCGCTTCACGATCTAGCCGCGAGTGATAATCCGTTGCTCCAGGCGGTGCACGACAAGCTCGCCTATTTGGCACCGGAGCCTCATCGGCGAACATTTATGAAACCGTTTCATCGAGAACAGAATGCCGAATTTTGTTCAACCTGCCACAAGGTCCATCTCGATGTACCCGTGAATGATTATCGGTGGCAGCGCGGGTTTAACTCGTATGACAACTGGCAGGCGTCGGGTGTGTCTGGGGAAGGGGCCCGTTCGTTTTACTACCCGGCGGCGCCTCAGACATGTCGAGATTGTCACATGCCGCTCGTGGCGTCAGACGATCCTGCTGCTGATGATGGATTGGTCCGTTCACATAGGTTCCCGGGTGCGAACACGGCGTTGCCATTCGTGAACGGTGATGCAGAGCAACTGAAAGCAGTACAGGACTTCCTTCGCGATGACCAGATCTCAGTCGACATCTTCGGGATTACCCGAGTGGCTGAGACTAGTCCGCCGGTTGGGGGAGCCCGGGGCGGCGAACCGAGGCTGTCGAGCACCTTTGCGGTTGGTGAGGAGTCTCTGCAGTTTGGAGCCAGTCGTGGGCTGACGTCCAGTGGGCCAGTGGCAGAGGTTGTGGCGCCAATTGACGGGACCAGCGTGGCGGTGCATCGGGGTGAATCGGTTCGTGTAGAGGTGGTTGTCCGGACGCGAAAGGTTGGTCATTTTTTTCCGGGTGGGACAGTCGACGCCTTTGATGTGTGGGTCGAGTTTGAAGCTGTAGACGACCAAGGGCGCGTGATTCTTCACAGCGGGGCTGCGGAAGATGGCGGCAGTGGTCCTGTCGATCCTAGTGCCCATTTTTACCGTAGCCTTCAACTTGACGAACGTGGGAATCCGATCAATAAACGGAACGCGTGGATGACTCGATCAGTTGCATATGTGCGATTGATTCCACCAGGTGCCGCCGACACCCTCCACTATCGATTGCAGGTGCCAGAGGATGTGGGCGATCGCATTTTTCTTCGGGCGAAAGTTAACTACCGTAAATTTGCGTGGTGGTTGACTCAATGGTCGTACGCTGGTGTGCGCGACCCGCGCCATCCGGATCCCCAATTCGGACCCTCGTTTGACGATGGCCAGTGGGTCTTCACTGGAGACACCTCAGATGTTTCGGGCGCCGTCAAGGCTATTCCTGACATTCCAACCACGGTAATGGCAGAAGATGAAACATCGTTGTTAGTCGTCGATGCTGAGTCGCCGTTGCCGTCGGTGGTGCCGCCTTCAGACGGAACGCTGCGGGAACGATGGAACGATTACGGGATTGGATTATTGTTACAAGGAGACCTGCGTGGGGCAGAGGCGGCGTTCCGGCAGGTGATGGCTATTGATCCCGGTTATCCCGATGGTCCTGTGAACGTGGCGCGCACGCGGCTGCTAGAGGGAGATGTTGATGCGGCAGTCCCGTTGCTTGAACAGGCATTGGAACTAGAGCCGGGATTGCCTCGGGCTCATTTCTTTCTCGGCACCGCTCTCCGTTCGCTGGGAGAATATGAAGCGGCCATGTCACACCTAGAGATGGCGCGCCAGGCCTATCCGAGAGATCGGGTTGTCTTGGGACAGATTGGTCGCCTTTACTTTTTGCAGCGACAGTTTGAAGAAGCGATTTCGACGTTTGAGGAAGTACTTCGCATTGATCCTGAAGATCTTTTAGCCCATTACAATCTGATGCTGTCGTATCAGGGGGCGGGCGAACCGGAGCGTGCCGCGGCCGAACAGTTGCTGTATGAGCGTTTCAAGGCAGACGAGGCGGCCCAAGCGATCACTGGGCCATACCGTCTTGCATCGCCGGAAGACAACAACGAACGACAATCGATCCATGAACATGCAGCCGCTCCAGCTTTGTGAGAAAGTTTAAATGACTATGATGCGGTGGATTGCGGCTTTGGGGGCTGCGATGTGTTTAACCGTGGTGATCACTGCCACAACCTCGGTTGTTTTCGTAGACGTGACCGACGAAGCTGGTTTGCGCTTCCGCCACACCAGCGGCGCGGTTGGTCAGAAATACATGCCGGAAACTCTTGGGGCGGGTGGTGTGTGGCTTGATGTGGACGATGATGGATGGCAAGACATCGTCTTGGTGAACTCCACCACATGGCCAGGACAAAGCACTAGCGGCACTCACGCTATGTTGTACCGCAACAATGGTAACGGCACGTTTGATGACATCAGCTCAGGGTCGGGGGTCGACATTCCGCTGTATGGGCTCGGTGGTGCGGCGGGTGACTTTGATAACGATGGACGGACTGATCTTTATCTAACTGCATTAGGACAGAATCGACTTTTGCGAGGGCAAGGTGATGGGACGTTTGTGGATGTCACCGATACTAGTGGAACTGGCGACCCTGGATTTTCTACAAGTGCTCTGTGGTTTGATTATGACAACGATGGCTATTTGGATCTTTTTGTCACCAACTACGTGGAATGGACACCAGAAATTGATTTGTATTGCACCCTCGATGGCGAGACGAAGTCTTATTGCACGCCGGAATCCTATCAAGGACAAAGTTCAACGCTGTACCGCAATCTTGGAAATGGCACCTTTGAGAATGTGAGTATGCCAGCAGGGGTGAGTAACCCGTCCGCTAAGGCGCTATCGGCCTCGATGTTTGATGTAGATAGTGACGGCTGGATGGACTTGTTCGTCACGAATGACACGCAGCCGAACCAATTGTTTCGGAATCAAGGTGATGGGACTTTTGAAGACATTGCGGTAGTTTCAGGAGTGGCCTTCAGTGAGGCCGGGATAGCTCGGGCCGGGATGGGTGTGGATGCCGCCGACTACGATGGTTCAGGTCACCCGAGTCTGATTATTGGAAATTTTTCAAATGAAATGATGGCGCTTTACCACAACGAGGGTAACGGGTTGTTTATTGATGAGGCGCCGCGGTCGGAGCTGGGTCGGGCCACGCTCCTGACGCTTACGTTCGGATGTTTTTTCTTTGATTACGATCTTGATGGATGGCTCGACGTGTTTGCCGCGAATGGGCACGTCGCTGACGATGTTGAACAGGTTCAGTCGCGTGTCACGCATGCCCAACGGCCTCAGCTGTTTCACAATGCGGGACGTGGTCGATTTGAGGAAATTGTCGAACAGGCGGGTAATGCTTTGCAGCAACCAATGGTGGCTCGAGGTGCGGCGTATGCTGATTTTGACAACGACGGTGACTTGGATATTTTGATAACGTCGAACGGAGGCGCGCCGAGGTTGCTTCGGAACGACGGCGGGAACACGAACAATCTACTTCGGGTCAAGACGGTTGGCACCGAGTCCAACCGAGACGGTATTGGCGCGAGGGTCGAGGTGACCACCGGTGGTCAGCGCCGGTGGCAGATGGTGAAAACAGGTTCAAGCTATGCCTCACAGAGTGAAGTGCCCCTCACGTTCGGCCTTGGTGACCAGATGTCGGTGGAGCTAATGCGCGTCGTCTGGCCCAGTGGGCAGGTCGACGAGGTCACTGGTATTGCCGCGAACGAATTCCTTGTTGTTGAAGAGGGCCGTGGCACTGTTAGTTCCACCGCGATCATAAGAGACTAGGAATGGTCGGGTCTTTTCCTCCTCCGCTCTGGACACGCCGACTGTCTCAACCTATTCGGTATCTCATCCTTGCGTTGACGATTATCACGATGGTTGTTGGGGGGTGGTTGTTGTTTCAGTCTCCTGATGGATTGCCACGACCTGGTTCTGACGACTATCGTGACACCGTTCGCGCGTTCTATCGTGGCGTAGCAGCGGTCGAGGTGGGTTTGCTGGGCGATGCTCGCACCCAATTTGAGGAGGCTGCGAGACTCAGCCCGGCCGAACCTGCGATAGCTGCCAACCTCGCCGTCGCCCACGTAGGCTTTGGCGACGATGACGCTGCCGTCGCCCAACTTGAGGTGGCCCACGCGCTCGCGCCAGACAGTACGGAAATCACGTTTCTTCAGGGACAACTTGCTGGGTTTCGAGGTCAGTTCGACGACGCGATAACTTACTATCGACGGGCAGTCGAATTAGGAGTCGACAACGTGAAGGCGCGTTTTGCGTTGGCGCAAGAGCTGGAGCAATCCGAGGACGACGCTGCTCTTCTCGAAGCACAGCAACTCCTCGAGCAAATCCTAGACCGGCATCCTGACAACCTCGCGGTGCTTGTAGCGCACATCCGATTAGCCGTCACCCGCGGCGATACTGCTGCTGCCGTTGGTACAGTTGATCGTTTACGAACGCTGAGTGGAGGTTGGTCGTCGATCGCTCTTGACCAATTCAATGCGTTGTCGACGGCAGTGTCCACTGGGGAGTTGGACAGGGCGAGAACACTCGCGACCCTGCTACGGAATGTTCTCGTTCGGGTTACGGCCTTTCTTGAGAGCCAGGCGGTTGTGAGTGTGAGTGCTGGGTTGGTGGTCGATCCACTTCGGATGTTTCTTCGGCTACCATCGCCGTCGCCTACGGCGGCGCCTCTCGACGACACGTTGGTCTACACAGTGGAGCCGGCGGACCGATCGGACTCGGCCGTTCTGACTGTGACCAGCGTCCTCTTGTCAAATGATGCAGCGCGTCCCGTCGTGATGACGGCGGATGAACGTGGGATTAAGCGAGTCGATACGAATGAGTCTGTTCTGTTCCCCTGGGGGCCGCTGGCTGCAGACGACGCGATAGCCCTGCGGGGTTTTGATTGGAATAGTGACTTTCGCGTTGATCTGGCCGTGACTGGTGGCGGAGGTGTGGGCCTATTTGAGCAAACAGAAACCGGAACCTTCAACGTGGTGCCCATTGTGTCTGCGAGTGATACTCCGCTGGATTTAGCTGAGGCCCGCAATCTCTGGGTTGCCGATATTGAGATGGATGGTGATTTGGACGTGCTGCTTGGCACCGTTGGTGCGTCTGCTGAACTACTTCGCAACAATGCCGATGGAACGTGGGATGTACTTAATCCGTTTCCCGACGTGGATGAGGTGGTCGGATTCGTGTGGGGCGACCTTGACCGTGATGGCGACCCGGATGCGGCCTTATTGGATGCGGCCGGGCAAGTGAGCTTGTTTGCTAATCGACAGGCCGGACAATTCACTGGTTGGATGACATTAGATATTCCGAACGCTGTAATAGGGATGTCTATTGGGGACCTCGACGCCGATGGGCGACTCGATCTGGTGACATTGGATGCGTCCGGGGGCATCGCAAGCTCTGTTTGGGGAGACCAAGGGTGGCAGACCACGCCGGTGACTATCTGGGACTCGTTGTCTACGGATGGTCGTCCTGGAAGTTATCGAATTTTCCTGGCAGACCTTGATAACAACGGGGCATTGGATGTGGTGGCGTCAGGACTAGCGGGCGCTCGCGTGTGGTTGTCAGACGAACGGTCCACGTTGCAGCCATTGGACGAAGAACTGCAAGCTGACATTTTCGATGTCGTTGATCTCAATGGTGACGGCTGGTTGGACTTTGTAGGGGTGGTCGACGAGGTTCCGGTGCATGTAATAGGGCGAGGTACCGCGGGGTATCAGTGGCAAGAGATTCGACCGAGGGCGCAGTTGGCAGCCGGTGACCAACGGATTAATTCGTTTGGGGTAGGCGGTGAGATTCAGGTGCGGTCCGGATTGCTAGTCCAGAAGCAGGTGCTGACCGGTGCACCCTTGCATTTTGGTCTCGGCACCTATCCGTCGGTTGATGTCACGCGCATTGTCTGGCCAAACGGTGTTATGCAAGCCGATTTTGACTTTTCCGCCGGGCAAGTGGTGGTAGCGGAGCAGCGTCTCAAAGGGTCCTGTCCGTGGCTCTTTTCCTACGACGGAACACAGATGCGGTTCGTGACCGATTTTCTGTGGCGGTCACCGTTGGGACTTCGCATCAACGCGCAGGACACCGCCGCCGTTTCTCAGACGGAAGACCGGGTGCTGATCCGTGGAGACCAGCTTGTAGCTCGGGACGGTGAATACGATTTACGGATTACAGCGGAACTGTGGGAGACGCACTTTTTTGACTCGGTTTCTCTGATGGTGGTTGACCACCCCATTGAGACGGAGGTGTATGTTGATGAGCGTTTCGCTCGTGACCCGGTGAATCTCGACGCCTATGTGATGGGACAATCCAAACCGGTCACCGAGGCGTGGGATGACCGAGGGATGGACGTGACCGGCCTCGTTGCCGAACGTGACGGGAACTATCTGGCCGCGGTGGGGCGAGGCCGATATCAGGGGGTAACCGAAACGCACGGTATCGAATTTGACCTCGGTGCCGCGGTCAATGGGCATGATGCGATATATCTTCTCGCCCACGGCTGGGTGTATCCCACAGATAGCAGCATCAATCTCGCGATTGGTCAGGGTAACCATCCCGCTCCGCAGGGGATCGCATTGGAAGCCAAAGATCAGTCAGGGGCGTGGCAGTTGGTGTATCCAGATTTAGGCTTTCCGGCCGGCAAGAACAAAACGCTTGTCATGGAAGTGACCCGTTTGGCTGATGGGTATCTGCCACGACACTTTCGGTTCCGGACGAACCTTGAGGTGTATTGGGATTGGATTGGGTATGGCCCGCAGCTTGAGGCAAGTGAGAGCGAGTCAATCAGGCTGGAACCTCTCCTTGCAACCCTCCGATATCGCGGGTTCTCCAAAACGGATTTTCACGGGTCGCGCAGACTGGAAATTCCTCGCTACGAAATCGCGAACACTCGGGCCCGTTGGAGAGACCTCGTGGGGTATCACACGCGGTTCGGCGACGTTGGGGAGTTGCTTGCGGACGTCGACGACCGCTACGTGATTATGAACGCCGGAGATGAGCTCAGGCTTCGCTTTTTAGCTCCAGAACCACCGGCCGCTGGATGGAGGCGTGATTACATTTTGGTTGGTGATGGCTGGGTTAAAGACGGTGATTACAATACGACTCATTCGAAAACGGTTGGCCCGCTGCCATCGCACGGCGAGACAGACTATCCATCTGATGCGTCACCTGCACTGGAAACCGATCCTGTATACCTTCGCCACACTGAGGATTGGACGAATTATCACACACGCTATGTCAGCCCCAGTCGGTTTGTGAAAGGGCTTACCATTGACTGACTGAGATCTGCATGAGTCAGGTTGGATGTTGACGACCAAACTGTTAATAAAATTTGTATTTTAAAGTAGGTTTTTAGAAAATCCATGGCAATAGTTGTCTTGGAATACATGCCGGGTTTGCTCTGTGTCGGCCAATAGGACAACGTGGCGGGTGACCATTATGAAGTGCACGAGTTTACCGTAATCCCGTATGGACTTAACCAAAAGGTTAAGTCGGTGTCGACGGATTTACGGAAGGTTTCAGAGCGGTCCTTGCGCCAGTGGTTTTGGCGGATTTGATAAAACTTATAAAATATCACGCTTGATACATATCAATCATGCCTGCACTGACCTCGTCATCAGCGTTTCATTGGAGTGATGCTGCTGCACTGCTAGCCATTGGGGGGGTGTCGGTTCTGGTGGTTGTTCCGAAATCGACCGTTGGTAGCAGTCGGTGATGGTCGTTTGGCGGAATCAGTCAATTTGCGCCAAACCGAATAGCGTGTGAACCTTGATTGGTGAGACGAATGTTCTTCAGAGAATGTGTGTGAGAGAGTCCTTCACCCGTCGGTACAGGCCCTTAAGGTATGAGCAGTTGCCTGCGTTCACTAGAACGCCGGGGTGCCGAGGCTTTACGACTTCTTTATGAAGTCTTAGTATTCTTACAGATATAACGATAGATCGTTTATTCAAGAAACAGGAAAATGAGATAATCTGCTTATTATGAATAGGACGTAA
>Ga0310120_10003390_pt1 | contig 11404 bp, 15 predicted proteins | sample CB27_AW_983_MG_FD_203506 | JGI IMG/M metagenome (GOLD analysis project Ga0310120, IMG submission 203506) | Marine microbial communities from Western Arctic Ocean, Canada - CB27_AW_983 | ecosystem: Environmental > Aquatic > Marine > Oceanic | place: Canada: Western Arctic Ocean | collected... | reverse complement strand
TGGAGTTCAAAGTGCTTGTAATTTTGATACTTACAAAGTTCAGACTAGCGCAGGATCAAAGAGTAGTAGTGGTAGTTTAACTTCCAATGTTATTGATACTGGCATTATAAAACCTCATTACAATTACATTCTTTGGCAGGGAGAGACTAAAACCGATACTAGCGTTAGCATTCAAACAGCTACAGCTGATTTAGAGACTGGTCCCTGGGTTTTTAGTGTAGCTACTCCAGCTGACATTCCTGGTCAGCAAATTAATATTCCAGATGGTCAACAAAATAAAAGATATATAAAATATAAGATTAATCTTGGTAGTGATAACTGGTTAGAAAAGACACCAATTATTCGTGATATAATTATTAACTGGAGTCCATGAACAAAAAAGGCGTGGCTGTTTTGCCAGCTATCCTAGTCATGGGGGTAGTCATTATCGGTTTAGCTCTAACAGGAATCCTGGTAGTTAGGCTTATCAATCAATCAACTTTTGGTATTCGTTTAGCAGCTGAGACAGGAGCAGCAGCTCAGGCAGCAGTAGATGATGCTAATCTTCGTTTGTTACAAGGTAACCTTACTGTAACTAAGAGCTGTCCGGGTTTTGTCAGCAATCCCAATTATTCTTTTACTGAGATTGGCAGAACTACAGTCGATGTTTTTGTTTGTAAGACAGTCTGTGGTCTAGATGTTTGTCAGTATGAGGTTCGGGCTGATGCCAAGGCATTGTTCGTGAAGCGTCGGCTTAAAGCTGTTTTAGATGCTGATCCCTTAACCAAGCAGATTAAGGTGAGTTCAATCAAATTAGAAGAGTTTTAAAATGAAATTTAATTTTAATAGTAAAAAAGTAAAGCGTTGGATTAAATTCTTGAATCCACCACCCAAGATTGGTGGTTTGGAAATTACTGATACCAAGTTACGTTATGTGGCGATGAATGACGGCAAGGTTAAGCCTCTTTCTTATCGTTTGTCAGCAGGTGTGATTGAAGGAGGTAAGGTCAAAGACAAGGCTAAACTTATCAGTTCTTTAATCGAGTTTCATAAGCAGATCGGGCGTCTTAAAAAGCCAATTAATGTAGTAGTTTCAATTTCTGCTTCAAATGTCTACACACAAATATTTAACTTACCATACGTGGCTAAGAGTAAGTTGGAAGAAGCAGCTAAATTAAACCTACAAATGATTTCGCCAATTGATGTTAGGTCTGCTTATTCAGATTGGGAGATGGTAGGTGAGACGAAAGGGGGGCAGACTAAGATGGAACTGATGGGTGCTTTTGTTGGTTCTCAGATAATTAATGATTTGATGGTGAGTTTAGATGAGGCTGGCTTTGTCGTGGTGGCTGTTGAGTCGGTACCGCTATCTTTAGCAAGAATCATGAGAGAGCTATCTGAGAAAGACATAGCCCAACCTCACTTGATGTTCAGTCTTTCTATGGATGGTTTAGACTTTTTTATTTTAAGAAATGGTAAATTATATTTCAATTATTTTGTTTCTTGGAAAACGTTGCAGTCTGAGAGTGGTGGTAAGTTGAGCGTGACAGCAGTTAAGAAGCTGGTGGTTGGAGAGTTGAGAAGAATCCTTAACTTCTATACTAGTCGTTGGGGTGGTGTGATAGAGGATTTGTTGGTGGTTAGTTCGGTTTCTAACAAGGAGATTCTAACAGCTATTGAAGAAAACTTTGATCTTAAAATTCAGAAGCTAGTATTACCTACCTACCCTCAACTATCACCCGCTTGGTTAGTGGCCCTAGGGGCGGCTTTACGTGGTCAAATAGTTAGATCTAAGGATATCTTCATTAGTTTGGCTAAAGTGGGAACAGAGGAGAAGTTTGAGCAGAGCAGAATAATCTCTTTTGCTAGTTTTTGGAGAAATATTATTGTGACAGTTTTGGTTAGTATTTTAGTTATCTTTGGAGTTTTTGATTTATTAGTAGCTGGTTCATTGAATAGCATTGAAAAACAATTAAAAGTTGCACCAGAGGGATTAGAGATAGGAGAGATTGAGCAGTTAGAAAATCAAGCCAAAGAATTCAATATTTTAGTTGATAAGGTAGAGTTAGCAAAAAATCAGAGCCCTAGATGGATTCCATTCTTTGGCATCTTAAGAAATCTGGCGGGTAATCAGATTATGTTAATGCAGATTAGATTTGCTACAGACGATCAACTAATTTTAGTGAGTGGGCGAGCTGGTAGTGAGAGGGCGGTAATTAACTTTAAAAACACTTTAGTTAGACAAGATAATTTTGAAGATGTTTCTTTGCCTTTAACTAACATCAAAGTTGATAATAGTGGGCGAGCTACCTTCAGTGTTAGTTTTAAATTAAAGAAGTGGCCTTTATAATTCCTGAGCAGCTTGAGTAAAGACCTCTTTAAGAATTTTTTTATGAGTTGGCGATATTTTTTTCAGAACCATGTCTTCCGCTTTAACGCGGATTTTTTCTTTAGGGTTTCTAACACCAATACGGAGACGCCAGAAATCTTTAGTTTTGAGATGGTTAATAATATCCTGAACTCCTTTATGTCCGGCAGCATTTCTACCAAAAGACAACTTGTATTTGCCTAAGTGAATGTCGGAGTCGTCGTGGATGATGAGCAGGTTGTTAGGTTTAAGGTTTTTGTTTTTCATTGCATCTTTAACAAATTTACCTGATTGATTCATGAAAACATCAGACTTAATTCCTTTTTCTAATTCACCAACCATCATGTGACCAACATTGTGATATGTTTGGTCATATTTTTTATCGGGATTACCAAGACTAATGATTAATTTAACATCTTGTTTTTTCATACTTTGAGTATATAACTTGAATTTGCTTAGGGGAATAGTAGAATTAAGGATAATGCGTAGTATTCTCTTTAATATTTGGGAGGTTCTAGAAGTTGTTTTGATTGCAGCGGTGACTGTTTTTTTAATTCGAGCTTTTATCGTCCAGCCTTTTTTGGTTAGTGGCAGAAGCATGTTCTCTTCTTTTGTTGATGCTGACTATGTTTTGGTTGATGAACTTTCGTATCGCTTCAAAAATCTAGAGAGAGGGGATGTAATAGTTTTTCGTTATCCGTTGAATCCTAAGCTTTTTTATATCAAGAGAGTTATTGGTATACCCGGTGATCATGTGGTGGTAAAGAATGGCGAAGTTTTCATAAATGAGGTAAAACTAAAGGAAGCATATCTAGATCCAGGTATCACCTCAATGGGTCGGGTTGATGAGTATGTTGGTGATGGTGAGTTAATGGCTTTTGGTGACAATAGACCTCATAGTTATGACTCTAGAAGTTTCGGACCCTTCTCATCTGATAAAATCATTGGCGTGGTTAGGGTAAGATTACTACCAATGGCTAGAGCTCAAATTATTGAAAGACCTTCATATTAAAATGCCTAAAGACAAAAAAACAACTAAAAAAGTAGTAGCTAGTAAACCAAAGAAGAGAGGGTATCAGAGTGTTAAGGGGATGCATGACATCTTGCCTAAGGACCAGCTTTATTGGGACAAGATTCGGACTGAGATAAAAAACTTAGCTGATTATTATCACTACGGTCGGATCGATACTCCACTCGTGGAGCAGGCTGATTTGTTTGAAAAAGGAGTGGGTGAAGCGACTGATATTGTTGAGAAGCAGATGTTTGTTTTGAAGGGTGGTAAGGATAAGTTGGTGTTACGTCCTGAAGGAACGGCTTCTGTAGTTAGAGCTTATTTACAACATGGTTTAACTCACCGGCCTCAGCCGGTTAAGTTGTATTATATCGGACCAATGTTTCGTAAGGAACGACCTCAAGAAGGTCGCTTTCGTCAGTTCCATCAAGCAGGTTTTGAGATTATTGGTGATGGTAATGATGCTATTTATGACGCTCAAATTGTTTTGAGCTGTTATCGTCTTCTAGAATCTTTAAAAATAAAGAAGCTTGATATTCAGATCAATACTATTGGTTGTAAAGTTTGTCGACCTGATTATCGACGTCGACTAGTTGATTACTACAAAAAGAAGAAGGTTTGTGATAATTGTGAACGACGATTAAAAACCAATCCATTAAGAATTTTGGATTGTAAAGATAATAAGTGTCAGGAATTTAAAAAAGATGCGCCGGTTATTTTGGATTGTCTTTGTGCTGATTGTAAGAGTCAATTTAAAGGAGTTTTAGAGTATCTTGAGGAGTTAGGCTTGCCTTATAGCCTCAACAATTATTTAGTTCGTGGTCTTGATTACTACAGCCAAACCGTCTTTGAGATTTTTGCAGAAGGTTCTGATGGGGCGTTGGCTAGCGGTGGTCGTTATGATTATCTGGCTAAAATTTTGGGAGGTAAGGATGCCTCGGCAGTTGGAGTGGGAATTGGCTTGGAAAGAGTTATTGCTGCAATGAAAAAAAATGAGGTTAAATTAATAGCTAAACAGAAACCTAAAGTTTTCTTTATTCATGTTGGTAGTTTGGCTAAGAAGAAGAGCTTGGGTCTGATTGAGGAGTTGAAAAATGCTGGAGTTAGAATTGGAGAGGCTTTAGGCAAGGGGTCTTTGCAAGCTCAATTACGACAAGCTGATAAGGATGAGGCGGTAATAGCTTTAATCTTTGGTCAGAAAGAGGCTTTTGAAAAATCAATTATTATTCGTGATTTAGCTACTGGCTCTCAAGAATCTGTTTTGTTAGATAAGTTTATTAAAGAGGTAAAGAAAAAACTTAAATAAATGGACTGCTTGTTTTGTAAAATAGCTAATAAGGAGATGGTGGCGGATGTGGTGTATGAAAATGATGGTGCTGTGGGTGTTTTAGACGTCCATCCGGTAGCTCCTGGTCATACGATGATTTTGCCTAAAGTTCACGCTGAAAACATTCTAGACTTACCAAAGAATAAGATCGAGCCAGTTTTTATTGCCGTTAAGGAGATGACTAAAAAGTTGCAGGAAATTTTTAATCCTGATGGCTTTACGATTGGTATTAATCATGGTAAGGTTAGTGGCCAAGCCGTTGATCATTTGCATATTCACATCATTCCTCGCTTTAAGGGTGATGGAGGCAAATCAATTCATTCGGTAGTTGATAACTCACCAGAATCATTGGCTGAGATAAAAGAAAAGTTTAAATAATAAATTAATGGTTGAAATTAAGAAAAAAGAAGGCGAATCACCTACCTCTCACCTACACCGCTTCTTGAAGAAGGTTAGGCAGAGTGGTGTTTTAAAGGAGGCTCGTAAGAGAAAGTTTAAGACTCGTAATATTAATAAGACAAAAAGGCGTTTGTCTGCTTTGAAACGCGAGAAGAAGAAAAAAGAATTTCAACGTAATAGAAAATTGGGTATTTTTTAAATGAAAACTTGGTTGAAGAGTGCATTGGTAGGATTTGTATTAGGAATTTTAATGCCCATAGGGGTATTTCTTAAAGAGGTGATTTTTTTTAATAAAGAATTTTATTTCAGTTTATATATTTATATATTCATTTTGGGATTTATCTTCTTTGTACCTACAGGGGCAATAATTGGGGAGCTTTTTTTTAAAAAGAACCCTCAAAGATTAAAATCACATAAAATTATGTTGGTTGGATTGCTGATAATGTTTATTAGTCTTTCTTATGGATTTGTTGATATGGCATTTAAATTAAAACTCACCAGTAGCGGAGGTGGAGATGGTTATGATATCTTATTACTTATATTTCCGATAATTATAGGAGTCATAGTTTTTATTCTTGGTCTAATTGGTTGGATAGTCGGAAAAATAAAAGCCAAAAAACAACAACCTATTTAAACTCAAGTTCAAACCAGATAATCACTTGATTGTTTAGTTAGTTTTAAATAATAATTATTATGTATATGGTTATGAAAAAATTAAGGAGTTATAAAGCGCTTTATCTTTTCTATATAGTTTCATTTATATTAATTATGTCGCTCTTTATTTTTGTGCCGGGGGAGGACTGGGAGACTTTTAATTATCAAACTTTTCTTTTTTTAGCATTTCCTATAGTTTCTTTAATTTTTTCATGGATATTTTGGATATTTGATAAAAAACAATTTGAATTAAATTTTATGGTATACTTGTCATTTTATCTTTCTACTTTTGCTATATTAGTTATCATAATTATGTTGTTATTTTCAATTATGGCAACAGAAGGAGAAGCTATGCTTCTAGCGAGTCTTATGATAAGTCTTTCTTATTTTGTATGGGGACTTTCTCTTATTTTCTTAATTATCGGTTGGATGATTGGAAAAATAAAAGCCAAAAAACAACAACCTATTCAAATTAAATGATCACTTGATTGTTTAGTTAGATTTAAATAATAATTATTCTGTATATGGTTATGAAAAAATTAACAAGTCTCATGTTGGGATTAATTATAGGAATATCTACAGTTAGCTTCATTCATTTTATTGATAGATTCCTTTTCCCTGCTCTAAATCTTAATATAAGTAAATTAATAAACTATGAATTTGATATATTACTTCTTTGGTTCGCCTTGATTTTTACACCAATAATATTTTTCTTCTTATTGAGAAATTCATATAACTTAAAACAAAAAATTGTTAGAACAACATTCTTTCTCATAGGGAATTTATTAGGATTTATAATGTTATTTTTCTATATAATAGAACAGTGTGGATATGATTATCCTAGTCTCTTTCCAACAAAAGATTGCATAGTGGGAAGCTCTTCTCTAATTCCTACTATAATTTTTATAACCATATTGGGAATAGATATTATTTACTTGATTTTTAGGTTTGTTAAATATAAGAAAAATCAAATCAAATAATTACTTGATTGTTTAGTTAGTTTTAAATAATAATTATTATGTATAATAAAATGAACTTAAAAGAACAGATTAGTGAAGATATAAAGAATGCTTTAAAAGCCGGCGATAGTTTTACCGCCGGTGTTTTGCGTATGGTGGTGGCCGCCTTACAAAATAAATCTATCGAGAAGAGAGGTAAGGGGGAGGAGGAAGAGTTAACCCAGGAAGAGATCTTGGAGATACTGGCTAGAGAGGCTAAAAAAAGAAAAGAAGCTATTGAATTGTATAAGCAAGGTGATCGTCAGGAGTTAGCTGATAATGAAGAAAAAGAGTTGGCTATTATTGAAAAATACCTACCGCAACAGATGAGTAAGGAGGAGGTGGTAGAGATAGTATTAGCTATTATTGAAAAAAATAAACCAGAGAATTTTGGTGAAGCGATGAAGTTAGTGATGGCCGAGTTGAAAGGAAAGGCGGATGGGAAGATGGTGGCTGAGGTGATCAAGGATCAGCTGGGATAGGATGTCGCTGACAACCCAAAACTTTTTATTTTCTAATTTTTGTATATAATGAACAGCAGTTATTATGCGTAAACTTGTTATATCTTTAGATGAAAAATTTTTTAAAGAAGAAGATCAGGTTAAGAAGGTTTTAAATAAATTAGATGAGATCCTTTCTTTAGAGAATAAATATGTTGAGGTCTATTTATTAAAGGATGATTTTAATGTTCATTCTTTTGAAGCGCCTAAAGATTTTCCTCGACCAGATATTAAACCCTATGAAAACTTGGGGGATATTTATCTGTGTCCTGAGCATATTAAGAAGAAAAAAGAAGATTTAACCCTCATGTTAGTTCATGGAATGCTACATTTGCTTGGTTATGACCACAAGAAAAAAAGTGATAGAATAAAAATGGAAAAAAAGGAAGAAGAGTTATTGAACAAGTTAAATAAGTAGAATGTCCCAAAATTATATTGTTGGTTTAGATATTGGTTCTTCAACTATCAAAGCGGCGGTAGCTGAAGTGAAAAAAGATGGCAAGCTTTCGTTGCGCAAAATTTTGAAAATGCCCTCTCGAGGTATAAGGAAAGGAGTGGTTGATGAGCTACCCGAAGTGACTAGTGCCGTCAATCAGGTTTTAAGTGAAATTAAAAAAGATTTTCCGGGAGTTCATAAAAATATTTTTTTAAATACTGGCAGTGCTCAAGTTAGAGTACAACCATCAAGAGGTATTGTTGCGGTTTCGCGAGCGGATTACGAGGTCTGTCAGGATGATATTGATAGAGTTATACAAGCCTCTCAAGCAATTAAGCTACCACCGAATAGAATGATCATTCACTCTATTACTAGAGAGTTTGTCGTTGATGGTGTGGGGGATATTAGAGATCCTTTAGGAATGATTGGTAATAGACTAGAGGCTAACGTTTTGTTGGTTGACGCCTTTTCACCTTCAATTAAAAATCTTTCAAAATGCTTAGAAACTAACGGAGCTAGTATTGCTGGTTTGATTTTTGGTCCTTTAGCTAGTGGCCGGAGTGTCCTATCAAAAAATCAACGAGACTTGGGGGTGGCTTTGGTGGATATTGGTTTTGGCACCACGAGCCTTAGTGTCTATGAAGAAGGAAAGCTAATCTATGCCTCAGTTCTTCCTTTTGGTGCTGGTAATATAACTAATGACCTTGCTATTGGTCTCAAGACTTCTATCGAGGCGGCAGAGGCGATTAAGTTCTCTTTTGGGGCTGCGGTAGCTAAAGACATTCCAGCTCGAGAGACGATTGATTTAAGGCAGGTTGATCCAAGAGCTAAAGGCACACCAACTCGAAGATTTGTAGCTGAGATTATTGAGATGAGATTAGCTGAGATGTTTGAGCATATTAATAAGGAGTTAAATAAGATTGAAAAGGCGGGTAAGTTGCCAGCAGGAGTTGTCTTGGCTGGAAGCGGTGCTAAGATGCCAGGCTTAGTTGATCTAGCTAAAAGAGAATTACATTTACCAGCTCAGGTAGGTATTCCTGATGTTTCTAACATGGAGGTCGCTAGTGGAGAGTTGGCGCTTCAGATTGAGGACCCGGAATTTGCTTGTTCTTTAGGTTTATTAATGTGGGGTGGTGAGGAGCCTAGATCTGCTCACAAGAGTTCAAGAAATATTAGCGGGTTGACGAAGAAGTTGATTAACTACTTTATGCCGTAATAAAATACCCCGCTTTGTGCGGGGTGTTATTCTACAGAGCAAGAGGAGCAGTCATAAGTTCTGCTATCGTTTTTTGCCAATGATTTTTCAGTTTTAGGTAATCACCAAGATTTGGGTCAGGAACCACGTCAAAGGATGTATCAACATTAAAGCCAAAAATGTAAGCTTTGTGTTGGCCAATCCTCAAAGTGTCTAAGCCTGCTATATAATCACCAAATAACTGGCCTAGGATGCAGCTGTCACAATTTTCAATATCTAGCTTATCTAGATTAACTAATTCTTTCCATTCAGGAAATTTATTATCTAACAATTCCACACCGTTCATCACACATTCTTCAGTACTGAAATAACTCATTAACCTCTCCTTAGTAAGTGTTTAAAAGAAACTAAGGAGATTATATCATGGACAACTTAGTAATAATAGACTATTTTATTAATTAACTAATGAGTTATGCCTGCAAAAAAGCCTATTAAAAAAAAGACTCCAAAAGTAGCTATTAAAAAAACTCGTTCGGTGGGTAGTAATTCTAATAGAGCCAAAATCAAAGTAGTTGGTATTGGTGGCGGTGGTGGTAATGCTATCTCTAGAATGAAGGAGGGTTTTATTAGGGGAATTGAGTTTATTGCTATCAACACTGATGCTCAAGATCTAGATTATTGTGATGCTCACAAGAAGGTTTGTATTGGTAAGACTACCACTCGAGGTTTGGGTACAGGAATGAATCCTGAGTTAGGCAGAAAGGCAGCGGAGGAGAGTAAGACTGAGATTGCTGAGGCTCTTCAAGGAGCTGATCTTATTTTCATCACCGCCGGTCTGGGTGGTGGTACTGGTTCTGGCGCTTCACCTCTGGTAGCTGAGATAGCTCGGGAGGTAGGGGCTTTGACGATAGCAGTGGTTACCAGACCCTTCACTTTTGAAGGTGGTCAGCGAACCAAGATAGCTAATGAAGCGTTGGCTAAGATAAAGGATAAGGTAGATACCAATATAGTGGTGCCCAATGATAAGATCTTTGAGATGATCAGTAAAGATACCTCTATTAACAAAGCTTTTGAGGCGATTGATGATGTGTTGAGGGGTAGCGTACAAGGTATTGCTGAGCTGATTGCTATGCCAGGTATTATCAACGTTGACTTTGCAGATGTGAGAGCTGTTATGAAAAATTCTGGTGCAGCTTTGGTGGGCATGGGTATTGCTTCGGGTAAGGATAGAGGATTAAACGCAGTTAAGCAGGTTCTTAATTTTCCGTTAATAGATATCTCTATCGATGGTGCTAAGGGTATCTTGTTTGGTATATCTGGCGGTCGAGATGTAACTATGACGGAGATTAATGATATAGCTAAGAATATTGTTGAGAATGTTGATGCTACAGCCAAAGTTATTTTCGGCGCTTATCATGATCGTAAAATACCTAAAGGGAAGATAAAGGTGACATTAATTGCTACTAATTTTGAAGCCAGACCTTCTTCATCAGCCAAGCCAGAAGCTGAGATGACAACTGGTAAGAATTTGTTTGAAGAGATGGATAAGGAGGTGGTAGACGCGCCTTTAAAATCCGTGAGATCAAATAATGATTATGTTAGACCAGTAGGTTTGTCTGACAAGGATCCTGTTGAGGATAAGGATGATGAAAAAGACCTATTTGCTCCTGAAAAAGATAAAAAGGAAAAGAAGAAATCATCAGAAATGTGGGACATCCCCGCTTTCTTAAGAAAGAAAAAAGATAGATAACTGAAATGACTGTTTTTGAGAATCTTTTTGAAATTAGAAATGATTGCCCTATTTGTTTGAAATCAAATCCCAAAATATTATTATCTAATAATTTATCAGAACCTAAATTCAAGAAATTTATAGATGATTATTATAATCATTCTGTAGATGAACGTGTTATAGAAAAAGTAAAATTCGAGTTAGCTCAATGCTTAAAGTGTGGTTTTGTTTGGCAACGTCATATTTTAAATAAAGATTTATTATATAAACTTTATTCACAATGGATAGATCCTAGGCAATCTTTATTTAAACATCTAAAAAATCAATCCAGATTAATAGTTCTTTTTGGTTTGTCCCTACAGATTAAATTAATGTTATTTCTAATAAATGATATTTATCAACCGAAGGTTTTAGATTATGGTTGTGGTTGGGGAAAGTGGTGTTTAATGGCCCAAATAGCTGGTTGTGATGTATATGCTTTCGATATTGTTTTAAGTCGTCGGAGGTTTATAAGCAGCAAAGGTATAAAGCTATTTAATTGGGATGATAATAATCAGATAGAATTTGATTTTATTAATATTGAGCAGGTGCTTGAACATGTGCCAGATCCAAAAACTTTTTTGAATGAAATATCTTCGATATTGAAATCAGGAGGCATTGTTACAATCTCAGTTCCTAAGAGATTGAGTAAAAAACAATTAAAGGAAGTGCCTGCAAAAAATTCTGTTCAGCCACTAGAACATATAAATTGTTTTGAGCCTAGTAATTTGGAATTTTTAGCCAAGGAAGCAGATTTAGAAATATTAA
>Ga0310120_10003386_pt1 | contig 11414 bp, 9 predicted proteins | sample CB27_AW_983_MG_FD_203506 | JGI IMG/M metagenome (GOLD analysis project Ga0310120, IMG submission 203506) | Marine microbial communities from Western Arctic Ocean, Canada - CB27_AW_983 | ecosystem: Environmental > Aquatic > Marine > Oceanic | place: Canada: Western Arctic Ocean | collected... | reverse complement strand
ACTGAGAATCCAAACCGGTCACCGTCGCTTCGCCTGTTGAGCCAGCAAAGCGACCGATGAAACCATCGTAAGCATTAGAAGTATTAGAAACCACGCCGCCAGCCTCGATGTTCAGCGTACCGGAGCCATAATGGCCCACACTCAGAACGCCCGCGTGGTTCCACTGCGAATCGGTGCCGGTAACCGTCGCCTCGCCTGTTGAACTCGAATAATAACCAAGGTAACCATGGTGGTTAGAAACCACCCCACCCGCCGCAACGTTCAGTGTGCCGTTACCGGAGACACCAACTTTCAAAGTGTCCGCGACGTCCCAGGGATCCAGTTGTGTGGCAGCCCCACCGGGATCGACATCACCGGTTGTGATCACATCCGCCGGAGCAGAATTTTCCAGCACCGTAAGAATAACCACCAGGGACACATAGCACACGACACGAAACATCAACGTCAAATTCATGGGTATCCTCCAGGCTGGGCAAACATCCAGTATAACGGTAGCGGCAGCCGTAGCAACTTTTTTCCCGACGGTGCCGACTACACCGCAGCGGTGCGACATGTGCAGCACATTCTGGCTGATGCAATGCAGCAGTTTTGTCCCGACATCCCCTTTGTGACGGAGTACCTGCTGGCCGATCGCTGGTACAAGGGCCTGGATGATCAGCCCACAGATGAATCAGGCCGCATCGTGCCCTACAAAAACAACTGCCTGGCAAGCCACCGGTAACACGGCCGGCGATGCGCGCAAGACCTGGGCCGATGGTGATACCGATGGTGATGGTGACGTGGACACCAGTGACTTGACCACCTCGATCATCAACTTCACCAGTGCGTTGTCCAGTGGTGCCAGTGCGGTTCCCGAGCCGGGAAGTTTGATTTATTATTGCTGGGGATAACGTTTCTCGCGTCACGTCGACGATGGTTAATGGCGTGACAAACAAAACGAGCCTCCTCTATGATGCTCCTCGATCGTAAATTGTGGCTTTGCGTCCCTCAGGCGTTAGCGCCGCATACTACGCTCAAATGGTCCATGGAAAATCGGAAGGGGCCAGAGAAAGTCAGGGCATGATCGTCTTGTTGTTTCCGAGTAAACTCGCAGGGGAAATTAAATTTCCTATCTGTTAGAATCATGGGGACAAACCTGTTACGATGATGGGTGACTCAGAGGTCAGAGCATGTGACCGACCTCGATCGGCGTAGCGAGGGCCAGGACTTTAGGAGCATGGGGATGATCCGCCGGTCGATGCTAGGGTTTTTCTCTCACTATGACCAGACACGGAGGACATCCAGTTGATCCCGAAAACTGACCGCGGCGCTGCGGCCATCGGTTTTGTGACCAAGAACTGCGGACGATTGCTGTTCGGTCTAGCTCTTCTAACGGGCCAACAGTGCTTGGCAGAATGGGAGCCTCACCAGGTCGAGCAGCTCAACGGGCAGGCGGCTCGAATCAAGTCACCGGCCAAGATTCAAATCGTCTCCCGCGACTGGAAGCTGGGTGCCGTGCACTACCCCTACCTGGTCTACTTGCCAGAGAAGGACCGCTTGTTGCTGCTGGTCAATTGGGATGAGAAGCCCCACAACAAAGCGGGTATCAGTATCAGCCACGACGGCGGGCGGGCATGGACCAAGCCGGCCCTTGTTGTCGACACATGGGCGGTCGGACTGACGTCGCTGGTAGCTGGCGAGCTGGTGCTTGTTTCACAAAAGGGCGTTTCCGGTCCGAGTGACAAATACCACTTTAGTCGCGACTACGGCGCAACCTGGACGGAATCGGTTGCTGCGCCGGGGTACCAGGGCGACAAGCCGTTCTATGAGGACTCACAGTTTCTGGTAGACCGTGATCCTCGCACGGGAAACGTAGCGCGGCTGTGGGCCACTGGCAAGGCGCCTGGAAAAGCCTGCTTGTGGCGCCACAGCGATGACGGCGGGCGAAGCTGGAGTCCTCTGACGCACATCCCACATTGGGGGCGGACGGGGGAGATCGTGTTGCACCGCGCGGCCAACGGCCACCTGATCGCCGCCTGCCGAACGAACCTGCCCCGTTTTGTCGATGGGAAGTCCGACATTTGGAGCGGGCTGGGCGTTTCACGCTCGGTGGATAACGGAAAGAGCTGGTCGAACGTGGCCGACAGCCAGAGTATTCTCTACGCCTGGGGCCGGCATCTGACGAGCTTGGTCACGCTGCCCAACGGACAGATCGTAATGACATATGTTGTTCGGCAAGGCTACCAGGATGCGGCGGACGGGTTACCGCAGTTCGGAATCGAAGCGGTGATCAGCCGGGACCACGGAGTGACCTGGGACCTCGATCACCGCTATCTGCTGGCCGTCTGGAAAGGCCCGGACGGCTTGCGCGCCAGCGCCCAGCGGACCGGCACGGTGCTCTTGCCCGATGGGTCTCTGGTCACGGCGTTTGGAGCCTGGTATCGCAACATCGTGGCCGTCCGCTGGCGGGTCCATGATCAACCGCTGCGCCCCGACACCACGATCGCCGACGCTCCCTGGGATTCCGATACCCGGAACCGGTTCTCTCCCAAGATCTCCCGCTACGCCCGTACCGACCCGGAATGAACGCCGATCGAGCATCGACAGACGGCGTCGACAGCGTGACCCTGGGATGTGCGCTCGTGGCTGACGTGCACGGCTGTGTCGAGCAGCTGCGTTGGAGCTGCTCACGCGAACCTGGCCGGTGTGAACCTGACCGGTCTGAACTTGGCCAGCGCGCGCCTGGCCAGCGCGAACCTGACCGGCGCAGACCTGTATTCGACAAACCTAACCAACGTGAATTATCTGGGAGGCACCACCGGCAGCCCCCACTACTATCCCAATACAACACTCCCCCCTGGCTTCGATCCAGTTGCCAAAGGTTGGACCTTAGCACCGTATTGCAACTTTACTGGAGACACGACTTGTGATGTGTTGGACATTAACCGGATGTTTGAGGTGGGCAATCTGAGAACAGGAGTTGTCACATCAGTAAGCACTGAAAGATTTGATCTCATAGACAATAACATCATTGACGCGGCAGACATCACTGAGTGGCTCTCACAGGCAGCTACTGAAGTCGGGTACGACACGCCGTTCTCTCGGGGTGACGTTAATCTAGATCATGATGTAGATACGCGAGACTTGACGGCGATGATCATCGGCTTTACCTCGGCAGGTGGAACCGGAAAAACATGGAGCACTGGCGATACCGATGGTGATGGCGATGTTGATTCAGCCGACCTGACCATGGCGATTATCAACTTCACCGGTGCCAGCAATACGGCAGCGGCTGTACCTGAACCGTCAGGGCTGCTGCTGTTGGTGCTGGCCGTAGGCTGCCTGGCTGCTACGCGGGGCAGAAGCTGCCGCAGCTAGATCGTCATTGTTCGGATTGGTGGCTCGTAGTTGGGTCAGGCAGGTGCAGCAGATGATGGCTAATGCAATGCAGCAGTTTTGCCCCGACATCCCCTTTGTGACGGAGTACCTGCTGGCCGATCGCTGGTACAAGGGCCTGGATGATCAGCCCACAGATGAATCAGGCCGCATCGTGCCCTACAAAAACAACTGCCTGGCAAACCATGGGCGCTAGGCCTGCGCACCGATCAGGTGGTGGCAACTCCCGGATTGCCAAAAGCAGGGGCCTATCCTCGTGAAAACTGCCCGCTTCTCGTTTGCGAGGGCGCTGCTCAACTGTTCGGAGCGGTCCGCCGGAAGTCACGGCCCGGATCGTGCCAACAGCCGCCCGGATTGCCCCGTGACGTGGCCAAAGGGAAGAAAAATAGGTGAACTTGGAAGAAAAGGAAGTCGAAAACCGGTCCATCCGGTGCGTGGGGTGTCTGTATTGGGATTGGAATCGCTATCATTAGGCCCATGCGGCAAAACCATGTTGGCCGACCATTACGGTTGAAGCAGTACCACGAGCATTGCGATGGCCGGCACAGCCGCGACTACGAGCAAAGCGATTCCTACGAAGATCGACCGAAGTCTCGGAGGTGTTCCCGGTGCGACCTTGATGCCAGAAATATCCGACTCGCAACCGCAGTGATAGCAAATGAATCCGCCCTCAATCCATTGGCGTTTTGTCTTGGTTAGTGGTGACTGAAATGACGGACGGGGATTGCCACAGTCTGGGCAGGGCTTGCGTCGCCGCATGCCAAACAAGAACAACCATGCAAAGAACAAGACGAACGGAAGCAGCGGTAACCAGTTCATGAGTCTGCTCCAGCGTTAACGGCCATTGTGAGTTATTCGTTGGTTATCCACGATTATTGCGCGACGTTCTAGGCGACACGGTGTCGCATAAGAGGAATACTTGCCTATTTTCACACGGAAGTTTCTCCGTTCTACCGCTGGAAACGTCGCTCGGACAGCCTGATTTTCGCTTCAAATGTCACATGGCCAAGGGTAGATCAGTACACCGACCGCGACTTTGCGTTCTTGGTCGAGCTCGGCCTGATGCACAAGCCGTGGGCCTAGAAATCGTCAATCAACCGGCTGATGGCCGTGAAATGTGAAATCCGGAGCCTGCAATTCCCGGTTGTCGCGAAAACAATCGAACGCTAGAATTCGCGGCCCATTATCGATTCTGATCCGGTTCAAGAGACGAAATCTCAGCAGGAGAGTGACAAATCTCTCCGGTTTGAAGTACCTTAACGGATTGCCAACGGGCCGGTCGATGAGAATCTTGAAAGGGTTACTGGTTCCCTGGGCACGGGCTAGCTAGGTTGCGGTCGTTTCCGGTACGGGTGTAGCAAACAGGATCCTGCGAACGTGAACATCTTGCCCATGCGAATTCGAGACGTCTATCGAGAGCAAGACTTCGGTCTTTCGGTCGAGGTGTTTCCGCCAAAGACGTCGACTGGCGATGATGTCCTGTTTCGCACGTTAGACCGGCTGGCCGCCTACCGGCCTGCGTTCGTCTCGTGCACGTACGGAGCCGGCGGCAGTACGCCGACGAGAACGATCGACTTATGTGTCGAAATCCAAAAGCGATACAAACTGACCGCGACGGCTCACTTGACCTGTGTCGGCTCGACTTGCGACGACATCATCGATTGGCTGTCGCTCGCCAGACGCAGCGGGCTGCGAAACATCATGGCGCTGCGCGGCGACCCGCCGGACGGACAGCAGACGTTTCAGCCGGTCCAGGGAGGGCTGTGCTTTGCGAATGAGCTGGTCAGCCTGATTCGCGAACATCATCCTGACAGCGGCGTTGGAGTGGCCGGTTACCCCGAGACACACCAGGAAGCGCCTGATCCGCAAGCGGACCTGGACAATCTGAAACGCAAAGTCGACGCCGGAGCCGACGCTGTTTTCACTCAACTGTTCTACGTCAATGGCAACTTCTTCGATTTCCGCGAGCGTTACGAGCGTGCCGGGATTCGCGTGCCGTTGATTCCTGGAATCATGCCGATTACTGAATTCGCGCGGATCAAACGCATCACGTCGATGTGCGGTGCTGTTTTTTCCAGCCAATTGGCGTCGAATTTAGAAGCTGTTCAGGATGACAAACAGGCTCAGTTCGAAATCGGAGTCGACCACGCCGTCCGGCAATGCCGTGGACTGATCGATCAGGGAGTGCCAGGAATCCACTTTTACATCCTTAACCGTTCCCAGGCCTGCGAAAGAATCCTGAACACGCTGGACATGCAGCCGAGCCAGGTCGACTGTGCTTAGGAACGTTCGAGAAAAAACTGTCGTATTTTGAAATCTGGCGCTAGCCCACGGTTCCTGGGAGAACCGGACGCTAGCGCGTGGCGGCTGATGCGACAGTTGTTTCTCGAACGCTACTTAACGCCCAGATTGCAGCCGAAAGTTTCCACGCGGATGTCAACCGTCACCGAACGAATAACAAGTGAACGTCTGGAGCAGCTCTTGTCCGAGCGCATTTTGGTGCTCGACGGAGCGATGGGGACGATGATCCAGGCTCGCCGCCTAGACGAGTCGGACTTTCGCGGTGCGCAGTTCGCCGACCACCCGTGCGATTTAATGGGCTGCAACGACCTGCTGTGTCTGACTCAGCCGGAAATCATCGAAGATATCCATCGCCTGTTTCTGGAAGCGGGCGCGGACATCCTCGAAACCAACACGTTCAACTCAACGTCGATTTCGCTGGCCGACTACCAACTGCAATCGCACGTCTACGCGATCAACAAGGCGGGGGCCGAAATCGCGCGGCGGGCCGCTGACCGTATTTCCGCGAAGACGCCCGAAAGGCCGCGATTCGTCGCCGGCAGTATCGGGCCGACCAACCGCACCGCGTCGATGTCGTCCGACGTGAACAATCCGGGCTTCCGCGCGGTGACGTTCGACGAACTGGTGGCCACGTATTCCGAACAGATTTCCGGCTTGGTCGATGGCGGCGTTGACATCCTAATGCCCGAAACAACGTTCGACACACTGAACCTGAAGGCCGGCCTGTTCGCGATTGAAAGTTTCTTTGAAGAGCATCAGATGCGGCTGCCCGTGATGATTTCGGTGACGATTACCGACGCTAGCGGCCGCACGCTGTCGGGGCAAACTTTAGAGGCGTTCTGGAATTCGGTGTCGCACGCGAACGCCATGAGCGTCGGGATCAATTGTGCTCTGGGGGGCGAAACCATGCGCCCGTACGTCGAAGAGCTTTCCAACATTTGTAGCGCATTCGTCAGTTGTCATCCCAACGCGGGATTGCCAAACGAGTTCGGCGAGTACGACGAAACCCCGGAGCAAACGGCCCAAATTCTACGCGAGTTTACGGAAAACGGTTGGATCAACATCATTGGCGGCTGTTGCGGGACGACGCCCGATCACATCCGCGCTATCGCCGAAGCGGTGAAAGACTTGCCGCCCAGGACGCGCCCGCGTCTGCCGCGTTTATCGCGATTCAGCGGTTTGGAGCCGTTTGCCATTCATCCGGACTCGACGTTCGTCATGATCGGAGAACGGACGAACGTGACGGGATCGCGCCGGTTCGCCCGGTTAATCACGGACGAGAAATACGAGGAAGCGATCCGTGTGGCGCGCCAGCAGGTCGAAGACGGGGCGAACCTGATCGACGTCAACATGGACGAGGGGCTGTTGGACAGCGAACAGATCATGACCACGTTTCTGAATCTGATCGCCGCGGAACCCGACATCGCTCGCGTGCCGATCGTGATCGACAGCTCGAAGTGGTCGGTCATCGAAGCTGGATTGAAGTGCGTGCAGGGCAAGGCCATCGTCAATTCGATCAGCCTGAAAGAGGGCGAACAGGAATTCCTGCGTCAGGCTGGGATCGCAAGACGCTACGGAGCCGCCGTGATCGTCATGGCCTTCGACGAGCAAGGCCAGGCAGCGGACGCCGACCGCAAAGTCGCCATCAGCAAGCGGGCCTACGATTTGCTGACCGAACAGGTCGGCTTTCCGCCTGGAGACATTATCTTCGATTCGAACATCCTGACCGTCGGCACGGGAATGGAGGAACATGCCAATTACGCAGTGGAATTCATTCGGGCAGTACGACGAATCAAGCAGGAGTGCCCCGGAGCCAAGACGTCCGGCGGCGTCAGCAACGTCTCGTTTTCGTTCCGCGGCAACAATGTGGTGCGCGAGGCGATGAACGCCGCGTTTCTGTATCACGCCATCAACGCCGGTTTGGACATGGGAATCGTCAATGCCGGCCAATTGGAAGTGTACGAGAAAATCGACACGGAACTGTTGCAATACGTCGAGGACGTGCTGCTGAACCACCGTCCGGACGCGACCGAAAGGTTGGTCGAATTCGCCGACAAGGTGAAACAGCAGGTAAAAACCGACGACGTGGCGACCGCCAAAGCGTGGCGCGATGCCCCGGTCGAAGAGCGGCTGAAGCACGCATTGCTGAAAGGTGTGACCGATCACATCGAGTCGGACACGGAAGAAGCTCGGCAGAAGTACGGCAGACCATTGGAGGTCATTCAGGGACCTTTGATGGACGGCATGAACGTCGTCGGCGAGCTGTTCGGAGCCGGCAAGATGTTTCTGCCCCAGGTCGTTAAAAGCGCCCGCGTCATGAAAAAAGCAGTCGCCTACCTGACTCCCTTCATGGAAGCCGAAAAAGAGACGGACGCGGTCGGCCATCGCGCGCGCGGGACAATCGTTATGGCGACCGTGAAAGGGGATGTGCATGACATTGGCAAGAACATCGTGGCCGTCGTCCTGCGGTGCAATAATTTTGACGTCATCGATCTGGGCGTGATGGTCCCCGCCGAGCGAATCCTGCAGACGGCCATCGAGCAGAGTGCCGACTTCATCGGTCTAAGCGGCCTGATCACGCCGTCGTTGGATGAAATGGTGCACGTCGCCAGGAAATTGCAACGGCAGGACTTCACAATCCCGTTGCTCATTGGCGGAGCCACCACCAGCGCGAAGCACACGGCCGTAAAGATTGCTCCGGAATTCGGGCAAGCGGTGGTCCACGTCGTCGACGCTTCCGTTGCCGTCGCCGTCGTCGAAAAGCTGCTGGACGAAGCGAAGAAAGACCAGTTTGTCCGTAAGAATGTCAAAGCCCAGGAGCGCGATCGTCGCGCATTCGCCCAACGGCAGCAGAAGACACTGACGCCTTATGCCGACGCATTCGCCAACAGGTTTCGCACCGACTGGCCGACCGTGCGAATCGATCAACCATCGTTCCTCGGCCTGCGGACTCTGGACGAGTTCCCGCTGGAACAGCTTGTGCCGTACATCGATTGGTCACCCTTCTTCCAGACATGGGAGCTGCGCGGAAAATATCCGAAGATTTTGTCCGACCCGGATGTGGGCGAACAAGCGAACAATCTCTTCGACGACGCGCAAAATCTGCTGAACCAGATTGTTTCGAACCGCTTGCTGACCGCGCGCGGCGTGTATGGGTTGTGGCCGGCCAACAGCGAGCGAGACGACATTGTGCTGTTCACTGACGAGCACCGCACGACCGAGCTGGCTCGGTTTCCCATGCTGCGCCAGCAATGGCAACGCCGGGGACAAAACGACTACCGGTCTCTGGCTGATTACGTGGCGCCCATCGACAGCGGCCGTGCCGATTATCTGGGAACGTTTGCAGTCACCGCTGGCATCGGCGTGGACGAACTAGTTAAGCGGTTCGAAGACGAGCACGACGACTATCAGGCCATCATGGCCAAGGCGCTGGCCGACCGCTTGGCCGAAGCTTTCGCCGAATGCCTGCACAGGCAGGCCCGCGAAGACTGGGGATACGGAATCGAGGAAGACCTGTCCGGCGACGACCTGATCGCTGAAAAGTACCGCGGCATCCGTCCCGCATTCGGATACCCGGCCTGTCCCGACCACAGGCTAAAACGGACGTTGTTCGACGTCCTTCAGGCCGAAGAAAACACCGGCATCACGCTGACCGAAAGCTATGCCATGCTGCCGGCCGCGTCAATCAGCGGCCTGTACTTCGCCCATCCGCAAGCACGTTACATTTCGGTCGATCGGATCACGAAAGACCAAGTCCAGGACTATGCGAATCGCAACAGTATATCGATCGCTGAGGTCGAACGCTGGCTGACGCAGAATCTGGGTTATGAACCCGAATCGTGAAAGACCCAGCAAACCGGTAAACCCCCATGTCATCAGTCCGGACCCGTTTCGCACCTAGCCCGACCGGTTACATGCACATCGGCGGCATGCGGACCGCTCTGTTCAATTGGCTGTGGGCCAGGCACAGCCACGGTCAGTTCATCCTGCGGGTCGACGACACCGATCAAGAACGAAACGTCGAGGAAGCGCTGGCACCCATCCTTCGGGCTTTCCAATGGCTGGGACTGGATTGGGACGAAGGCCCCGAAGTTGGCGGCTCGTATGCTCCGTACTTTCAGTTACAGCGGGGCGAGTTGTACCGCCAGGCAACACAACAATTGCTGGACGCCGGCAAAGCGTATTGTGATTACGACACGCCCGAACAAATCCAGGCCGACCGGCAGGCTGCGGAGAAAGAGGGCCGCAACTATCTGAACATCCGCCGGTCGTCTCCCTGCCGGCAAGGCGGAAGAGCACGATTCTAGGTAATGTATGGCAACCCCCTCGCCGTATTATTCCCACAACGGGATCACGATCTATCACGGGGATTGCCGGGAAGTACTGCCAGAGTTGCCGCCGGTAAGCTTGGTAATAGCCAGTGGTCTAAATGCTTGGCCTTGTCGTAGCACTTTTCGACTGCCAGTGTGGCTGTGGCAATGTTGCTGCACCAGGCTACTGCTGCAGCACTAACAGCAGCAGCAATCCCCTGATTTTCTGCGCCCGCTCCAGCCTGCAGCGGGCTCTAGGGTGGTAGTAGGGTCTCGCAGGAGAGATGCCAATCTCTTGAGTGTGATTCCTTGGCCGCAGTAGCCTTGTTGCATGATCCTCTTCCCAGTGGAGCGCAAAAGATAAAACGGGTACTAATTATACTGCTGCTAGGAGTGCTGGGGATAAAAGTTGCCTCGGCTGCCGCTCCCGTTATAGTAGATGTTTGCCCAGCCTATGGAGGATACCGATGAATGCGAAGTCTGTTTCTAACGTCGTGCATTGTTTTTCCTCGGTAGTGTGTCTTGTGATGTGCATTACTAGCATACTTGCTGAAGCAGCGAGCTATCAGAAGATAAATGGGGATATCGTTGATCCGATCGAGTACTGGAATCCCGTACATCCCGGTTTTCACCCGTACACCGGGCAAAATTTGGAGCCCTGCGCGAACCTGAGATTCGCGGACCTGAGTGGCGCGCACCTGGGTGTCGCGATCAATCCGGCCTGGAAGCTCGACGGGCGTCCCGTGGGGCTGAAACAAAACTGAATCCAATCAGAACGATGATTTACAAGAGAGGTTCGTGATGAACAGACGAAACGTGTTCCTGATTGTGTTGGGGGCTTCCTGCCTGTGGATGGGCCACCGATTCGCACGCGCCGATGAGAAACCCGAGGCCGACAAAACGCGCGCGGGTCGGATTATTCATGCCTGGGACGGATGTACGATGTGGTCTGCTATCCTGAACGTGAATTACAATGGACCCCCGAATCGAGAGATCCCCGGACCTGCCGCTCAGTTCAGCAAGAGAATTCTCGAGGAACTCGTCGATGAAGAGGCGGCCGCCCACGTCGACGCGATAGCGTACTGCTTGTTCACCGCGTTCTGGAGCGACGTCCCCTCGTCCAAGTTGACCGAGATTCTTCCCTGGCGCCCGCCGGGAATGGACGAGGCTGGCATGGACCCTTTAAAAGTCCTGATCGACCGCTGCCACCATCACGGCATGAAGTTTATCGCCGATGTGCGCATGAACGACCGGCATGGGGCGCGGAACGGGATTTCCAAAGAACATCCCGAATGGATCATTCTCGGATCGGCCAACGATTACGCGTTGGACGAGGTCCGTAACGCCATGCTGGCTTTTAACCAGGAGGTACTGGACGTCTACGAAGTGGACGGCATCGAGTACGACTACATGCGTTGGTGCCACATG
>Ga0310120_10003385_pt1 | contig 11414 bp, 4 predicted proteins | sample CB27_AW_983_MG_FD_203506 | JGI IMG/M metagenome (GOLD analysis project Ga0310120, IMG submission 203506) | Marine microbial communities from Western Arctic Ocean, Canada - CB27_AW_983 | ecosystem: Environmental > Aquatic > Marine > Oceanic | place: Canada: Western Arctic Ocean | collected... | reverse complement strand
CACCGCGACCATGCAGGTTGTAGATGACCGGATACCCTACTCCCTCCTTGCGGTAACCTTCAGGAAGGTAGATATCGAAGGTGATTTCGTCACCGGATATCTTTCCGGAGATGGTTTCTGTTTTGAGTTCTCCTTGAGCTTGCTGGACAGCGGAAAGAACAAAACCCAACAAGATCACCGGCAGAGCGATATAAGTTTTTTTTACGTTCATTGTATGTACCATAATTTGTTTCATTTCCCTTCAGCTTTTAATTCTTCAGCCGTCTTGCCTCCGTGTTTCGGCAGCACAACATACGGAAAGTGTAATCGTCCCTTACCCCTGTCAGCGAACTCGAAAGTCGTTTTTTCCCGACTGATCCTTGCCTCGCATCAGATAAACAGTGCGCATGTCCTTAGGTCCACTGGTTGGCAGATCACGTCGATAAACTGATGATGTCGGCATAAAACGAAGGGTCATGCCACGCCGCGGTTTGTCAGAATCATTCGCCTCCGAACCATGCATAAGGTAGACATCATGCAGCGATATTTGTCCTGCTTTTAGGACGACATCGACCGCCTCGTTCTCATCAACATGCTTGGAATCCAGCTCCAGCGGAAGCGAGAGTCCGGACGCGTCGTTGTAATGATGTTCGGCGAGTTCTTTCGAGCGGTGGGTACCGGGCAGAAATCTAAGACAGCCATTTTCGGGAGTCGCGTCATCAAGGGCGATCCAGACGGAGCATGTCGCGAGAGGTCGGATCGGCCAGTACTCGCCATCCTGATGCCATGGCGTCTTGCTCCCGACTTTCGCTGGTTTCGCGAAGAAGCTCGAATTCCATAACGCAATGTTCGGCCCGATCAGTTGCCCGACCATGTCCAGAATCGTGTCGTTTCTCGCGAAATTCAAAAATCCAGTGTCATGTATCAATAGCGCGGGGCAATAGTCACTGAATTCCGGATGCGCCTCTAGCAAGCGCGCATGCTGCGCCTTTATTGCCTCAACCTGTTCAGACGGCAACCGGTACCCTGGTATCACATACCCACGCTCGTTGTAGTGGTTGATCTGGGCTTCTGTCAGCATAACTGTCTCCGTTGGGGCAGCATGACTTCCTCTTGTTAGGAAGGTTAGTTGCTTGTTCATTTTGATCGAGGTTACTTAAACTGGTCCATTTGCAGAGTTAGTCTGGGCGCCTAGAAAGGGCCCAGAAAATGAAAGGAAAACTAGCCGGAGAACCTTAACACGGGTTTTTTGAAAAACTGAAAAAACCTAAAAATGGTGCGCTCGAAAGGACTCGAACCTTCACGCCTTTTGGGCACAACCACCTCAAGGTTGCGTGTCTACCAATTCCACCACGAGCGCATCGCCTCTAAAACCAACTGCTTACGCTCTTTCTGCATTTCATCGCAAACGGTTCGCTAACCGCTCGCTAACCATAACTGACTAAGTTGAGCCAAATGCAACTTAGACAGGGATATATTGCCAGATCTTGGGAGATATTTGAAGCGGTATCTGCTTGTAAGCGAAACTTCTACAGAAGGGCGGGGGCGGAGCCCTCCCCAGAAATGGAACTCTTTCCTGACTATGACCCTCTCTGAAAAAATGACCTCTCAGGCAACTGGGGTAATTAACGGCCGGTTGTCGATGTACACGTCGTCGTCAAACAGCGCTTTGTCAGGAACGCCGAAGTAAACCGATCTCTTGTGCCGTTGCCAGTCGGGTTTCCATTCCTCGGAACCCTTGATGAATACCAGCCCCAGCCCCTCCCCGCGATAGGTGATCGGTTTGGCCGTCGACGCCGCCGCGCGGCGGCGTAACGCGCTCGCGATACACCCCGGCTCTCACAAGGATCGTATCCACTGGCTGGGCTTTCGCGGCTCCTCTTGAGATTGTCTGAAACGGCTCTGCCGCCGTCCCGGTAGCCTTGTCGCTCCCATCGGGAGAGATCACCCACTCCCTCGCCTGGGCCGCCTGCCGGACCGGAGCGGTGGTAATGGCGATCAGCGAGGAGCCACAAAACCTTTTTCATCCCCGCACCCTGACACCACAACCCCCCGCCACGGACAAGGGCGCTGGGGGGGCAGTGATTTTAGAAGGGGCTTAGATTATATATATAGATGGATTTGGCCTGCTATAAAATCTGACAGAAGATTAGTTCCTGGCGCGACCAAACTGCGCAGCCTGGTCAGCCGGAATTGTCAGCGGACTTGCACCACCCACATCCGACCATGGACCGTTCACCGTCGGCGCCGACTGCAGCGCCCCCTCAAAGGTCACCGTCACCGTGCCGTCACCGTTGTTCACCACGCTGATCGTCGGCGTCCCAACTGGAGGAATAAGAACCTTATCAATGATAATCACGCTCGATGCCGCAGAATCAAGCTCGTCCAAAACCTTTGCATCATTGACCATAATGGTATCAGTTGACTTGGCATAATGGGTTTCGTAGGAAGCGCCTCCCTGCTGCTTAGAAATTGTAACTGTTTTACCAAGCGCGGTCGTGTAGGCGCGTTCCTCAAGCACATCAGCTGTCCACCAATTGGATCCCGACTCCTTGGGGTCGTTATTAATGATATGATACTTTATAACTTCCGCAAGTTTATCAGGATTAGCCAGCAGATCATCCAGCACGCCATCCGGTAGGGCAGCAAACGCCTCGTCCGTTGGTGCAAAGATTGTGTCGTAAGGACCACCGGTAGCGGTTTCAACAGAAGCCACGCCAAAAGCTGTCGCCAGCGTACTTAAGTCTGGTACCCGTTGAATCGTCCCCAACCCACTCGCGAACCAGCTTCCATACCAGGGAAACTGCTCCGGAGCGTAAGATACCAAATGTTTTCCAGGGATGCCACTGCTTGCATCCGGAGGGGTATCAAACGCATCGGTCTCGGATGGCAATCTCCAGGCCAAACCACAATTATCGCCACCGGCACCCTCCTTCCAAAATGCTTCAAAATAATATTTTTTTCCTTCTTCAAGTGAAACAATCGCTGATCTTAAATTATCATCATCAAGCACAAAAGTATTGGCCCACCCAGTAACCTCACAGAGTATCTCCACGTTGTCCATTGATTCGTCTGTGCTTAAATAAAACTCACCATTGTCATCAGAATGAAAGAAAAACCTGTACTCACCCGTCTCAGGCGCAATGATCCAACCAGACATTTTAGCTCCATAATTGTCTGCTTTGCCGTTGGCATCCCCTCCCTGCACGAACGTTGTGTTGGTTTCGGGTATGTGAATATTGGAACTAAAGTTCCCAGCCAAAAACTCCGGATCATCATAAAGAACATTTATTGCAGTTCCTGCAATGCCATCGTAATACTCAACATCCACATAACCATTAATTTCTTTGTATGTGGTTACTGATGTCGAGCCGCTTAACTTGTTGTTTGCAATATCTGCAACATCAAATGCAATCTGATAAACCGTGTCGAGCGTCTGAGTAGTAGTGGTTATTTTCGCTGATGTTGGACCTGAAGCTTCGGCAGATTCAACAGTTAAACCCTCTATGGTGTAATTTGAGGTTTCCGCTAACGATTCCTCATCCATGTTTTCACTGAAGGTCAGATCGAAAATTGACATCGACTTATGTGCAGACGCACCGACCAGGCTCGGTTTCGTGACATCAGGAGTGACCGTCAATGTTGCCGTATCACTGTATTGATAACTTTTAGGACCAAAGACAAGTGCCTTGACCTCCGCACCCTGATCGTCATCGGACAGATCATTCAGTGTTAAAGCCAAACCGTCTGCTGCAGGTTTCCCCTTGTAGAACCATATCACGGTCGAATTCTCAGGATCGGCCAACTCAAGGCTAAATTCCGCGGATTGCAGTTGTTCACCGGAACCATCCTTGGGCTGTACTGTAATTAGACTCGAAGAGACCGATGCGCCAAACATTTCACCCGTCATGGTATCGATTACCTGTGAGTCGCTAAGGGCTGAAGCGAATATCGCGAATTCATCAAAATGACCTTCCAAGCCGTCAACCGCATTAAGGTCACCCAAAACATTAATGGCGGAAAAATCTGAAGGTAGCGGCTTTAAGCCGTCATCGTCTGCCAGAAGTTCCCCGTTTACATATATTTTTTTATTACTCTTATCCTTAACAAAAGCGTAATGGTTCCAAGTCCCGTAGGTGCCGTCAAATGGCGCTGTAACACTTTGATTTGCCGTATCCCAAGAAATGTCACCGCCCGATACCGGGACCTTTGCCGAAGCGCCATTATTGTTTATAGTACCGAATGAAACCCCATGAAAGGCACTGCTGTACGTGGCCTGTGCAGGGTTAACGTTTTTAGCCCAAAATGTGAACGTAACAGCATCAATGGTACTTGCCAGGTTTAAGACCTCCCCATACTCGATCCGCACGCCATTGCCACCCGTGGTATCGGGATCATTGGTGGAATCCAGACCGCTTCCCCTGATCCCTGCACCGCTGTTAATAGTGGCCCAAGCCGTCAGCTTCCCTTCAATGTTCCTGACACTATCGTAGGTTTTGCCGTCCTCCTCCTTATCAAAGTCAAAGTAGGCCAGCATATTCAACCCTTCCGGATCAACCGCTTCCTCAATGAAGAAGGACCAGTCGACTTTCCTGGTGTTACCGACTGAGTCTTCAAACTCCACTGAGGCTTTAAGTTCGCCCAAGGTAGTTGGCACATGAACAATTTTCTTCAACCCATCTTCCTCAACAATTTGAAATGCCACGGATTCACCGTTGATGGAAAACTTCACGGAACCAGACACTAAAGTTCCAAGGGCACCGTCACCAACATGAAGTTCAACACTCATGTTGGTGGTAAAACCTCCCGCACTCGGAACGACATCAACAACTGAAGCCCGCCCAGTGGAGACAATCTCAGCCGTGGATTCGTCGCTCACAGCCCCGAGAGGGACATACGCCTTTACCGCACTTGCCTCGTCGGGATCATTGACAAGTATTTTATTGCCATCGACCACAGAAAAGAGTTCTACATTTGCCCCTCCAGTTCCTTCCCACCAAACAACCTTGAAGGGATAAAGCCCTGCTTTTTCAATGAAAACAGTGAACAAGGTTTCTCCAGTAGTTTGGCGAACAGCAACTTCCTTTGGATATAATTCATCATAATCAGCCTGGAAGGTGGCCCTGAAGCCGTCGTCAGAGTTCACTCCCAAAGTTGTGCGTCCCACCGGCAAATCCAAAAGGGTTATGAACCCGGCAACAATCCCGTCATTCGAGTCATGCCAACCGGGTATTCCAGGAATAGGCTGATCCTCCTTACCTCCCGTGGCATTAAATGTACCCGCATCGGCGGGAGCATCTTGGCTGAGGTTCACAGTTTGAATAATTTCCGGATAATAGCTCCATTCCTCAACGGAATCTATGTCTGCCTCATTCAGGTAAAACGCCCCGTCTGGATCCAAAAGTTTACCGTTAAATTGGGTCAATGCCTTTCTCCAAGCGTTGTCGTGAAGGTGCGTTCCCGACTCGGATTGAGAGGCAGATATTTGAGTAACATAGGCCAGAATTCCGGGGTCGCCCTTGATGGAATCATCGGTCGCATAAACGCCACTCACCGAAGTATAGGGTGGAACAACAACTCTAAATGAAGCTTCGATTGTTTCTCCGGTTGAATCTTTCATTGAAACCTCAAGTTTATGCCCAGGGCTGATCGATACCGTAACCCCCTGGTCCAGATAGGGTTTAATTTTCATGCCGTCATCCTGACTGATCATGAAATGAGGCCCTTCCTCATAAAAGAGAGTTCTACCTGTCCCCATCACGATAGGGGCTCCTGGACGGTTATTGGCCACAATATTTGCTACTGCGCCTGCCTCAAATGCATACTGTGCCTTACGATCAAAATAAGTCGCTCCTCGATCGCAGAGCGCAATGTTCCCCGCCATATCAGCCGCATTTTTCAGGGGCACATCAGCCACAGCCGGATCTGTATAGACCACCTTGCCTTCGATTGCTTCGGGCAAGTTGGCAACGGTGATGGCATGGTTGGAGTCCACCTTGTATAGGGATGTAACCGCCTCAGGCGGTGAGGTGATGGTAACATAGTTTGGATCAGCAACGGGCAGAGGGGGATCTGCTGTGTAAAGTATGGTGGTAACCCCGCCATCCTTCTCCTTAACAGGCACCACATCTATGCCGTTAAATTTGACCGATATAGTATCCAAGTCCAACTGGCTGGAATCCGTGTCGGTAACCTCAACAGTAAAGCCTCCCGGTCCACTTTGAACAAGTTGAACTGTGGCCGGAGCATACGGAACATCGCCACTAAAAAAAGCAACCTTATCAATAACCCAGTTCGGTTTAGCTCCCGTGGCACAATCATCGTACAAGGCCACGAACCGGACCGAAATGGCATCCCCGGCGGCAAATGTCCCCAAGCTTGCCGTTGTGGTGATGTAAGAACCATCCGCATAACCGGCAGAAGTTTCACCGAATCCATTTTGGCCTTTTGCGATTCCGTTACCCACGATGGCAACATTCGTATAACCGTTTACAGTAAATGCGTCTTTTCCCACATCTGTGTAGTCACCGCCATTAACACTGATCCAGAGCTGACCCGAATCCCACATACCTCCCTCAAAGGCATGACGATGGTCAACGCTTACGGCCACCTCGCCGGCGGCGGAAACAATGCAATCCGGGCTGCTAAGGAAATCGTGGTATGGACCCCCGCAACCGGCCACACTGCCTTCTGAGACCCACTGTCCATTTTCTTCATTATACTCCCAGGGACCGGGAACAGCACCCACTGTTTCCACCGTGAATCCTTCGTCATCACTGGTGAAGTCATAGACCGCAATTTGTGAGAGAACACTCGCCGGATAAACGACTAGGAGAGCCAGAGCAATACCCAGGAAGTACTTTTGTGTTTTTTTGATCGCTTTCATTTGTTTTAACGTTTGTCGCTTTTGTATTCGCATAAAAAATCGCGCAGGCTGAATTCGCATATTTATAGTTGATATGCTGCAGTAGAGCCTGTTTAAGGTTTAGAATCGGGCCAATAACCGTGATGAGGCCAATTGGGATACTTAGCTAATCCACCCGACGCAACATAGCTTCTTTTCACCGGATCCTCATCCGTTGTTCTTTCCTGCATCCAAGCTATATCAAGGTTTCCTCTTGAACTCACCCTCCCGCCAGGTATGGGATCAGGGGGAACCAATGTTCGTTTGTCCAACCATCTCTGTTTGTCACAGTGACCATCAGCAAATGAAAAGTTCGTTGCATTATTATGATACACACCAGGCCAATCCTGTTGAAAACAGTATTTACTTTCGTCACCTGGATAACCGGCCATGTCGACTCTATAATTTCCGGCATTAATGGACTCGCCCCTCATATCAAGTAGAACCCACTTTTCGGAGGGATTACCTATCTCTTCTATTTTCCTGTAGGTGGTCCAGCGTGTATCTACACCAAAGGGCCAACCCGACCAACCGCCCATGAATATGTTCATGCTGTAAGAACGATCCCGATAGATATTTTGCCCCCTGTTGTTAGTTATGATCGCCTTGTCTGCAGGGCACTTAAAAACATCTTTGGAGTTCCCCACATATTTCTTAATAACTCCTTCTGTGACGAAAGATAAATCCTCATTGACACCGGTTAGCCTCAGTACCCCCACTGCCCAAGCAAAAGGCCAAGTCGGCTCACTTTTGTAGGCACTGGCATATGGAATTCTATCTTCGTGGTCTGAGGCAAATAAACTCCAAGCCAGCATGATTTGTTTATTGTTATTCATGCATGCTATACCCGTCGCATTTTCCTTGGCCCTGGCCAGGGCGGGCAAAAGCAGTGCCGCCAGAATTGCTATGATGGCTATGACGACCAGCAACTCAATCAACGTAAAAGCTTTATTTTTTTTAAAAATAACCTGCATAATCGCCTAACCAATGTTGCCCCTGTTTTTTTCAATTTGGCTGCTACGGCGGCAAGATAGCTCGATTATCCAATCCTAGGCAAGCTTTTTTTCTGTTGTCCAGGAGCTGGTTTGGAATCAAACCAGAAGCCAAGGGTAATGTGATTTCGATTGGTTCGGCTGGTTAATCAACACACGGTGAAGATTTATGGTAGGCTATGGCTGTTGATGGATTTGGCCTCCTACAAAATCTTCATCCCTGCAAATAAACCAATCGCTAAATATTTGGCAATGAGCGGATCAATGGATTGAGCTTCATTGAGCAACCTAGCGGTATCTTCAACGCTGAAAATTGCTGGAGGTCCGTCGTCGAAGTTCAGTGGTTTTACAACTTTAGTGCATGGGTTTTCCAATATGATCGCCTCCCGCACACACCAGGTGGAGAAGGGCCCGATCTTGGCGATCACACCATCTACCATGCTGCGCTTCCAGTTGCGTCTGCTGAACCATTGCTCCAGGTCACTCGGAGTAATCGAACGGCAATCACGCTCGCCAAACTCTTCGGAGAGTTGATTCAGATTAATGCGTGTTTGCTTAGCAGAAGAGGGCCTGAGTGACCGCTTACTGATCACGCATAAGTAGTTTTTGCCCGCACCCTCAAGCCGAATTGGATCGAGTTGCTGGTACTTAACTAAAGCCGACTGTAAATCCTTCAGCCTAACTGCTTTTGCCTCGGCTTCATTAAACAACTCTACGATTTCATACTTTTCTTCTGGGCTTCTGAATTTCCAAAACTCCTCAACCGAGGCGTTTGCTTGAACTGAGCGCATCCACTCTCTTGCTTGCTTACGAGTGGTGAAGAATCTCTGTGTGCGCTTACCGTTAAGTCTGGTGCTTACTCGCCACCGGGTTTTACTGTGATTTATCGTCTTCTTAAGACTCATCTCGCTAACCTTTCGCTAACCGTTTTTGCCAAATGGAAGCAAACGGAAGCGTTTACGAAAAAAGGGGCTTGCGAGAAAATGCAGTTTTTCGGAAGAAAAATGGTGCGCTCGAAAGGACTCGAACCTTCACGCCTTTTGGGCACAACCACCTCAAGGTTGCGTGTCTACCAATTCCACCACGAGCGCATCGCGGGCCGGGGAACATGGCTGAAACACCGCCCGCTTGACAAGCCGTTTCTGCCTTCGCGCTGGCACTTGGCTGTTTTCTGTCGGTTGGCCAAGCGCTTGGCTTCGCCGGGTGCGCCAACCTGTGGCGCACCCGGCATTTAAACCGTTCGCGTTAGAACTTGACGCGGTAGAACTGTTGCCCGGCGTTCGGCGCGGGCGCGGTGATTTTAAAGCCACCGGCTTCGGCCTCGACTGAGGCGCCGGCCACGTCGGCAAAGGCTGCTCCAAGGGCTGCCGTCGATTGGAGTGAAAGTTGCCCCGGGGTGAGTTCCCCCTCGGCAAGGCTCACATGCAGTTCGACGCTGTTTTCCGAGACGTTGATCGTTGTGATCTCTAGTACAGGCGGCTCGTCACCGGCTCCGAGGTCGTGAACCACCAGGTTATCGACCAACCCAAACGAGGTTGCCTGATTGTCGGACACCGAGGAGAAGGCGTCGTAGTAACCAACGAAGATATTGCCCTCGGTCGTGAACGCGCCCAGCGATTGGTCCAGAGTGGCGATGGTGACGCCTTCGATCGCCCACGTCACGCTGTCGCCGATCTTGGTGATCGTCACTTGGCGCCATGCGAAGCCAACCGCGCCGTTGGCCAACGCGCCGGTTTGTTTGCCCGGGAAGGCTGCAGCCTGCGCGGCGGGTGGGCTTTGGCCGGGGAATGCGTCGGCGTAATGGGCGTTGGTGTTGTTGCGGGAGTCGCCGGTGGTTCCCGCTTCATAAGCGCCGGACTCGGCGGCTTGGCGAGCCCCGCCGATGTGGGCGCGGAAGTCGCCGGAGTTGCCGGAGCCGCCCTCGCCGGTGACGCCAAACCAAGCGCCATCGGCGCTATCGGAAGCCCATTGCAAATGGTCGCCGGTGGTCCCGACACCGGCCGTGAAGAACTCGGTGGAACCACCGCCGCCGCCCGGAAAGGGGCCGTTGGCGTTGATCCACATGTCGAACTTGACCTGATAATCTCCGGTGAAATTACCACCGACCGGCGAGATGCTGACCGCCTCGGCGCCGGTGGGGGCGGCAATGTTGGCTTCGAACTTTATCCCGATTGTGGAGCCATCGGAGTTCGGGGCCGCTGGAATGCCGTCGGCGCTGTAGTCGTAAGCGAAGGTCACAGCGGTATCGTCGGTTGAACTGAAAACAGCCCAAGTGCCTGAGCTGTCGGAATCGAAGTCATCCCCGAAAAGCGGGGTTTGAATCTCGACCACCCGAAGATTATCGACCAACCCAAACGAGGTTGCCTGATTGTCGGACACCGAGGAGAAGGCGTCGTAGTAACCGACGAAGATATTGCCCTCGGTCGTGAACGCGCCCAGCGATTGGTCCAGAGTGGCGATGGTGACGCCTTCGATCGCCCACGTCACGCTGTCGCCGATCTTGGTGATCGTCACTTGGCGCCATGCGAAGCCAACCGCGCCGTTGGCCAACGCGCCGGTTTGTTTGCCCGGGAAGGCTGCAGCCTGCGCGGCGGGTGGGCTTTGGCCGGGGAATGCGTCGGCGTAATGGGCGTTGGTGTTGTTGCGGGAGTCGCCGGTGGTTCCCGCTTCATAAGCGCCGGACTCGGCGGCTTGGCGAGCCCCGCCGATGTGGGCGCGGAAGTCGCCGGAGTTGCCGGAGCCGCCCTCGCCGGTGACGCCAAACCAAGCGCCATCGGCGCTATCGGAAGCCCATTGCAAATGGTCGCCGGTGGTCCCGACACCGGCCGTGAAGAACTCGGTGGAACCACCGCCGCCGCCCGGAAAGGGGCCGTTGGCGTTGATCCACATGTCGAACTTGACCTGATAATCTCCGGTGAAATTACCACCGACCGGCGAGATGCTGACCGCCTCGGCGCCGGTGGGGGCGGCAATGTTGGCTTCGAACTTTATCCCGATTGTGGAGCCATCGGAGTTCGGGGCCGCTGGGATTCCGTCGGCGCTGTAGTCGTAGCCAAAAGTCACGGCGGTGTCACCGGATGACTTGTTGACGATCCAACCCGTGTCGTCTGCGGAATCCAAATCATCTCCCCAAAGCGTTACCTCCGGTTCCGGCGCCGGGCCGGTGTCTTCCTTGTCATTGTCGTTGAGCACGACGACCGCCGAGGATGCGGCACCGATGAAGTAAGCGTCGCTTTTCAGGACGTCGATCCGAATGGTTTTCGCCGCCTCCACCTCGTCATCATCGATGGATGTCAAAACGATGGAGACCTCGGCGCTGCCGGCCGGCAACACGACCTCGTTGGCTGCTCCGCTGTAATCGGTGCCAAGTTGCGCGTCGCCGGAGAGTTCCAAGAGAACCGTCAACGCCGCGTCGGTGGAGCCTTCGCGGGAGACAACGATCGTACCGGTGTCGCCCGAGTCCCCCTCGGACATTACGCTGTCGGTGGCGTTTACGCTGACAACGGTGATGCCGCCTTCGGATTCCAGGGGAACTACGC
>Ga0310120_10003377_pt1 | contig 11424 bp, 8 predicted proteins | sample CB27_AW_983_MG_FD_203506 | JGI IMG/M metagenome (GOLD analysis project Ga0310120, IMG submission 203506) | Marine microbial communities from Western Arctic Ocean, Canada - CB27_AW_983 | ecosystem: Environmental > Aquatic > Marine > Oceanic | place: Canada: Western Arctic Ocean | collected... | reverse complement strand
CTGGACCCCCCTGCTGCTCGCCGCACTTCTCGGCCACGAGGAAGCCGTGGCCGTGCTGCTCAGCGCTGGCGCCGATCCCGCCGCCAGCAACCCCGACGACCACACCGCCCTGCAACTCGCCGCCCGAAAGGGAAACCTCGAAGTCATGGAAGCCCTACTCGATTCCGGCATTTCGGTGGATGGCAGCAACCCTCTGGGCACGACGGCCCTGCACTCCGTGGCGCTGACGCCCCAAATCGCCGCTGCAGAGTTCCTATTGAAACGCGGCGCCAATCCCAACGCCCGGGGCGGCGATGCCCAGACGCCCTTGCACGTCACCGCCTTCAGCTTTCAGGCGGCCGGCGAAATGGCCGGTTTACTCATCGACCACGGCGCCAGGCTGAACGCCCGCAACAAGTACCGGGCCACCCCGCTACTGCTCGCCGCCATGCAGGGCAATCTCCCGGTGATCCGGGTTCTGCTGGAGCGGGGCGCCGACCCCGATCTGGAATCCATGAACGAACAGACTCCACTCGAAGCAGCCCGGGCGGCGAAAAAAACCGAAGCGGCGGAACTGTTGGAGTCCGCTTCCCGAGGTTGAGGGCGGCTCCGGGGACGGATCTGTCCAAGGCATGCCGGGATCGCGGATCCCAGCGCCCACGCTCGAGCAGCCCGGAATTCCTGCTCAGTCCAGGCCGAATTCGACCAACTTGCGGCGCAGGGTGGAGCGATCGATATCCAGGGATTTGGCAGCGCGAGTCCGGTTGCCCTCACAATCCTCAAGCGCTTTTTGAATGGCCCAGCGTTCAAGCGCACGAAGGGTCACACCCCGGGGTGCGCCCTGGAAGCCACTTGATGATGCACCGCTCTCGCCCCCGTCCGAGCGCGAAACCCACCCCGCAGACTGAAGCGAAAGGTGCCCGACGCCGATTTTTCCGTCCCCCGCAGCCGCCTTGGCGCCCTGGACGACGTTGCGCAGCTGGCGAACGTTTCCCGCCCACTCGGCCCGCATCAGCGCCTCGATCGCGTCGGGGGTGAAGCCCCCTCCGCCCGTTCCGGCGAAGTGGTGGGCCAACAGCGGAATATCATCCAGACGTTGACTCAGCGTCGGTAGCCGAATTTCGATCCCCCTCAGTCGGTAGTAGAGATCCGCGCGCAGGGTTCGTTCTTGCATCATGATCGCCGGGTCCCGGTTGGTCGCCGCCAGGAAGCGAACCGAAACCCTCTGGCTCTGCTCTGCGCCCACCGGCCTCACCTCGCCGTCATCGATGACCCGGAGCAACTTCGCTTGGTGGGCGGGAAGCATCGTCTCGAGCTCGTCCAGAAAAAGCACGCCCCCATCCGCCTGGCGCAGCAAACCGGAATGGTCGCGCTCGGCACCCGTGAAGGAACCTCTCCGATGACCGAAGAATTCACTCTCGAAAAGCTCGGGGGGTGACAGCGCACAGTTGTGGGCCAAGAATGGACCGCCCCCCACCGCAGAATAGGAATGAATCGCCCGGGAGACGAGTTCCTTGCCCGTCCCGGTATCCCCCGTGATAATGACGTGGACATCGCTTCGAGCGGCCATCACCACCCGATGGCGAACATCGACGATGGCCGGACTCTCGCCCACGAGTTCGGAAACCAGGGGCGGCTCTACTCCCCGGCTGGGACGAACCCGCAAGGCCTTCTTGACCGCCTCACTGACTACTGCCGGCGAAGACGGCTTGACGAGATAGTTGAGCGCCCCGAGATGAATGGCCTGAACAACGTCCTCGATCCCCTCGTTCGCCGTCAGGACGATGACCGGAAGATCTGGCCAGCGTTGTTTGAGATGATCCAGAAGCTCGAGGCCGTCCATCTGTGGCATCCGAATGTCCGAGATCACCAGGTCGAAGGGATTGGTCTCCAGCGCGATCAGGGCCTCAACACCGTTCCCCGTGGTTCGAACATCGAATTTCTCCTGCTCGAGGAGAAGGCGCAGATACTCCGAAGCGGAGGGTTCATCGTCAACGATGAGAATCTTGCTAGCCAATTCAATCCGCCTTATCGAACGCCCGGACTGCTGGAATCGCGCGCCACGGGAAGAACCAATTCAAAGACAGCGCCCGGCCCCGGGCCAGCGCTCGCGGTGATACTACCACCGTGCTCCTCGGCAATCCGCCGGGCCAGGAAGAGTCCGTAGCCGCTGCCCTTGCGCTTTGTGGTAAATCCCGGCTTGAAAATTTCTTCGATCTGGGACTCGCTCAGCCCGGGCCCGTCATCGCCGATCCGAATCTTGACCTGGCCGCCGGAAACCTCGGTTTCGAGCATGCCCCGGCCCTCTCCGCTCATCGCTTCAACGGCGTTGCGGAGGAGGATGACCAGGGTTTCGGTCAGGGAAGCCCCGGGGACCGTCAACGGCGGCGCATCTGGGTTGGTATGAACATCCCACTCCACACCCGGATGAGAACGTATCACCTCGTCCAGAGCGCGCTCCACCGCGGTCGAAAGAGAGCCCTGCCCACTCGAATCGCGCTGCTCGGCAGCGCGCTGAAACCCGGGGCCGCTGATCGGCAATTGGACCGCCTCTTCCTGTCCCGGGGAAGCATCGCGAGCACTTGCCGTCGGCGCCAGGTTGATCCGCGCAAGCGACTCGAGATCGTCGATGGCCGCGCGCAACCCCCTGAGAGCCGGGGCTGCATGGTCTCGGTCTTGGAGTTGGGGTTCGATCAGTCGCACGAACCCGCGAAGACTGTGAACCGTATTTTTGATGCCGTGGGCGAGGCGAGCCACGTTTTCGCCCAGTGCGGCCACGGTGCGTTCGTCGGCGAGTTCCTGGGTGAGTACTCCCAGGCGCTGGTCCAGGGCATCCTTCTCCACGACCATCGAACTCTGGCGCTGGGCCCAGCGGCGCGTCACCAAGGAGGTCGCCAACCCCATTCCAGCCATGAATCCGGACTGAAGAACCATGGACCGCACTTCGAGTGGGATGCCCAAGAAGGCCTGCTGATACCACAAACCCAGGATCGAGCCCGCCGCAACCCAGACAATTTGCCGGAGGCTCAAGCTCATGGCGGACAACACGATTTCAAGCCAGAGGCCGGCAATGAAGGGCGACACCACCCCACCAGTCACAGAGATGAGCGCGGTCCAGCCGCCCACACCGATCACCGGGGAAGCCCCCATGCAGAACCGGGCCATGCTTGGTCGAGCGCTAAACGCATAGGCGAGAAAATTCAGCGTGGCACTAATGCCCACGATCCAAAGCGCCACGTAGCCGATGGCCAGCTCCGCTCGGAAGAGATACGCGGCAATGGCTCCCAACGAGAGCGCAAAGTGTCTCGCCAGGAGAACACGATCAAACGCCCGTTCCATCAGCAGCGTTCCCGTGGCAGCTGCAAGCCGCCTTCAATCTCCATTCGACGGCGACCATATCACCGCCTAGAACCCGACGCTATCGGGTAGAGGCCCCGAACTCTCCGTGAACTGTCGGGCCCAGCCGACCGCCCATCGATTCGCGCCCCTTGTTGAAGCTCATCACGAACCGCTCCCCGCCTTGGCGGCGGACTTCTTGGCCGCAGCCTTCTTTCGCTTGGCCGCCTTTTTACGCTTGGCGGGCCCCTTGCGAGCCGCCGCCTTCTTGGTCCGCGCCGGTGGCTTGGGCTGCTCTTCCACCCACTGACCATCGCGATAATAGGCGCGCCAACCCGAGGGCTTTCCGTCCTTCTCGGTCATCACGTACTGTTCCTTCGTCTTTCGGAGGAACCGCACCACGGCCTTGTTGCCGGCGCCATCCTCGGCCGGTGCCGTCGCCAGGAACTTGTATTTTTCATCCAACTGTTCAGCGACAGTGCGAATTTCGTCGACTAGGGGAGCGCGGGTCTCCCGGTGCTTGGGAAATTGACTGGCAGCCAGGAAGATCCCCGCAGCGCCATCGCGCAGCAAGTAAAAGTCTTCGCATTTTTCACACGCAAGATCCGGCATGGGAATTGGATCAACCTTGGGCGGAGCGGGCTCGCCGCTTCGGAGCAGCTTGCGAGTGTTCTTGCACTCCTCGCTGGTGCACGCGAAATATTTACCAAAGCGACCCGACCTCAGCTGCATTTCCTCTTCGCACTTGTCGCACTGGAGCACGGGGCCATCGTATCCCTTGATGTGAAACTGGCCCTCTTCCACTTCGAATCCGTCGCAATCCGGGTTGCTCCCGCAGACATGCAACTTGCGACCTTCGTCGACGAGATAGCTCACCATGGTGGTCTTGCAGCGACCGCAGTGTCTCCGGTTTAGCAGCAGCCGGGCCTCGCCCTCTTCTTGATCTTCGGCGTCAGCGCTGACCACCTCTTCGCCGGGGACAAGGTTGATCGTTGACTTGCAGCGCTCCTTGGGCGGCAACGCGTAACCCGAGCAACCCAGGAAGACCCCTGTGGAAGCCGTTCGAATCTGCATGGGGAGCTCGCATTTCGGGCAGGCGATATCGGTATCCGTGGGAAGGTTGGAACGCATGCCTCCCATCTCCGCCCCGGCAGCATCAACCTGCTTCTTGAAGCCGGAATAGAACTTCCCGAGCACATCCTTCCACTGCTTCTTCCCAAGAGCAACGTCGTCGAGGGATTCCTCCAGTTCGGCAGTAAAACCGAAATCCATCAACTCCTCAAAATTCTCCACAAGACGTTCGGTCACAATCTCGCCGATTTTCTCCGCATAGAAGCGACGGTTCTCCACCCGGGCATAACCGCGATCCTGAATCGAGGAAATGATCGAAGCGTACGTCGAGGGGCGCCCGATCCCGCATTTTTCGAGTTCGCGAACAAGGCTCGCCTCGCTATAACGCGGGGGCGGCTTTGTGAAATGCTGTACGGGGTCCAGTGCTTGAACGCTCAGTTCCTCGCCCACCTGGACATCGGGCAGCGCCGCGTTTCGGTCACCCTTGCCCGTAGGCGGCTGCACCTTCGTGTAACCGTCGAAAACCAGGATTCGGCCCCTCGTCCGCAATTCAAACTCGTCCACGTTCACCACGATGCTGGTACTCAAGTAGCGCGCCGGGGGCATCTGGCAGGCGACGAATTGCCGCCAGATCATGGAATAGAGCCGCTCCTGATCGGGCTCCAGGCCAGCGATATCCCCCGGGCCAACCTTCACATCCGAGGGGCGGATGGCTTCGTGGGCTTCCTGGGCGCCTTCCTTGCTCGAATAGCTCAGCGCTTCTTCGGGCAGGTAGGGCGCGCCAAACTGGTCCTCGATATACCCGCGGCAAGACTCCACTGCCTCGGCGGACAAGTTCGTGGAGTCCGTCCGCATGTACGTTATGTGGCCTTCCTGGTAGAGACGCTGGGCCAACACCATTGTCTTCTTCACGCCAAAGCCAAGGCGCGTGCTCGCGGCCTGCTGAAGAGTCGAGGTGATATAGGGTGCCCCGGGCCGGGTCGAAGTGGGCTTGTCATTGCGCTCGGCAATTGCAAAGGGCTGCCCTTCCAGGGTCGCAACGGCCGCGTCGGTGGCCTCGCCACTTGTCGGCCGAAACTCCTTCCCCCCCTGCTTCATCACCTGCAATCGCATGGGATCGCCCGCCGCGCTGCGCACATCGGCGTAGACTTCCCAAAACTCGTCAGGAATAAAAGCCTGGATTTCGCGCTCACGATCCACCAGCAGCCGGACGGAAACGGACTGCACTCGACCCGCGGAGAGTCCTCGGGCGACTTTGGACCAGAGAAGCGGCGAGAGTGTGTACCCCACCACGCGGTCTAGAAAGCGCCGAGCCTGCTGGGCGTTGACCCGGGCAATATCGAGTTCACCGGGCGAATCGAAGGCCTGGCGAATCGCTGAACGGGTAATTTCGTTGAATACCACGCGCTTGAAGCGCTTCTTGGCCCCCCCGATCACTTCTCGGAGATGCCAGGCGATGGCCTCCCCCTCGCGATCGAGGTCCGTGGCCAAATAAATCAGATCGGCTTCGTCGGCCAGGCGGCGGAGCTCCTCCACCACCTTTTCCTTCTTGGGAAGGATCTCGTAGTTGGCCTCCCAATCATTGTCGGGATCGATGCCCATCCGAGCGATCAGGGCCTCGTGGGCCTTCTTCTTTCTATGCGCCGTTCGCTTGGCACCCTTCAGGCTCCGGGTCTTGGCCGCCGCCTTCGCCCGGGCCACGGTGTCCACCTTTTTCCCCGATCCGGAGACCGGCAGATCGCGAATATGCCCCACGCTGGATTTCACGATGAAATCCCGGCCCAGGTACTTATTGATGGTCTTCGCCTTTGCCGGCGATTCCACGATGACGAGCGACTTTCCCATATTCCCTCTGGGTGCGGCCATCGGAGTCACTGAGGGAAGACTTGACCCCCACGGGATCCCACCTTCAGGCCACGATGTGTAAGGGGAACGCATTTAGCACAAGAATTTCACGAGGAAAGCCATACCCGTGGGGAACCGAGAATTTCCGCAACAAGCCAACGGGTAACTATCCCGGGGGCGACTCGTTTTCTAGGGGTTTTAAAACCTCTGATGGGTTCGAATTCGATCCAAGAGGCCTCGCCGTGCCGGGAGGATTTTTTTTAGCCATCCGACATTTCGAGCCTCGTCTGGGGGAACACCCGGGCAGAGCACCATTGGCTTTCGCCCCCTGGGGGTAGATTCGCTCCAGCCCCAATTGACCCCTCCCGGAGCCTCAGCGACTATCGCGCCCGGTTCACTTCCGGGGCCAACCCCGGCTCCCTCGCCCCTCGACCCGCACAGGAGACGCTCCATGGCGCAAATTATCGGCAATCTGATCCCCGAGGACGACTACACGCATCCCCTGGGCAAAGAGACGAATTTCAACGAGAGCATGTACTTCAACTTCTTCGATCCCGATCGGTCCATTGGCGGCTTTGTCCGCCTGGGAAACCGGGCCAACGAGGGCAATGCCGAAATGACCGTCTGCCTCTATCTGGCCGACGGCCGCGTCCTCTTCAGCTTCAAGCGTGCGCCCATCGGCCACAACGACGCGTTTAATGCCGGCGGCCTGGAATTCAGTGTCATCGAACCCAGCGAAGAACTCCGCACCGTCTACTCCGGGGGGGCGGCGGAGTTGGTCGACCCGCGCTCCATGTCGGATCCCGCCGAGGCGTTCAAAAACAGCCAACGCCGTCGCCTGAAAGTCGATCTCACCCATCGCGCATCGGGCCCCATGTATGGAAGCAGTCATTCGAAAACCGAAGAGACTCGGGATACAGAGCAGCAGTTCGGCAAGGCCCACTACGAGCAGCACATGCGCGTCACGGGTTTTCTCGAAATCGATGATGAAAGGCTGGAGATCGCCGGCTACGGACTGCGGGACCATTCCTGGGGACCACGCCACTGGCAGGCGATTCAACGCTACGAATGGCTGACCATGAATTTTGGTCCCGATTTTGGCGCCATGGTCTCGATCATTCGCCGGGACGCGGACCATGAAAAACGAGGGGGGGTTGTGGTTCGGAACGGCGAACTCAGCCTGATCCGAAACGTCGAAATCGAAACCGAATACGAGGCCAACGATCTCTATCACCGTGGCTTGGAGGTGCGGTTGGAAACCCGAGAGGGCGAGAACTTGGTGATCCAGGGAGAGGTCATGGGCTTCATCCCCTTACGCAACCGCCGCCAAGGCATGGTGACCCATATCGGCGAGGGGATGACCCGTTGGCGCTGTGGCGACCGGGTCGGGTACGGACTATCGGAATATCTGCGCCAGGTGGACCCCGGTCTCTAGCCCCCAACGTCAAGCTTCGAGCACCACTTTGATCGCTCCCCGGGCGCGATCCCGCGCCGTCGCGAAGGCCTCGACTGCGGCCTCGAGGGGAAAGCGATGGGTAATCAGGATCTCACCCAGATGCGGTGACTGGGCCACAAGGGCGGCGGCCCGGTCGAAATCGCGTAGATCTCCATCCCGGCTGTACATGCTCGAAGGGATCACGTGGATTTCCTTCATGCATAGGGCAATGGCCGGCATCTGCATGCCCTGCCAATAGGTCGCCAACAGGGCTATCCGTCCGCCGGGCCGGGCCAACTCCACCGCGCTCTTCAGTGCGGAATCCGTCCCGGCCGACTCGAACACGATGTCGTATTCGTCTTGGATCCTCCCGGCACCCAGACGCTCTCCCGCCTCGCGCTGGCGGTCGTGTCGCGCATAGAGGGCGACCGAGGCCCCCGCCGCTCGGCATGCGACCAAGGCGCAGAGCCCGATCGTACCCCCACCGATCACCGCCACGCGATCGCCGGGAGCCACGCCGCCTCGCCTGACCCCGTGAACCGCCACCGCCATGGGTTCCACCAAGCATGCGTCGCTCACCGACACCCCAGGAGCCAGCGCGACCAAGCAGCGTTCGGGAACCACGATGGTCTCACTCATGCCCCCATCGATCCCGACGCCCATCAGCCCGACGGGGCCTCCCCGGCACAGGTTGTAGTCCCCGCGTTGGCAGCAATCGCACTCGCCGCAGATCACCAGGGGCTCCACGGCCACCGGCGTTCCATCGGCGAGTTCCCCCGCCATTTCGTGGCCCAGGGTGACCTGGGGAGCGAAGACCGAATCCAGCAAGTGGAGATCCGAGCCGCAAATGCCCGCCGACCGGAGTTTCACCCGGACACCCTCCCCTTTCGGCTCGGGCAGTTCCACCACATGGACGGCGCCTTGGGCGCAGCGAACAGCGAGCATCTCTTTCAGCGATCCCCGCCCGGGGCAGGCTCCTCGGCGGGCCAGGGCTGACCCAGTAAAGAGCGAAAATTCAATTCGATCACGCCCCGCGCCCGGGAAGACTCCATCCCCGAGTGGTGGCGCATATTCTCCCAACTGCCCCAGGTCGCGACCAACGCCAAGCCCTCGACTACATCCCGGCGCCGATCCGCCTGATTTCCATCGAGTTCAAGACTGAAGACCCGCTCGATGCCCCGGCGCATCTCGTCCCGCCAGGATCGCAGGGCGTGCTCAAGGACCGGGGAAAAGGGCTCGTGAAGCCGTGAGGCCCGGCGGACCGGTGTCATCGACTCGTGGATATAAACCAGTTCGTCGAGGTAATTTTTCAGGCGATTTTCGAAATGACCCTCGGCGGAGATGTACTCCAGTTTTCGCACGATGCGCTCGCCCAATCGCCGGGCCGCAGCGCTGAAGAGGGTTTCCAAATCGGCAAAGTGCTGAAAGATGGTGCGCTCGGAGACCCCGGCCCGCTCGGCGATTGACTTCGAGGTCGGCCGCAAGTCGCCGTCTTCGATGAGGTCGATCAAGGCATCCGCCACCGCTTTTTTTGTGCGCTCGGCCCGCGCCTCTCGCCCATCCCGGGGAGGCGGTGCTTCCTGGCCTCCCCGCTCCCACTTCAGTGCCTCGCTCGGTTCCACTGTTTTACTCATAGGCCCAGTTTGCTCCATCCTCCATCGTCCATCCACTCGGCAAGGAATCCCATGGGGATGGCCCAGACCGCCGAGCGCCGCCTTGCCGACTCTCCGGGGCGATGCCAGAATGCGACTCCAGCGGAGGCGGACCCGATGGAATTCACACAAGGCATTGGCCTTCGCGAGATCTCGGTGGAGGACGGAGAGGTCGAACTGGAGTTCGACGCCGACGAGTCGCATTGGAGCACCGCTGAGCGCGCCCATGGGGGCGTTCTATTCAGCGTGCTGGATACGGCCCTTGGCCGCGCAATGGTCTCTTCACTCCCGCAGGGTCGGGGCTGCGCGACCCTCGAGTGCAAGATCAATTTTTTCCGCCCCGTCATTCGCGGCAGGCTCAGGGCCAGCGCGCGGGTCATGATCAAGACCCGCCAGACCGCCTACGCCGAGGGATCCATAATTGACGAACAGGAACGACTCGTCGCCCGGGCCACGGCCACTTTCTTCCTGACCGAAACCCGGATCACCCACGAACGCGAAAGGGTCAGACCCGGGCTCTTTGCCCGGGGAGCGGATCGCGGACTTAAGAGGCCGCGCCCAGCAGGGAGTCCAGGATGCCCGTCGAAAGATTCTCGACATCCACGGTGGCTTCTGCGGGCAGAACCTCGTGGTGCTTCATCTGTAGGAAGACCCGCGCCATGATGACAGCGAAGCGCCAGGCCGCGAAAATTTCGTAGTACGCGTAGTCCCTGGCCGAACGACCCAGGTTCCGTTCCCAGCGGGCAATCGAAGCGGCCTTGTCGGGAACGCCCGGCAACCGCTCCAGCCCAATGCCCTCGGTGAGCACTCGATCCAAGGTGATGAACCACGCTAGATCCGCCACTGGATTGCCGACAAAAACCATTTCCCAGTCAATCACGGCGATTGCGCCGTGGTCCTTGAAGATCTGGTTGGAAATTCGCGCATCCCCCCAGCAGATCCCCACCTCGGTCTCGCGAGGCTGATGGGCCACCAGCCAGTCAAAGCCCCGATTGATCAGTGGGTAGCGCCCACGCTCCAGCCCCCAGTCCAGGAATTTATCCCAATAACGAATCTGGGCATTCAGGGTTGTCTCCCCGGCAAGAGGCGCTTTGAGAAAACCAAACTCGGGTTTTCGCCAGTCGAGTTTGTGCACCTCGGACATGGCATCCAGCCCGCTATTCCACACGCGCCCGCGCTCGCCCGGAGACGCATCGTAGAGCCACCCCTCCGCGTGATAGGGAGGGCTGTCGCTCGGCACCTGTCCCTCTAGCTTTTCCATCACGTAAAAGGGATTGCCCAGGGGAGCAGGATCTTCTTCGAGCCAAAACATCTCCGGCACCGGAACCGACGTATCCGCGAGCGCCCTCATGACGTTGAACTGGAGGGCAACGTCGTACTCGGGGAAGAGGCCAAAATCGCCCGCGGGCTCCAGGCGAACCACCATCTCCCGGCGGCGCGCCTCTCCTGCTTCTTGATAGCCGAGGGAAAACATCAGGGTGTCACTCGAGAAGCCGGTGTCCTTTGGCCCCCGAAGCCCGTCCATGCGCAGATTGCTGACACCCGGGAGACGATCTCCCAGCCAGGCGAGGAGCCGCTGGCGGGTTTCGTCCAGATCACGACCAATGGGCTGGGGCACGGGGCAAGTCCACCTTCAACCGCACGCGCCGAACCGGCGTTCGGTGAGCGCTGACTCTATCGCAAGAGCGGTGTGCCAGGACGCGGCTCGGGGAAGTTCCGACAAGTCCGTCCGGAAGAGCCCCGGCCCCGGTCGCTCAGCCCGAACAAAACGGCTAGAATTCGGCCGTCTTGGGCAAACGCCCGAGTCCCCCATGGGGGTCCGCTTGTCGACCGTCCGAGCGCACCGGCGCGGTCGACCTTGTCGGCGAGAGAACCCTTCGGAAATCTCACAGCTAAAGAATCAGTGGACGTCGATCAGGCGTGCAGCCCCCAACTCCATTCGCTCCGCACTTGCCCCACTCGACTCGCTCCTATCGACTCCCGCCAATCGACTCGCGCCAATCATTATCGCTCCTATCCTTATCGCTCCTATCCTTATCGCTCCTATCCTTATCGCTCCTATCCTTATCGCTCCTATCCTTATCGCTCCTACTCCAACCCGTACCC
>Ga0310120_10003374_pt1 | contig 11430 bp, 13 predicted proteins | sample CB27_AW_983_MG_FD_203506 | JGI IMG/M metagenome (GOLD analysis project Ga0310120, IMG submission 203506) | Marine microbial communities from Western Arctic Ocean, Canada - CB27_AW_983 | ecosystem: Environmental > Aquatic > Marine > Oceanic | place: Canada: Western Arctic Ocean | collected... | reverse complement strand
AGGCCAGAATCGGCTCTCGGACAATGACCAGGCATCGGCTTCGGACGATGCGCAGACGCCCGCTTCGGACGATGTGCTGGTTCTCGCTTCGGACGATGCCCCCGCCGAAATCGCCAGGGACACCGGGAATCGCCCAGCACCTCTCACCCGGGCACAACGGGGAAGTGCGTCCCCCGTCGCGCCCGAGTAGTCCGGTGGCACACGGACAATCGCCCCGACATACCCGGAAGCGCCCGGTCGTGGATCCGGAGGCCTCAGCCCCGACTAAAATCCGGATTCAAAAGATCCTGGCCTCGGCGGGGCTTGCGTCGCGTCGCGGCTCCGAGGATTTGATTCGAACCGGGCGGGTTTCGGTGAATGGCCGGGCTGCCGTCCTAGGGGATTCTGCCGAACTCGGTACCGATGTGATCACCGTGGACGGCGAGCGTGTCCGGATCGAGCGTCCGCGTTACTGGTTGCTCCACAAGCCGACGTCGGTGGTGACGACTGTCTCGGATCCCCACGGACGCAAGACGGTCATGCACCTGCTGCCCGAGGGTCTTGGCCCCATTCATCCTGTGGGGCGACTCGATCGCGACAGTTCGGGCCTGCTGCTCTTGACCAACGACGGGGAACTGACTCAACTTCTGTTGCATCCGTCGCATCAGAGCGAGAAGGACTACCGGGTGACAGTGAAGGGCACACTGGACCGGGACCAGGTGGAGAAGATCCAGAAGGGGCTCTATCTCGAGGACGGCCGCACGGCGCCTGCCAAGCTCACCAAACTTCGCGCCGATCCCGACACGGGCACGAGTACCTTCGTGTTGACCCTGATCGAAGGCCGCAAACGCCAGATACGGCGCATGATGCTGGCTGTGGGAAGGCCCGTGAAGAAACTGATCCGTATTCGCATGGGGCCCATCGTGTTGGGGCGCTTGGCGGCGGGCAAGGCACGGCCGCTGCGGGCTGAAGAGGTTCGCAGCCTGAAGGCCTACGCGGCAAAACTCAAACCCGCACCTCGGGCTCGCAAGCGGTCCCCAGGAGCGCCGAGCAATTCGCCGCCCAGGAGCGATCGGCGGCGCTAGGGCATGACGGCGGGTCAGCCCGGTGGCGTTCCCCTGCCTCGCCGGCCGATTCGATCCACTAGCCCCGTGGCGGCCAGGCCGACCAGGATCAGCCCGACGGAAACCGCCGCTTGGCCAGGCTCTGGGGTGAAGCGTTCGCTGGGCCAGTCCGACCGGTCGAGGGTGCGGGCGGCGGCTTCTGTCAGGACGCTTCCCTTGTGGAGATCCCCCGGTTGGGGTTCCACTGATCCCTGAAAGGGATAGAGACCCACCACGGAACCGAGCAGGAGTCCGAGCAACATGCCCAGGGTGGGCTTTTCAAAGCGACCCAGGAGCCAGCGAATCAAGTTCGCGACACCCACGATACCCACGAAAACCCCGATGCCCACGGGCACGAGAACCACGGCGGCCTCGGTCGCCCCCGAGCGGTCAAAGGCCCCGTCCAACAGGGCCTGCTTGAGGCCATCGATGGCACCGAGGATGGGTTCATACTGGCCCAGCAGGAGCAAGAGGTAGCCCCCGCTGACCCCGGGCAGAATCATGGCCGATGCCCCCGCGAGGCCAGAAACCATTAGGAGCAGGGGATCCGCCTCTCCGCCCGAGGGGCCGCTGTCGCCGAGGGCCATCAGGACCATGACCCCGAAGGCGCTACCGGCTCCCGCCCACAGCGCCGGGCTGCCCGGGCGCGCAAGGCGCCACACCAGCGGGATGCCGCCGAGGGTCAAACCAATGAAGAGGCTGTACATCATCCAGCGCTCTTCGACGACCAGGGTCTTCATGACGCCCGCGCCGAGCAGGATCGCCAGGCCGGCACTCCCGGCGATGGTCGCCAGGACAACCAGCGAGCGCGCCTTGAAGCGAAGGGTTGTGACTTCGGCGATGGCCGAGATGAAATTGGGATAAACCCCCGCAGCCAGCAGCATGGTGCCCCCACTGATCCCAGGAACGAGGTTGGCCAGGCCCATCAAGAGGCCGCCGACAATTCCGCGCGCCGCCAGGGTGGTGGGAGGGAGGGCTTCGCTCTCACGCAGGGCGTGCCCCGTTTCGGGGAGGGTGGGGTCGAGTTCTTCCACCTGGGGGTTCCTTTAGCGATCTGACGGGATCTTGGGTCGGACTCTTCAGGGGGGCGATTGTCGTCCCCGGACCCGTCGCGGTAGTGTAGCAAGAGGAGGAAAAGCATGTGCGGCCGGATGGTGCTGACGCGAACCGCCCACGAACTTGGTGAAATCTTTGACGCGGAGCCGGATGCGCCCGACTGCGAATTGGGCCCGCGCTATAACGTCGCCCCAAGTCAGGATGTTCTCGCGCTTCGCGGCGGGTCCGGCGGCGCGCGCGCGCTGGCCCGCCTGCATTGGGGTCTGATTCCGTCTTGGGCCCGGGAGCGCGCCGTGGGTTACCGGATGATCAATGCTCGCAGCGAAACCGCCGCCGAGAAGCCCTCGTTTCGCAAAGCCCTGCGTGCCCGGCGCTGCATTGTTCCAGCGGACGGCTTCTACGAGTGGCAGTCCCCCAGCGAAGAGGATCCCCGATTCGGGAATCGGCCCAAAGGCAAGCCGACCAAAATCCCGCATTTTTTTCGCAATCCGTCCGGCCGCACCCTGGCGATTGCTGGACTTTGGGAAAGCTGGACCGATTCCGGTACCGGCGAAGTCGTTGAGTCCTGCACCCTGCTCACCACCGAGGCGAATCATGACGTCCGCCCGGTTCATCACCGGATGCCCGTCTTTCTCGACGCCGAGGACTACGCGGTCTGGCTCGACCCGGATCTATCGGACATCGAGCCCTTGCAGGCGCTGATGGTTCCCGCGCCCATTGGCTTGCTCGAAGCCACCCGGGTCAGCGTGTGGGTCAACAATCCCCGGAACGAGGATGCGCGCTGCATCGAAGCCGCGCCCTGATCTCGGGTGGCACCGCTCCATCACCCGCGGACGAATGCTACACATCCCTGGATGCCGACCCCGTGTGAAAACCATGGCTGAAGCCAGCGAAAACGGGAAACCCGGGCGGACTCGGAGGGTCGGTCTGCGCCCGATCCTGCTCGCCTTGATCGCGGTTCTTTACGCGATTTCCATTCCCTGGTATCGGGGGGACGACCAGGAACTCCGCCTGCTCCTGGGGCTGCCCGATTGGGTGGCGGTGGCGATCCTTTGCTACGCGCTGGTTGCGGTGCTGAATTCCGTGGTGTGGATGCGAACCCCGATCGACGATGATGCGCCGCTTTCCCGAGCGCTGACTTCCCGGGCGCTGACCGCCGACGCCAAGGGGACGGGGGCTCGGGGGGCCGTCCGCTCGACTCCCGACCCAGGAGAATCCAGGCCTTGAATTTCTCCGAGGTCGGCCTGCTGGCGCTCGCCGTGTACGTGGGAATCCTGCTCTGCGTGGGTGAGATCGCCAACCGCTCCCGGCGCAATCTTTCTCCCGGCGACCATTTCTTGGGTGGCCGGGAACTCGGTGTCTTTGTTCTCTTCCTCACCCTATACGCCACCGCCTACTCGGGGAATTCGCTGCTGGGCTACCCGGGCAAGGCCTACCGCGTAGGTTTTAGCTTCATCATGGCCACGGGCTTCATGATGGCGATCATTGTGGTCTTTCACATCCTGGTTCCGCGCCTCAGGCCGGCGGCGATACAACGCGGTTACGTAACCCCCGGCGATTTTGTCCGTGACCGCTTCGGGGGGCAGCCCGGGGGCCGCGCTCTGGTCTTGGCGGTTGCGGTGCTGATGGCTCTGGCCCTGGCCAACTTTCTGCTGGCTCAACTCAAGGCCATGGGGGAAGTCGCCAGTCTGGTGACCGGAGATCTGATCCCGTACTCCTGGGGTGTGGTGGGCCTGGCAGCAATGATCCTGTTTTACGAAACCCGGGGAGGAATGCGGGCCGTGGCCTGGACCGATGCCGCCCAGGGGATCCTGATGGCGGTGGGCCTGATCACCTTGCTGGGCTGGCTGCTCTCGGGCTCCGGGGGCATGGAGGCGGTCACCCTTGAAGTGGCTCGGGTTCGCCCAGAGGCAGTGGCCGTGCCCGACGCCATCGGCTGTGCGAACTGGCTCAGCACGATTCTTCTTTTGGGTTTGGCCAGTGTCATCTACCCCCAGGCCATTCAGCGGATCTACGCCGCTCGCACCGGGCGCGCGCTGTCCCAGTCGTTCGCGTGGATGACCTTTATGCCCCTGCTCACCACCCTGGTTGTGACATTGATTGGGATCGCGGCGATTCCCCGCCTCGACCTCGCGGCCGGGGCCGCAACGGATGGGGTGATGCCGGTTTTGCTCCGGGAGTGGGCCCAACAAGGGACCCTCGGTCAGGCCGCAGCGATCCTGGTTTTTATTGGCGCTCTCTCGGCCATTATGTCCACCGCCGACTCGTGTCTCCTCTCGTTGGGTTCGCTGCTGGTTCGGGACCTGCTGGGCCAGACCGGTGAAACCGCCGCCCAGACCCGCATGGGCAAAGTGCTCGCCGCGGCGGTTCTGATTGCGATTATTCCTCTCGCTCTGGAACGCGATCTCACCCTCTGGCGCTTGATTGAATTGAAGATGGAACTACTGATCCAGTGCGTCCCTGCCTTTCTTATGGGGATTCACTGGGTCCGACAATCCGCTGTCGCCACCCTGGCTGGTCTGCTGGTGGGGACCGCATTCGCCGTGGGGCTGACCCTGATGGGAACTCCCCAATGGGGCGGGGTCCACGTGGGCGTCATCGGGCTCGGCCTGAACATCGCTGTCGTTGTCGCGCTCTCGGTATGGGAGCGCCAAGGAATCCCTGGCGACTCCCCACTCGAGGAACTTGCATGAGCTACGACAATCCCTTGCTGGCCCCCGCCGGCCTGCCGTCTTTTTCAAGGGTCGAAAGCGCTCACGTCGAACCCGGCATCCGCGCGCTCATCGCCGAACTTCGCGAGGCCTTGGAAAAGTTGGAGGAGACCGCCGAGCCAAGCTGGGCAGGGGTCGTCGTTCCCCTCGAGGCGCTCGGCGATCGTTTGGCCTTCGCCTGGGGAATCGTGGGCCACCTAATGGGGGTGCAGAACAGCGACGGGTTGCGCGCGGCCTTCGAGGGAGTCCAACCCGATGTGGTTCGCTTCGCCCTGGACCAGGGCCAGAGTCGCCCGGTTTATCAAGCCCTCAAATCCCTCCGCCAAGGGGAGGATTGGTCGATGCTGGAGCCCACCCAAAAGCGCATTGTCGAGGGCCTGCTCCGAGATGCTCGGCATAGCGGGGTGGGTCTGGGCGAAGCCGAGCGAACCCGGTTCAACGCGGTTCAGGAGGATCTGGCCCGGCTCACCACCGAGTTCAGCAACCATGTTCTCGACGCGACCCGAGCCTGGAGCCTGACACTGCGGGATCCTGCCGAAATGGCGGGGACACCGCTCCGGCTCCGCGAACTCTGCGCTCAGAGCGCCCGGGAAAGCGGGGAAGAGGGCGCCAGCCCAGAGGCCGGACCCTGGAAGCTAGGCCTCGATGCGCCTTGTCTCGTCCCCTTTCTCGAGCATGCCGTCCGGCGGGATTTGCGCGAGACCGTGTACCGCGCGTATCTCTCCCGAGCGGGATCCGGAGAGTTCGACAACTCACCCCTGATCGAGGAGATCCTGGCGCTCCGGGCCGAGGAAGCGAAATTGCTCGGCTACGCATCCTATGCCGAACTCAGTCTGGCGAGCAAGATGGCGCCGGGGGTCGATGCCGTGGTCGACCTGCTCGAATCCCTGCGCGGGGCTTCGTTCGAGGCGGCTCAGCAGGACCTCGCCACTCTGCAAGAATTTGCGTCGGAGAACGGATCGCCCGAAGCGCTCTGTCTCTGGGACATCGCGTTTTGGGCCGAGCGCCTACGCGAGCAGCGCTTTGCCTACAGCGAGGAAGAGCTGCGCCCGTATTTCCCCTTGCCCAAAGTTCTCGACGGACTCTTTCTGCTGGCCCGGCGACTTTTCGGTGTGCACGTCGAGGCCGCTGACGGGGAGGCCGAAGTCTGGAACGCCGACGTTCGTTACTTCAAGGTGCGGGACGAGGCGGGTCAAGAGATCGCCGCTTTCTTTCTTGACCCTTACTCGCGTCCCGGGGAGAAGCGCGGTGGGGCGTGGATGGATGAATGTGTGGGCCGGAGTCTCCGCCTGGCCGGCGACGGAGAGCCCGTCCGTAAGCCCGTGGCCTATCTGGTCTGCAACCAGGCGCCCCCGGTAGCTGGCCAACCTTCGCTGATGGGCTTCGGAGAGGTCACGACGCTCTTTCACGAGTTCGGCCACGGTCTCCAGCACATGCTGACCCGGGTGGACGAGGCGATGGCCTCGGGCATCCGCAACGTGGAGTGGGACGCGGTGGAACTGCCCAGCCAATTCATGGAGAACTGGTGCTACGAGCGATCCACCCTGGCGGAAATCAGTGCCCACACCGAGACGGGGGAACCCCTGCCCGAATCCCTCTACGAAAAACTAAAGGCCGCACGCACCTATCGAGCCGGGAGCGACATGCTTCGCCAACTCTACTTTTCGCTGACCGATCTGGCTCTGCACCACGAGTACGTCCCGGGCGAACCCGGCGGCGCTTTCGCGGTTCAGCGTCGGGTGGCCGAGCGCAACGCTGTGCTTCCCCTGCTGGATGAGGACCGTTTTCTGTGCAGCTTCGGCCATATTTTCGGTGGCGGATACGCGGCGGGCTACTACAGCTATAAGTGGGCCGAAGTACTCTCCGCGGACGCCTTTGGGGCTTTCGAAGAAGCGGGATTGGCCAATCCTGCAGCCGTGGTCGAAACCGGGCGGCGCTTTCGGGAAACCGTTCTGGCACTCGGAGGCAGCCAATCGCCCATGGAGGTCTTCAAGGCATTTCGGGGCCGAAAGCCCGATGTGGCCGCGCTGCTCCGTCACTGCGGACTTTCGGGAGGCTGAACGTGTCGGACACCTACACTCGAATCTATGCCGTGGTTCGGCGCATTCCCGCCGGTCGAGTGAGCACCTATGGCGAGGTGGCCCGCCGGGCGGGGTTGTCGGGCTATGCACGCCAAGTGGGTTACGCCTTGCACGCCCTGGACGAGGATGCGGACGTTCCCTGGCAGCGGGTGGTGAACGCTCGGGGCGAGGTCAGCCTACCCGCCGATGCGGGCCTCGATTCGCTTCAACGCCAAATGCTCGAGGCCGAGGGTATTTGCTTTGATGCGCGTGGCCGCCTGGATTTGAAGCAATTCGGCTGGGACTCCCCGCCGGGTCTGGGCAAAAAACGCTAGCCTCATTGCCCGAAAAGGAGCACGCATTGAATCAGCTACGGATGGTCCGGTTGGCCATTGACTTTGAGAATCCGGGCACCGAGTGGTGGGAGAGCGGCGGCCGAGATTTATGGGAGGCCCTGTCCGAGGGTTTTGGCGAGAATGCCGTCGCCGTCGAGGTTTCCATCGCGGATTCCTGGCTCGTCCAGGCCGCCACGATTCCGGGCTGGGAGGGTGGGGCCGAGTTCTCGCCACACCCCATCTGCCTCAAAGAAATCAACGATGACGAAGAGGTCTGATCAACGGGGTGAGGCGGTTGGACGATCCCGTCGGATTGCTATTGTCTCGCCTCTGCCCTCCCTTCTTGCACCCCCCTGCCATCCCATCAACGTTAGGAACCCGCCGTGAACAGTGGAAACGCCTTGATCGTCGCCGCCACCATTTTGGGACTCAGCATTCTGGGAGGCGCGTATATCCTCGTGGGCTCCGTGGACCGGGCCACCGAGGGCATTGCCGCCCTGGGCGGCACCCTCGCCAAAGCGGCGCCCACCGCCGCCGCCCAGGCCGCTCCTCCGGCCGCGGCGCCCCGACGAGGTCCCGACCCCGCCAAGGCCTACGCGGTGAACACCAAGGGCTCCCCCGCCAAGGGCGGCGCGGCCAACGCCGCGGTCACCCTGGTGGAGTTCTCCGACTTCCAATGCCCATTCTGTAGCCGGGTCACCGACACACTGGACCAGATCGAAGAGGCCTATGGGGACAAGGTGCGAATCGTTTTCAAGCATCTGCCCCTTCGCATGCATAGCCGTGCCCCTATGGCCCACGCGGCTTCCGAGGCGGCGAATAGCCAGGGCAAGTTCTGGGAAATGCACGACCTGATTTTTGAGAACCAGCGTGACTTGACCGAGGCGGCGTATCTCCGCTACGCGGCGCAAATTGGCATGGATGTCGATCAGTTCAAGAAGGACATGGTTTCGGCCTCGGTCAAGGCCCGGGTGGATGCCGATGCCGCCGAGGCCGCCAAGCTTGGGGTGACGGGGACTCCCGGCTTCTTCGTGAACGGCTACTTCCTCTCAGGGGCCAAGCCCTTCTCGGAGTTCAAGCGCGTCATCGACGAGCAAATCGCCAAGAGCTGAGCCGGCCGCGCATTCCTCGACCACGCTGCGCAGGGCTGCGGGGTTCTGGTCCGCCACGGGATTTTCCCGGATGCGCTCCTCCACCTGGAATTCAAGGCCCTCGGTGCTGGCCCAGCGGGTAAAGGCGATCATCCCGGGAAGGGACCAGACCTCCTAGCGCCCGGCGCGCGGATTTGTGTCGGGCCCGCGTCGGTACGCGATGATCTGGTCGACCTGATCCCCCACCACGGGATCCAGGAGCAAGGCCCGGATGGCGGTGTCCGAGGACTCGGATTGCTGAGGGCTGAGTCCCTGGTCGGCCAGTCGCTCTGACCCAGGCTGAACGCGCGCCATGCCTCGCTCACCGTCTCGGGTGAACCCCGATCCTCGCTTCTTTTCTCCGCCCCCCGCATTCCCCGAGAAGGCGCCCCTATACTGCCGCCATGGATTCGATTCTCTGCACCGTCGAAGACGGCGTGATGGGCTTGACCCTGAACCGCCCGGAAAAGAAGAACGCCTTCAACACCGCGCAATGGCACGGTCTACACGATGCGCTTGCCCAGGCCAAGCAAGATCCCTCGGTGGGCGTGGTAGTGCTCAGCGGGGCCGGCCAGGACTTCTCCGCGGGGCAGGATCTCACCGAAATGCTCAGCGTGGGGGGCGGCGACGGGCCGCCCGAAGAACACCCCTTCTCCCTGGCCATGAAGGAACTCTACGCCTTCGACAAGCCGCTGCTGGCGGCCGCCAAGGGGGTGGGAGTGGGCTTTGGCGCCACCTGCCTCTTTCACTGTGACATTGTGTACGTCGGCGAAAGTCTTCGTCTTCGGCTGCCCTTCGTGAACCTCGGCCTGGTCCCCGAAGCCGCGAGCAGTTATATGCTCCAGGCCGTCATCGGCTACCAGCGCGCCGCCGAACTCTTCTTCACCGCCGAGTGGATCGATGCCGAGCGCGCGGTGAGCAGTGGCATTGCGGCCCGTTCGTTTCCCGACGACGCCCTCCTGGCGGCGACCTGGGCCAAGGCCCGGGAAATCGCCCAGTGGCCCGTGGGATCGCTCCAAGCGACCAAGCGAACCCTGCGCGCTCCCCATCTCGACGCGATCTGGGCGGCGGAGAAGGTCGAGCAGGACGGCATGAAGGCCCAAGTGGGTTCGCCCGAAAATGTCGAAGCGGTCACAGCCTTCTTGGAGAAGCGCAAGCCAGATTTTCAAAAGCTGCTGAAGAAGAGCTGACCCGGATTCGGCGGTCAGGGGGTGCCGATTCGGCCCTCGAGATCCTCCACCAGCGCGCGCTTGTCGATCTTGCCCGTATCGGAGAAGGGCAGGGTTCCGCTGGCGTAGACCACAATATGCCGGGGCACCTTGTAGGCGGAAAGCTCTTGCTTGATCCGTGCGCGGAGTGCTTCTCCGGTGACGGACTCGCCGATCTCAAGCACCACCGCGGCCTCCACGGTCTGCCCCCGGTCGGCATCGGGGAGCCCCACCACGTAGGCCTCCTTGACTTCGGCCTGGGCCACCAGCGCTTGCTCGACCTCGCTGGGCGTCACGTTGGCCCCACCGGACTTGATCATTTCCCCCAGGCGCCCGGTGAAATAGAGAATTCCGTCGGCGTCGAAGTAGCCCGCATCGCCCGTGCGATAGAAACCGTCGGGCTCGAAGACCGCTTCGCGTTCGACCTTGTAGAGCCCTTGCATCAGGGAATAGCCGCGAACACTGATCTCTCCGAGCTCACCTTGGGGCAACTCGATGCCGGTCTCGGGGTCGACCACCCGGTGGCTCACGCCGTCGATTGCGCTCCCAAACGAACCCCGGCGACTCTCGGGCAACGCGCCCTCCAGTCGGGTCCACGTATGGGGCCCGCAGGTCTCGGTCATTCCCAGGGCCGTGGGCCGCAGCAGCGGGTCCTCGGGGACCAGGCTTGTGGGCAGGAGGTCGGGGATGTTGCCCGCGCGGAGACTCGAGAGATCCCGGCTTTGAAAGTCGGGGTGTTCGGACAGGGCCTTGCCAAAGTGGGGCCAGCCCAGGGCCACGGTGATGCGCTCGCGCTCGAGAAAGGCCAGGGTGGTGCCCGGCTCGAAGGTCTCCTCGCACAGGGTTGTTGCGCCGACGTGCATATTTCCAATGAGGGAGAAGACGAATCCCCCCACCCAAAAGAAGGGCATGGGGGACCAGACACGATCCGTGGGGCCGAGATCTCGGCCGCTGGCCAAGTTGTAGGCGTGGCGGAGAACGGTTCCCTGGCTGTGGATCGCTCCCTTGGGATCGGCTGTGCTCCCGGAGCTGTAGAGGATCGCCATGGCATCGGCCGGGCTCACGGATTCCTCCACCGCCCTCAGGAAGTCCTCCTGGGCAAACGCCTCTCCCCCCGCCCGTAAATCCGCGTCGCTTTCCGCCCAACCGCGATTGGAGCCTCCCCAGACAAAAATTTGTCGCAAGTGGGGCAGGGCAGTCAGGCGCAGGGCGCCGGCCGTGGACTCTTCGAGTCCCGGAGCAGCGGCCTCAAGACGTGCCAGGTAGTCGTGTCCCAGGTACTCGGAAACCGTGAGGAGGGTGTGCACGTCGGCATGGCCCAGGATCCAGCGGAGTTCACGGGTTTGGAAGAACGTGTTCAGCGGGACCAGAATGGCTCCCACACGCGTCACGGCCAACCAGGCCACCAGCCAGTCCGGGCCATTGGGCATCAGGACCGCTACCCGGGTTCCCTTGCCGATGCCCCGGCCAACCAGACCTTCGGCCAAGCGGGCGGACTCCTGCTCCGCCTCCCGGTAGGACAGGCGCCGCTCGTCGAGGACGATCAGCTCACGGTTGCCGTGTGCCTGGGCCAGGCGGCGGATGAAAACCGGGACCGTCGCCGTAAAATCGGGAATGGGCATCGGGGGTCGGAAGCTCCTGGTCCGGCGAGGGGGGGCATCTTCCCCAGCACTCCGGGCGCGCTAAGTTGACACTCCGTCAGAGCCTACCCCGACTCCGGGCACCCGCTAGTGGAGTTGCAGACCGAGGGGAACCCGTGGAGTTCGACTGGACCGAGGACGAAGCCCAGCATCGCGCCGAAATTCGCGATTTCCTGGCCGAAGAACTGCCCGACGACTGGGAAGAGAT
>Ga0310120_10003373_pt1 | contig 11432 bp, 6 predicted proteins | sample CB27_AW_983_MG_FD_203506 | JGI IMG/M metagenome (GOLD analysis project Ga0310120, IMG submission 203506) | Marine microbial communities from Western Arctic Ocean, Canada - CB27_AW_983 | ecosystem: Environmental > Aquatic > Marine > Oceanic | place: Canada: Western Arctic Ocean | collected... | reverse complement strand
TCGCGCAGACGACAAGCGTTCCGAGACCGCGATGGAGGATCGCAAGAAGGAAGGTTACTTTTAGAGTCAGGCCACCCTCCTCCCCAACACCCAACGATTAGTTTTGAAGTCATGGATTTACTAAGATTTACCACCGCAGGCTCAGTCGACGATGGAAAGTCGACCCTCATTGGCCGCTTGCTCTACGATTCCAAGTCAATCTTCGAAGATCAACTTGAGGCGATCGAAGAGAGTTCGCGAAAGCGGGGCGACGAGCACGTCAATCTGGCCCTGCTCACTGATGGCCTTCGGGCCGAGCGGGAGCAGGGCATCACCATTGACGTGGCCTATCGCTATTTTGCGACTCCGAAGCGCAAGTTCATCATCGCGGACACTCCGGGTCATATCCAGTACACCCGGAACATGGTGACCGGCGCCTCAACTGCGAACCTCGCGATCATCCTGATCGATGCGCGGAAGGGAGTGATCGAGCAGACCAAACGCCACTCCTTCATCGCGAACTTGTTGCGCATCCAGCATGTCATCGTGGCGGTCAACAAGATGGACCTCGTTGACTACGATGAGGAGATCTATGACAGGATCGTGAAGGAGTACGAGTCCTTCGCCTCGCGTCTCGACAACATCATTGGAATCCAGACCATTCCCATCTCGGCCTTGAACGGGGACAACGTGGTTGAGCGGTCCGAGAAGACGCCCTGGTACGAGGGTTCGTCCCTGCTCTACCATCTGGAAAACGTCTACATCGGCGGAGAGGAGAACCACATTGATGCGCGTTTTCCAGTCCAGTGGGTCATTCGACCGCAGAGTGATCAGTGGCATGATTTCCGCGGCTATGCCGGAAGGGTGGGGGGCGGGGTCTTCAGGCCTGGCGACGAGGTGGCCGTGCTGCCCTCGGGCTTCACCAGCAAAGTGAAGGCCATTCACAGTATGGATGGAGAATTGAGCGAGGCCTTTGCCCCGCAGTCGGTTTGCCTCACGCTCGAAGATGAAATTGATCTCTCGCGGGGCGACATGATCGTGAAGCCCAATAACCAGCCCCAGATCAGTCAGGATATCGATGCCATGATCTGCTGGTTTTCCAAGAGCCCGCTGCGCACCCGGGGAAAGTACATCCTGCGCCATACCACCCGGGAGACGAAGGCGATTGTGGAAGAGGTGCGCTACCAGGTTGACATCAACACTCTTCACAAGATTGAAGACGTTGATTCTTTCAGTCTCAATGAGATTGGTCGCGTTCGCCTGCGAACCGCGGTTCCCTTGTTGCACGATGCCTATCGTCGCAACCGGCAGACGGGTGCCTTCATCCTGGTCGACCCGGGAACAAATGAAACTGCGGGGGCCGGCATGATCCTCTGATCAGTTGATTGTAAATTCGGGAGTTTTTCAAACGGAGCACCTGCGTAGATGAGATGTTAAGCAACATGAAAGGTTGCCTTGATCTACGAAGCGCGATAAGAGCAGGCCATGACTAGAGGTGTAATCTTGACGGGGGGGATCAGGGGATGGCTGCTCATGAGTGTCCTGCTTTCAAGCACGGCGCAGTCCCAGAAAAACGTGCTGTGGATCATTGTGGACGACCTGAACAGCATGGTAAGCAGCTTCGGTTTTCCGCAAGCGATCACTCCCAATATCGAACGGCTCGCACAGCGAGGAGTCGTGTTTCGAGACGCCTATTGCCAAGTATCGGCGTGCAACCCTTCTCGCGTTGCCATGTTGACCGGCCTTCGCCCTTGGGCGACAGGAATCTATGACAATGCCACCTCTCCAAGAACGGTGATGCCGAGTCGCGTCTTTCTCCCCCAGTATTTCAAGGAGAATGGCTACTACACGGCGGGTATCGGCAAGGTCTTCCACTGGAAGGGCACCGAGGCAGACTTCGGAGATCCCGAGGGATGGTCCTATTTCCGCCGGCCATGGGGGACGCGGTTTGCGGCGCGTCCACGATCGGAGTTGATACACAGTGAAACGATTGTCGGCCCCGGTCTCAGTCAGCGAGGACTTCCAATTCAAGTATGGGATACGCCTGATTCCGAATTGGTGGATGGTCATACTGCGGACTCCATCGTCGAAGAGCTCAGGGATCACATTGGCGATCCTGAACCCTTCTTCCTTGCCGCTGGATTTGTGTTGCCCCATCTCCATTGGATCATGCCGAAAGTGCATTGGGACAAATACGATCCGTCCCAAATCGTCTGGCCTCCTGAACCTCCCCTATCGACCCAGGGGATTCCAGCCGCGGCCTTTTGGCAGCCCGACGACGCGGCTATGAATATGGCGGATCGCCAACGTGCGATGGCGGCCTACTTGGCCTGCGTTACATATATTGATTCCTTGGTTGGGGTGATCTTGGATGAATTGGATGCCCTCAGCCTTTGGGATGATACGGTCGTCGTTTTTAGCAGTGATCACGGGTTCCATTTGGGGGAGCATGCGCGAGTTTGGCAGAAGCAGGTCCTGTTTGACGAAGCCGCCCGCTGTCCGCTCCTGATCGCGGCACCAGGAATGACTGGGAATGGGCAAGAGTCGCATCGCGTCGTCGAACTTCAGGATGTTTTCCCCACCATAGTCGATCTCGCGGGATTACCAGCCTATCCCGCACCGCATCACGGAGTTTCCCTGCGACCTCTTCTGGAAAATCCGAGCGCAGGGTGGGATCGACCCGCATTCACGGTCAGGAATCAAGCGCATACCACTCCCCAACGCATTGGACGAAGCGTAAGGTATCAAAACTGGCACTACGTTGAATTTAAATGGCAGGGAGAAATTCAGAGGCAGCTCAACGACTTGGATACCGATCCACAGGAGGTGAACAATATCGCGGCGGATCCGGCTCACGCGGATTTGATCCAGTCACTCGCAGCGATGTTTCCACCGGAAATGGCCCTGGATCTCATGATTCGCGCCGCTCCGGAAGTGCTACCGAGCGCAGGGATCACAGTCGATCGGGATGGGGATGGACTGAGTGACGAGGAGGAGGTGCAGTCCGGCGAGAGTTGGCCTCACTCCGCCGACTATGATCAGGACACGATCAACGATTTTTATGAGATCGCGCTAAAGGATCTAGGCTTTGATCCCTTTCAAGACGATGCCGGGAAACTCATGCTTCTGCGTGCCAACGCGAACGGGTTGGGACTCTTGCGCCAAGAGGAACTAGCCACCGTGGAGGGATCTATTTTTGTCGGAAAGGACACCGAAACAGGATTGGTTGAGGTGGGGGTTGAGCTCCGGGAAAGCTCGAACTTGATCGATTGGGTCAATCAACCGCGCCAAACTCTTCTCTTGGCCCCCTTGGATTCCTCCAAGCGCTTCTTCCAGTTTCGCATTGTGGAGTAGCAGTCCAGCCAAGAGCTTCACCACTCGGCTTGCTTGATCCCTATGAGATTCCAAGAGGTCGTTGGGGCCGTGATTTACAACAGTCGATGGGATGCTCCTAGATCGGGGAATTCCCCACGCTTATTTCCGAAAGATTAAACATATTGTGGATATTCATAAGTTATAGGAGGAGGGGCAGATACATTAACTGAATAACTTAATTGGTTATTCACAAATATAGATAATCAGGCATTATCTGTTTCATCATGTTCCCCCCCCAACTGATGAATATCACAAAATGTCTCTGTAAATCCATGCGTGTCGCACGCTCCTCGTTGGCCGACGCAGGTAGCTTCCGGCCGCTCGTGGCATTGGGCGCAGGGTTCCTTTTACCGGCTCAACTCGTTTTTGGAGCGTCCTACTTTGTCGCGGCCGACGGTGAGGACGGAAACTCCGGGGAGATCGGCTCCCCGCTCAGGACAATTCAGGCTGCAATGGATCTCACTCAGGCAGGCGATACGATTGAAATTCGGAGTGGAATCTATCGCGAATTGGTGAGGCCTCGTCCCGCGAATAAGGGCGCGGCAGGGAATCCGATCACCATGCGCGCTTACGACCCTGATGGCGCTGGTCCGCTCCTTCCTGAAGAGGTGACCATTTCTGGATTTGAACCAGTTGAACCCGGAGAAAATGGTGCAGGCCAATGGATCGATCTCGGGGATGGTTCTGGTATTTGGAAGCTTCAACTCACGCCCAATCATGGAGTTCGATCGACGCGGTTGAATCAGGTTCTCTACAACGGTGAAGTTCTGCGGCGGGAGCGATTTCCGTCTGCGTCACGACCGCTGGACTTTGACTATCGAACGATGGCTCGAGCGGAAGTAGGCAGTAGAGTCCTTGAGGTGGTCACGACGATACCAGCTGTCTACACCGCGACCTATAAGCTAAGCGATTTGCCCCCAGGAGATTGGACCTCTGCGCGCCTGTTCTCATGCGCTGGTCTGGGCTACAACCTTGATCACGGAACTGTGCTCTCGCAAGACCCTGATTCGATCACTTTTTCCTACCCGATCGTCAGCCTCCACAATCATGCCAGCGAGGCCGACCCATTTTTCCTCTACAATAGCATCCTCGCATTGGATGAACCCGGCGAAGCGTTCTATGATGTCGAGGGTGTGAGCGGGCTTTCCCACACCCTCTACATCATCCCTCCCCCTGGCGCGACTCCCGATCAATCTCTTGTTGAGTTGCGCAGTCCCAGGAACCACCCGGGGTCGGGTACGGAATCCTCCAATTCGGCCTTCTGGTTTACTGGTGGGGTTGAATATGTGAGAGTGGAGAACCTTACCGTGTTGGGAGCGGGCGTGTTTGCTCTCGATACAGCATCCAGCCATATCAGTTTTCGGGGTGTGACGGTTCTCTATGGAAGCCTTTCGGGTGCCGCGGTATCACTTGCTTCTCCCGAATGTGAATTCGTGGACGGCCGGATTGAGGGATGCTTGGGGCATGGAACCCTGATCGGTGAAAATGGGATCTTCCGAAACAATGTTGTCTCAAGGGTCTTGAAGGAGGCCGTAGTTTCAATCCGCGCAGGCACCAGGGTGGAGCAGAACACCATCCATGAGGTTGGCGGGGTTGGAATAAGCCTTACTTCGGACGGGGGAACGGTGAAACACAACAACGTGTTTCAGTGTGCCCTTCTTCTTGCGGATATTGCTGCAATGAACTCTTGCTCCCAAGGCGACTTGGGGGGATTGGAGATCGCCTACAATTTTGTGCACACCTGCCCGGGCCGCTACGACACATCCCATGGTTGGGGTGGGTGCTTCGGCATCCGGTTGGATGGAGGATGCGGATTGGATGGCGTTTCAAACTACCTGATTCATCATAACATGGTTTGCGGAGTCTCAAGCCCGTATGATTTGGCGGTCTGGGCTCTGAAGGAAGGGGCACCAAATTACGGAAATGCCTTGGGACGAATCTACAACAATACCGTAGAGGGCATCTTTGCCCTGACAGGAGATGGAAGCTTGGCGGGCACTGACGTTCGGAACAACGCGGTCGGCAATTTCTTTGCGAGGGCGGAACCGCAGACCACCATCACAACTCTGGAAGACAATATCATTGTCCTCAAGAGCCTGGCCGGAAATCTCACCGGGTCGGTTGGGTTTGTGTCTCCCAGTCTCTGCAATTATCTGCTGAAATCGGACTCCGTGGCCCTTGATGCGGGTCAGGATTTAGGCGCGCTCACAAGCGGTTTCCTGGGCTCGGCACCGGATCTTGGGGCATTCGAGTTTGGGCAGAATCCCTGGGTGGCAGGGGCCCTCATGTCAGAGCACGGAATCGCTGACCTGACGGTCACGCAGTTCCTCAACTTTGGATGTACTCGCGAAATCCGGGTGGAAGGAATGCCGCCGGGCAGGATGCTCCCACATGAGTTCAAGCTTCGCATCGGTAACGTGAGTTCCACCTTCTTCCGACATGTGTTCGGGGCGGACGGGCATGTCTCCGCCGCGGTGATCGAAATCGATACTGAAAATCTGGAAGGCAGCCAGCTGATCTCCTATTCCTTGGATGGCACCACCTTTACTTCCGGGGGTTCGATCGAGATGGTCGATTGCTCTCTGGGAATCTCGGCGGTGACCCCACGCGCTGCCAGTCCGATCGGAGGGAGCCTCCATACGGTGGAGGGGGGAGGATTGATTGGCTATCATCGACCGCTCATTCCAATCCAATTTTCGAATCTCGCGGCCCAAGACCTGCGGACAATTCCGGTGCCGGTGATTTTCGATTCCGAAGCTTTGATTCAAAGTGGAGCTTTGCAAGCAGACGGACGAGACCTTCGAGTGATTGAGTTTCCCTCCATATCTGAGGATCCTCCTCGCGTGTTGGAGTACTGGATTGAGTCTGGACTCAATACTCCGACAACCTTGATCTGGGTTCGAAATCCCAACGGGGAAGGGAGCATTGGACCTGCGGTCTACCTTTCATTCGGCGACCCAGCCGCCATCGCGCAGTCCGATCCCGCTGTGCTCACCGACTATTTCGACGAGATGGCGCTTCCCTCGCTGGAGTTGAAACTCACCGCAGACTCTCTGGTGGGATCACTCCAAACCGGTGACCCGGTGACTTCATGGCCGGATCTCTCGGGTTTTGGCAATGATGCGCAGCAGGCGGACCTGGCCAAGGCCCCAGTTTTTGAACGGGTGGCAGTGAGCGGACTTTCAGGCGTTAAGCTTGATGGAATCGATGACTATCTCTTCATCGGGAGTGGGATTGGTCCAGACAATCCCGTGTCCACATTCATCGTTTATTGGAACCCGGACCCCGGGCAGAACGCGACTCAACGGTTAGTGAGTGCCAATCACTCTCCCACGCGTGACTGGTTGACTGATCTTGCCACGGGCACCCGCGGTCTCGCGATGAATGCCACGATTGGTCCTGTCGACGATACGGCGGTTGCCGCCCTGGCACATTTTCGATCCATCGGGACATTCAACTTTGCCGACTTCACGATCGGGGCCGAGTACCTCTACAGGGACAATCCCTGGTGGGGTTCATGGTACCGCGGTGTCGTTTGCGAGATCCTGGTTTTCTCGGAGATGATCGCGCCGAATGCGACTCCAAATCATGATCACATTCGTGAATACTTGATGCGGAAATGGGGAATGGACGGAAGTGCGAGAGGAATCGTGGATCCGGCGGAACTGATTGCTCCTCTGGAAGTGTTGATCGACGGACAGACGGCGAATTTCGATATTGTCAACGGATCGATTATCTTTGAAGCACCTCCATTTTCTGGGTCGCAACTCCTCCCCGTCTCCGCGGATGTGGAGATTCGAAAGGGAGGGGAGAGCGAGATCCTTTCGGATTCGTTCTTTTACTTTCTTTCCAGCTACCCGTCCTGGGAGGGAGCTCCTCCCCTGAATATCGATGCGGATGGCGACGGGCACACCAGCCTCTTTGAATACGCCTATGGGGGGGATCCAGCATCCCCGGACGATGCCATTGGACCGATCTTTGATTTCCTGGCAGACGATGAAGGAGGGCGGCGCGAATTTCAGTTGAGACGCAACATCAATGCCACCGATCTGATGATGTGGATTGAGTTTTCGGAGGACTTGGAGTCCTGGATTCGGGTGCCCATCTCCGACGCCACCACGCGTATCGTTGACCCCGATGTCACCGGAGATGGCTCAACCCAACTTGTGGGAGTCGAACTCCCCTTCGGGCCAGGAGTTGCGAGGCAGTTTGCCCGTCTGGTGGTGGAATTGATTCAGTAGGTCGGAGTGTAGTCCGCCTCGATTGATCGAGCGCTGGGCATTAAATTCCCGGAGGGATCCTTGCAGGTCCCGCCGGACTGAGGCCCCCGGCTCATCGCGAGCCGGAGGGGGGAGGCCTTTTGTGGAAATGCGATATTTTGGAGCTTTCCGAAGCCATGTGATTGTGGGACCTGTGTCCAAGTTAAAACGTGAAAATTCTAGCTAAGATAGAAGATGGAAGCGCTGTGATTGGCGTGATCGGTTTGGGGTATGTGGGATTGCCGTTGGTCTTGGGATTTGCGGAGAAGAACTTTCATGTCATCGGTCTCGATATTGACCAGAAGAAGGTGGACTCCATTCGGGCGGGGAAGAGCTACATCGAGCACATCCCGAGTGAGCCGATTGCAACGGCAGTCGAGAAGGGGAAACTGGAGGTGACCACCGATTTTTCGGAAGCGAGCAAGGCGGACGCGCTGATCATGTGCGTCCCCACTCCGCTCAATGAACACTTCGAACCCGACCTCAGCTATGTCATCAACACGATTGAGAGCCTCGTGCCGCATCTGCGCGCTGGGCAGGTGGTGAGTCTGGAGAGCACCACCTATCCAGGGACCACGGACGAAGAACTCCGGCCCCGCATCGAAGCCCGCGGACTGACGGTGGGTGAAGATGTGTATCTTGTCTATTCGCCCGAGCGGGAGGATCCGGGCAATCCGGATTTCTCCGCGACCCAGATTCCCAAAGTGGTCGGAGGGACGACTGAAAATTGCGCCAAGGTGGGCCAGGCTCTCTACGAATCCGTGATTACGCAGGTGGTGCCGGTTCGCTCAACGCAGGTCGCGGAATTCAGCAAGCTCTTGGAGAACATCTATCGCGCGGTGAACATCGGGCTCGTGAACGAATTGAAGATCGCGGCGGACAAGATGGGCATCGACATCTGGGAGGTGATCGAGGCCGCGGCCACCAAGCCCTTCGGCTTCAAGGCATTCTATCCCGGACCCGGACTGGGCGGACACTGCATTCCCATCGATCCCTTTTACCTGACCTGGAAGGCGCGGGAGTATGGGGTGCACACCCGCTTCATTGAACTGGCCGGTGAGATCAATCGTGGGATGCCCCATTGGGTGATTCAGCGCACCACGGAAGCGCTCAACGAGCGGTCCAAATCAGTGAAGGGAAGCCGCATCCTGTTGATGGGTCTGGCCTACAAGGAAAATGTGGATGACATGCGTGAGTCGCCGACCTTCGAGTTGATGGACGAGCTCGCCGACCTCGGAGCGCAGGTGGAGTACTTCGATCCACACATTCCCGAAGTGACGCCCACCCGGGAACACGCCCGCTGGACAGGAACCAAGTCGGTCGAGTGGACGCCCGAAAACATTGCGGCCTTCGATTGCATCTTGATTGCGACCAATCACGAAGCCTTTGATCTGGCGAGCCTTCTTCAGTCCGGCGACCTGATCGTCGACACGCGCAACGCGATCGCGCAGTCCGGCCTGACTTCCCGCGAGGGACAGGTCATCAAGGCCTAGCGCAATCTCGTCGCCCGCTGCTCATCCCATGAACTCAGAGCCATTTCACAAGCTGATCACCGCGGTGGAGGAAGCGCTGGAGCGTTTTCGGAAGGCGGCTGAGCAAAGCGTGGGCGAGGCCGCGGCCTTGATCCTGGCAAGTGCGGGGAAAGTGGTCGTGACCGGGGTCGGCAAGTCCGGGATCGTCGGTCACAAAACCGCCGCGACCCTGTCCTCGACTGGAACACCGGCGGTCTTTCTGAATGCGGGTGAGGCATTGCATGGCGACATGGGTGTGGTCTGCAAGGGAGATGTGGTCTTGCTCATTTCCAACAGCGGCGAAACCGAGGAACTCCTGCGAATCCTCCCCAGCTTGCGAAAAATCGGGGTGAGCACGATCGGGTTGCTGGGAAAACCAGAGAGCACTCTGGCGGGTCATCTTGATCTGGTGATTCCGGTGGAGATTGGCGAAGAGGGCGAGGGCTTGAATCTTGCGCCCATGTGCAGCACGGCCTTGTCCCTCGTGGCGGGAGATACTCTGGCAGCGACCTTGCTGGCGGAGCAGGAATTTGGAGAAGAAGAATTTGCAGTGTTGCACCCCGGAGGATTTCTCGGACGCCGCGTGCTCCTTTGCGCGAGCGATGTCATGCAGCGCCGGCACCAAGTGGCCACGTTGGGAAAGAGCGCAAGCTTGCAGGACATCGTGACCGGGCTCACCAAATTTCCACTGGGGCTGGTCTGCGTGGTGGGCGAAGGAGATGCCATTCTCGGCGTCATCACGGATGGCGATGTGCGACGGACGGTCATGGAGAAGCGCTACGAAGACTCAGCGGAGAGCATGATGACCAGGACTCCGGTGACGATCCGCGAGGCAGATCGCCTGGTAAAAGTGCTCGAAATCATGGAGAATCCGCAGCGGAGAATCTATGCCGTGCCGGTGGTGAACGAGAATGATTGCCTGGTGGGCGTAGTGCGCATGCACGATGTCCTCGGCTCTTAAGACGATGAAAATTGGGGTCATAGGGACGGGAAACTGGGGAGGGAACCTGGTCCGCAATTTTGCCGCGCTCGAGGTGCTTGCCGGGGTGGCGGATCCTGTGGAAGCAAATCGAGCAAAATCCTTGGAGGATGCTCCCGGGATTGAGGCGTTTGAGGACGCCGGCGCGTTGATCTCCGCCGGCTATGATGCGGTTGGGATCGCAACGCCGGCCGCCACTCATTTTACGCTTGCGAAACAGGCTCTCGAAGCGGGGCTCGATGTTTTCGTCGAGAAGCCGATGACCCTCGATCCGCAGGAAGCCAGGGACCTACATATTCTCGCCTTGGCGAACGATCGGATCCTGATGGTCGGACACCTCCAACTCTATCAACCCGCCATCGCCTTTGTCGCGGACTACCTGAAGGCAGGCAAGCTGGGCGAAGTGTACACCATGCACCAACGGCGCTCGAAGCTGGGCCGGGTGCGGGACAAGGAGAACGTGATGTGGAGTTTCGGAGTGCACGACGTTGCAGTTCTCCTTTCGCTGGCGGGCGAGGCCCCCACTCGTGTGATCGCTTCCGGTCACGCCGCGCTCACCCCCGGTGGAAGATGATACCTACCTGCACCTTGAGTTCAGCAACGGGATGAAGGCGCACCTGCACAACTCCTGGTTGTGGCCGCGAGTGGAACGCGAGCTGATCGTGGCCGGGGAACGCGGGATCCTGGTCTTCGACGAGTTGAACAGCAAGGTGGTGCTGCATCATAAGACGGTGGATGCCGGACTCGCCCACCATGATGAAGGGACGGAAGATCTCTTTGAAGGACGTGGTCAGCCCTTGCAACTCGAGCTGGAACACTTTCTCGATTGTTGCCGGAACCGCACTCAGCCACGCTCCGATGGACGCAATGGCTACGAGGTCGTCCAGGTTTTGCAGGCAGCGGAAAGCCAACTTCGGGCATGAACTATCGCGCCCACGAGACAGCAATCATTGATGACGGCGCCGAGATCGGCGCCGACACCCGGATCTGGCACTTCGCCCACATCTGCTCGGGTGCGGTCATTGGCGAGCGCTGCAGTTTCGGGCAGAACACCATGGTGGCGCCTGGAGTGATCATCGGGAGCAACGTGAAGGTGCAGAACAACGTCTCGATCTACACCGGCACGGTGGTGGAAGACGACGTGTTTCTGGGGCCCTCTTGTGTGCTCACCAATGTCACCAATCCGCGATCGCAAGTGAAACGGCAAGCGCTCTACGAGCAGACCGTGCTCAGACGCGGTGCGACCGTGGGAGCAAACGCCACCATCGTCTGCGGGATCACGATTGGGCGCTATGCCTTCATTGCAGCCGGCGCGGTGGTGGCGAAAGA
>Ga0310120_10003366_pt1 | contig 11441 bp, 8 predicted proteins | sample CB27_AW_983_MG_FD_203506 | JGI IMG/M metagenome (GOLD analysis project Ga0310120, IMG submission 203506) | Marine microbial communities from Western Arctic Ocean, Canada - CB27_AW_983 | ecosystem: Environmental > Aquatic > Marine > Oceanic | place: Canada: Western Arctic Ocean | collected... | reverse complement strand
CGGCTGCATGCAGACCTCCGGTCTTATCAAACACGGATTGTTCCCGTCGCAGCTTTCCAGCCAGGTGTCGGATGACATCGTCCCCAACCAGGGGACGGTCTTTGGGAATCAGAGGGCACTGCTGCATCCGAAGGGCTTCCAGGGAGGCCTTGCCACAGACACCGCAGCTGGAAGTGGTATAGAAATGCCGCGTGAGCTTCGCAGGGTCAAACTTCACTCCGGGGTTCAATTCGACCACCAAGGTGTTACAGCTTTCTTGCTTTGCCCGCAGCGTCTTGGCCGGTCTTATGCTGGCCAAATCTCCATGGCTCTGGATGATTCCTTCGGTCAGCAGAAAACCAGCAGCCAGCTCGGTGTCATGACCCGGCGTGCGCATGGTGATTGAGAGGCTCTGCTCGACCATTTTTCCTTGGCTCTGAAACTTGAGGCGGATCTCGAGAGGCTCTTCGACGGCCAGAAAATCCCTCCGGAAGCCACACTGATCCGCTTCTACTCGTTGCACACGTGCGAACTGGGTAGCAGCTCTTGCCATACCTCTCCAATCACTTTGAATTTTCAGGAAATCATTGAAATCAATACAACCCGTGTTCCGGCGTATCCTTCTGGAATCCCAAGAGTTTCTACCACAAACCGCATCTGCATTCCAGTCAGCTGTGCGGTCTAGGACCCCAGGAGTTAGAGGTCTGACAATGGCGCCGTCGCAGACCTTGCAAAGAGACGATTAGAAGCCTCTGGAGACCAGGAAACCGCTGGGTAACACCCCAAACCGGTAGAGTCAGCCTACGACCGACTCTACATCGGCTGTGGTAAAAAAGGAAACCTATGACAAATAGGTTGCCGAGATGAAACTTCGTCTGGACAAATGGCTCTTTGCAGCCCGGATCTTCAAGACCCGAACCCAGGCGACTCATGCCTGCTCGCTGGGACGGGTGCAGGTGAACGGACAAGTGGCCAAGGCTCATAGGGCTGTCAGCCCCGAAGATCAGCTCGAGGTTCGTCGTCGCCATACGGTCCAGATCCTGAGGGTAAGGGAGCTCCAAGACAAACCGCTTCCCAAGATCGAGGCGCAGAAACTCTATGAGGATCTGACTCCAGAGCAGCCTCGAGATCCGATTTCCAGGGCAATGAAAGAAGTCCCGGTAGCACGTGAAAAAGGGAGGGGGCGCCCCAGCAAACGAGAGCGCCGTCAGCTGGAGCGCTGGGAAGAGGATGATTCCTGGTAGCTAACTGCTCCGTTCCATAGGGTCTGCGCAAGAATAACTTGGTAGAATTGGCGCTCAGATTTGCACCAGACTTGGCTGCGAACGATTGAGCGAAACCGCAGGCATAGCCTGGTCTATATTTCGGAAGGAGTATCCCAGTAACGGATTCATCGAGGGCAGGAAGAGTACCGATTTGACGAACGCCAGATTCACGCTCCGTTCGAGGGGAGCCTTCAATCTGCCTCAGGATCCCCCCGGCGGCATCGCAAAGCCACGCAAAAAGGGCGAGGTTCCGATGGGTCTGCAGGGCGCGCAGTTGCTTCTCTGGGTACAGTCCGAAACCCAGGGGACGATGGCCAATTTCGCCCTGACCGGACAGCCCTTTCAGATCACCCGGGAATGGAGCGAGCAAAGCGTCGTGCTGAGGCCGGAACCCGCCCACTGGACGTGTGCCGGGGGCCGAGCCGACCTGGTCCAACAATATGGGTGTGCCGACATCTCCGAGGTTCTGAAGGATGTCAACCTAGATCTGTATCTGGTCCTGTTCCCACTCAGGATCGTTCCTCCTGTGGAGGTGGAGCTGCCGCATCGGACGCGCGCCGGCGAGCACTATCCGGTCCGGCAGGAGTTTCTCCCCAAGGGGCTCTTGATGGTGGATACGGTAAGGATCGAATATCCTTAGTAGCACCAAAGTAGCACCAAGCACACCTCAGCGGTTCTCGTGATTGTTCCGGTTCGAGACTCTGCCGGGCAAATGCCCAGTCTGAAGTCTTGAGACCGAACCCAGCTGGCGAGCTAAGGGCTCTGTCAAGAATAGCTTCGCAGAGTTCGCGCTCAGATTTGCGCCAGATCTGGTCGCGAACGATTGAGAAAAATCGCAGGCGTAGCCGGGCCTACATTGAGGAATTTGCGATTGAGGAGCGGCCGAAGATGGTGTGAAGATGAGATGCCAGAATGTGAAGCTATTTTTGACAGAGCCCTTAGCGGAACATAGCGGAGCGGTCCAAGAACAGCAGTCGACGCGGAGGCTTCAGCGGGAAGAATGCGTTTCTTTCCGGTGGCTCGGTTGGACCCCCACCCCCCGGTTGGGGGTGCCGGTGGAGTGAAGAGGGTCGGGCGGCTTGGCGAACGTCTTGTGGCTCACCTGCGGCGGCCACTCCCTTTCAATTCGATAGAATACCGTGGCCGCCGTCTGGTGCAGCCGCTTGTGAGCGAACTGGCCACACAGCTCGATTCAAGCTGGCCTTGGCGGTCCTCTACTTCTTGTTGGCCTTTGATGGGCAGGTCAGCTCGTAGGATTCCGCCAACTACGCCTCCCAGATGGACTTGGGGAGTGGCTCTTCAGCGGTGAAGCGAGTCGTCACCCATCCGGTGGATCCCACCTCGAAGCGCCCTGGATCTGTGGTCGTAAGCTTCCTGGCTTGAGGCATAGAACGCTTAAGTCTAAACATGGCCTTGCAGCCCTTCCCCTTGTTTCCCGGTCCGATGTACAAGAACGCGCCCGTCCCTGCTTTGAAAGAGCTCTGGTTGCAAGACGTTCCTTTGGCCACGCCAGGGAACGTCACAGCTTTCCTCCGAATCGAATCGGTGGGATCTGACGCACCAGCCATGGAGTTCTCCTTTGCTCTGTCTGGCTAACTTCTGTTTATAGGGTTTCCAGATAAACCCATTTCCTGGTTGGATTTCCAGATAACCCACCGTATTCGCTTCCAAGTCGCCTCTTGTGCCCAGGTCATGCGCGAGGATGGAATTTCTGGTAGATCTGCTTGAGCCGCTCCCGTGTGACGTGGGTGTAGATTTGGGTAGTGGAGATGTCGCTGTGACCGAGCATCACCTGGACAGCCCTGAGATCGGCTCCGTTCTCTAGCAGATGGGTAGCAAAACTGTGCCGTAGCACGTGAGGGCTGAGCTTCTTGTTGAGGCTGCATTTGCGTCCATATCTGACGATCAGTTGCCAGAAATACTGCCGGGTCATCGGGCCTCCCTGTTGGGTCAGAAACAGGAAAGGGTTGGCTAGTCGAGCTCGCAGAAAGTGCGGGCGGGCTTCTCGCAGATAGGTCTCCAGATAGTCGATGGCGGAATCACCCAGGGGTACGATTCTTTCTTTGCTCCCCTTCCCCAGGGTCCTGAGAAAACTGGATTCCAGATCCACCTCTAGAATCTTTAGCCCTACTAGCTCGCTCACTCGCAAACCCGTCGCGTAGAGAACTTCCAGCATGGTTCGGTCCCGCATGCCATGGGAGTTCGAGGTCTCCGGTGCCGCCAGCAGCTGCTCTACCTCTGTCTGGGTCAGATAGCTGGGAAGGCTTTTCCAGGTCCTCGGTGAGTCGAGGGTCTCGGTGGGATCCTCACTGATATAGCCGTCGAGGAGAAGGAATCGGTAAAGAGAACGCAGGCTGGCTATCTTGCGACTGATGGAGCGAACAGAGAGTCGCAGGTGTAAGTGTCGCACGTATTCGAAGAGGTTGTCCCTGTCGACACCGGCCAGATCCAAACCGTTTGCTTGCAGAAAGGCAAGAAAGGCCTCTCCGTCCCGGCGGTAGGCGTCCAGCGTGTTTGGGGCTAGACCCCGCTCAACTTCCAGATAATTGAGATAGCTCCTAAATGCCCGCTCCTGCATGCTTGTTCAGCAAAAGTAGAGGCTCACAGACTGCGGCCTGTTGTCGGCTGAATGATTCGGGGCGAACACCGGCTGGAGTTACCGGGGAGAGTGTGCTGTTGTCCAGCTCTCTCCCCGGAATCTGGCCCCATGTTGCTAACAGCTCAAGTCGTTCGCGGCTCTGCCGGACTTGGCTTCATACTACTGGCAGTGCACCCCGCGGAGAAGCTAATTCCGCAGGCGGGAGAATATGTACCGGATCTCTTCGACGCCCAATAGTCGGCAACAACCAAAGTACACCAGGACTCCGACACCGATGGTGCTTGATACCGATACCAACAGATGAAGAGTCTCCATGCTTTCCCAGGTGGATCGGAACCACTGGCTGAGAGAATAGACCACCACGCCCATCACCACCGCGGCCACCAGATTCTTGCCTACGGTAGAGGCGACCTTGTAGGCCTGAAGGGGACCCAACCTTACCCTGAACTGATGTGCCAACAGCACGTTGTTGAGGCCCATCGAAAGAGATGTTCCGGTGGCGAGGCCAAGATACTTGTAACCCGTAGGAAGCACCGCAATCAGAGCCAGATTCACCGTGATGTTGGTCGCAACCGCGACGATGCTTGCCCGCACTGGCGTACGGGTGTCTCCCAGGGCGTAGAACGTGGGCACGTAGACCTTGACGCAGCTATAGGAAAAGAGTCCCAGGGAATAGCACATGAGGGCGTAGGCCGTGTGGGTTGTATCGCTGGAGGAGAAACGTCCCCGCTCAAAAATCAGCTCCACGATCGGATTGGCCAGGACGATCAGTCCGACGGTGGAAGGGAGCGACAGCAGCGAAATCAGTTTGACTGAGTGGGACACCGTTGCTTTGATATCCTCCCACCTTGCTTCGGCTGCCAAGCGGGAGACCTCCCGCAAGTTCACGATACCCACGGCGACACCGAATAGTCCAATGGGGAGATAAAGCACGCGAAAAGCAAAGCCGAGCCAGGAAACCGGCCCGTTGGCTTGCAGATAGGAAGCCAGTTGGGTGTTCACCACGACGTTGATCTGGACTGCACTGATCCCCAACAGGGCGGGTGCCACCAAACGCCCTATCCGTCGAAGACCTTCATGATAGAAGTCGAAAGTAAGACGGGGACGATATCCCTGTCTGTGCAGAATCGGAAGCTGCACAACCAACTGCAGCAGCCCACCCACCACTGCTCCAACTCCCATCGCATAGATCGGGACGATCCCTTGCTGTTCGAACCACGGGACCAGGAAGAAACCGGAACTGATGAGGGCAATATTGAAAAGAGCGGGAGCCAAGGCAGGGAGGAAAAAATGGTTTAGCGTGTTGAGCATTCCCATGACCACCGAAGCCAAAGCAATCAACATCAAAAACGGTGAGAGGATCTTGATTAGAGTGGAAGTCACTTCCAGCTTGCCTGGAACCTTGGCGTAGCCGGCCGCCAGCAGATAAACAAACTGATCTGAGAATAGCAGCAGAACCAGGGTAAAAAGACCCATGAGTACGAGAAGGGCCCCGATGACCAGATTGGCCAACAACCATGCTTCGGCTCGACCCTTTCTGCGAAGATACTCGGTAAAGGTCGGCACGAAGGCCGAACTCAGCGCGCCCTCCGCGAAGAGATCGCGAAGCAGGTTGGGAATTCGGAAGGCTACCGCATAGGCCTCGTTGAAGATCCCGGACCCGAACAGCTTCGCGAATACCTGCTCGCGGACCAACCCCAGGATCCGACTCAGGAAAACGGCAAAACTCACGCTACGCGCCGCGCGAGCCGTTTGGACCCGTTGCTGTTCCCGATTCTGCTCGTTCATCCGACGATTGCACGGTACAGGGAAAGGGTGACAGGGAGCAGGGGGACAAGTTGCAGGTTGCAGGTTCCAGGTTCCACGCAGGTTAGTCCTGTCCCCAGGAAGCGCTGGCCCCATTCGGGCTAGAAACCTCCGGCTACTGGGGATTTGTGCGTCACTGCGTGGGGAAGAGTTGTCTGGCTCTCTCCTCGGAACCTGGGCTCATTTTGCTAACGGCTCAAGTCGTTCTCGGCTCTGTCGGAATTGACTTCGTAACGCTGGTAGTTCACCCGTTGGCGGCACCTTCGGAGGACAGGAGACGTGCGACGTTCAGACGCTTCGACGTGCGACGTATTCTTGAGGTTTCAGCTTAGAGTCCCGAGATGCAGGAAACACCTTGGAACCTGCAACCTGAAACGTGTAACCTTGGCCCTACCCATGAGACTTGGAAAGATCGCGAGGAAACTCGAATGCGAATTGCAGGGTTCTCCCGAGATTGAGATCGATGGGGTCGCAGGGATCGAAGAAGCTACCGAGCGGCAGTTGACCTTTGTCTCCAATCCCAAGTATTTCTCGAAGCTGAAAGAGACCCGTGCCGGAGCTATCCTGCTCTCTCGAGATGGACCAAAATCGAGCATTCCCACGCTGATCTCGGATAACCCCTATCTGGCGTTTGCCAAATCCATCTCCCTCTTCTACACACCTCCGGAGCCAATTCCCGGTATCCATCCGACGGCCTTCGTCGCCGAGAGTGCGGTCCTGGGAGAGGATCATTCTGTGGGTCCTAATGTGGTGATCGCAGAAGGAGTACGCTTGGGAGAAAACGCCATACTCTACCCCAACGTCACCCTCTATCCATACGTCGAAATCGGTGATGATTTCCTGGCTCACTCCCATGCCATCGTGCGCGAGCATTGCAAAATCGGCAATCGGGTAGTCCTCCAGAATGGAGCGGTGGTAGGTAGTGACGGATTCGGATTCGCTCCCCGATCCGACGGAAGTTACTTCAAAATGGTCCAGTCGGGGATCGTGGTTCTGGAGGACGAGGTCGAGGTGGGAGCCAACTCCTGCATTGACCGCGCAACGGTTGGGGAAACAAGGGTGGGGCTCGGCACGAAAATCGATAACCTGGTTCAGATTGGACACGGTTCCGCAATCGGTAAGCACAGTGTCCTGGCCGCTCAGGTGGGTCTGGCCGGAACCACCCGAGTAGGAAATCATGTAACCCTGGCCGGTCAAGTCGGAGTAGCAGGCCACCTGACCATCGGAGACCGGGTAATCGCCACCGCACGAACGGGAATCGGTCGATCTGTCGCTCCAGGGAAGACGGTATCGGGAGCGCCAGAAATGGACACAGGTCTCTGGAAACGAAACTACCTACTAATGCACAAGTTCCCTGAACTCGTGCGAACGATCCGAGACCTGGAACGCGAAGTCGCAGCGCTGAAAAAGAAGATCGAATAGAGACCGAAGGATGGAAAAGAAAACTTCCAGCTACTCGGATTGTTGCTCTTGGGAAGACAGCAGGGCCGCCCTCGCGGCTGCCAGTCGTGCCACGGGAACACGAAACGAAGAGCAACTCACATAGTCGATGTCGAGCGAATGGAAGAACTCGATCGATTCGGGATCGCCTCCATGCTCGCCGCAGACGCCGATCTCCAAATCGGCCCGGGCGGCTCTTCCTTTTTCAATGGCCATCTTGACCAACTCCCCCACTCCTGCCTCGTCGATCCTCTGAAACGGGTTTACCGGCAGTATGCCGCGCTCCACATAGGCCAGTAGAAAATGGGCCTCGGCGTCATCGCGCGAATAACCGAAGGTCATCTGGGTCAGGTCGTTAGTGCCAAATGAAAAGAACTCGGCGGCTCCAGCGATTTCACCTGCACTGATAGCAGCCCGAGGAACCTCGATCATGGTCCCAAATTTATAGGGAATCTCGATCTCCTTTTCCTCCATCACCGCCTTTGCTACCTCTTCAAGCAACGGCTGAATGGTCTCAAGCTCGCGCAGGTGTCCTACTAGTGGGATCATGACCTTCGGTTGGACAGTTTTTCCTTCCTTGGCCACGTCACAGGCTGCCTCGAAGAATGCTCGTACCTGCATGGCGACGATCTCGGGCATCAAGATACTCAATCGCACGCCTCTCAACCCCATCATGGGATTGACCTCCCTCATGCCCTCGACTGACGCCAGAAGTGTTTCCAGTCTCGGAAGATCTCCGTTATCGTCCCGGAATCGCTTGGCGGTGACCTCTTCGGCCAGTTCTCGCTCATTGGGCAAGAACTCGTGTAAAGGCGGATCGAGCAGGCGCACGATCACCGGAAGTCCATCCATGACACGAAGAATTCCCTCGAAATCAGATCGCTGCAAGGGAAGAAGCTCCGCTAGCCAGCGCTCTCGCTCTCCCGCAGTTTTTGCCAGAATCATCTTCTGGACCAAGGGCAAGCGACCCTCCTCGAAGAACATGTGCTCGGTGCGGCACAACCCGATTCCCTGAGCGCCAAAGGTCCGCGCGCGCGCAGCATCTTCGGCGTAATCGGCATTAGCCCAGACCTGCAGCTTACGATGCTCGTCGGCCCAGGACAGCAGAGTCAGTAGAGATTCCTGTTCGTCAAACCTCGGATGCGCCAGTGGGATCGGGTCCAACAGCGCCTCTCCAGTAGTGCCGTCCAGGGAGAGCCAATCTCCATCGTGCAGCACCCGTTCACCGGACTTCATGACTCGTTTGTCGAGATCGATGGAGATCCCGCTGGTACCCACCACGCAAGGTACACCGAATTGTCGAGCTACCACTGCCGCGTGACTGGTGGCTCCGCCCTCGGTCGTGAGGATTCCCTTGGCAGCAAGCATCCCGTGGACGTCATCCGGCTTCGTAAAGGGACGCACCATGATGACATCGCGTCCCTCCTTGGCCCAGGCTTGGGCCGTGTCGGCATCGAACGCCACCATCCCCACCGCTGCCCCCGGTGAGGCGTTGACACCCTTCGCAAACAGCCTGCCCTCGGCGATCGCTAGCTGCTTGGCCTTCTCGTCGAAGGTCGGATGAAGCAGCGTGTCGACCTCGGTTGGGTCTACCCGCAGGAGGGCCTCTTCCTTCGAGATCAGACCCTCATTGACCATGTCAACGGCAATTTTTACGCCCGCCTTGGCCGTTCTTTTGCCGCTCCTGGTCTGCAGCATCCAGAGCTTTCCCCGTTCGATGGTGAACTCCACGTCCTGCATGTCGCGATAGTGCCGTTCCAGCCGCTGGCAGATCTCGAAAAACTGCCCATATACTTCGGGCATTTCCTGCTCGAGTTCGCGAATCCGCTTGGTATTGCGGATCCCCGCCACAACGTCTTCGCCCTGAGCATCCAGTAGGTAGTCTCCGTAAAGTACGCTGGCTCCGGTGGCAGGGTCGCGCGTAAAGGCCACGCCGGTGCCCGAGTCTTTTCCCAGATTCCCGAAGACCATGGCGACCACGTTGACTGCGGTTCCAAGGTCGTGGGACATCCGGGCGGCGTTCCTGTAGTCGACAGCACGTCTTCCGGTCCAGCTCTTGAAGACCGCTTCGGAGGCGAGCCGCAATTGCTCCAATGGATCCTGGGGAAAATCGAATCCCTTCGCCTGTTTCACGATCTGCTGAAAGGTATCTACAAGCTCTTTCCAGTCCTGGGCTCGGAGATATGACTGGGAGGAGAAACCGCTTTTCTCGATCAATTCGTCAAGCGCCGCTTCGAAGGGCTCATCTCCGATCCCCAGCGCGACACTGCCGAACATCTGGACCAGGCGGCGGTAGGAATCGTAGACGAACCTCTCATCCCCGGTCAGTTCCACCATTCCCCTAGCCGTTTGATCATTGAGACCGATGTTCAAAACGGTATCCATCATTCCCGGCATCGAGAATTTGGCGCCGGAACGACATGAGACCAACAATGGATTCGAGGAGTCCCCAAAGGACTTTCCGGTCTTGGCTTCCAACCGTTTGAGCCCCTCAAGCATCTGCGCCCACATCCCTTCAGGAAAGGAACCGCTATCGGACAGGTAAGCCAGGCAGGCCTCTGTTGTTACCGTAAAGGCGGGGGGTACCGGCAGGCCAATTCGGGTCATCTCAGCCAGACGGGCTCCCTTTCCTCCCAGAAGCGAGCTAAGGGCGTCCTGACTCTGGCCAACAAGGGCCTCATCTTGGTCCACTGCTTCGAGAAAGTAGACCCATTTATTCGCCATTCGAATTGTCCATAAGCCTAAACTGCGTTGGTGACATCCTTGAGACAGGTTGGGAGACAGCAAATCCCTGAACGGATCAGCTCGGCTGTCTACTGGTCATAATAGTCCAATCCCAGATGCGTAATAGGCTCCTCGCCCTTCAGGTGGCGCAGGGTATTCTTCAGCTTCATCAGCTGGATGAACAGATCATGCTCGGGATACAGTTCGGGTAGAGTCATCGGGCTCTTGAAGTAGAATGAGAGCCACTCCTGAATTCCGTACATCTTGGATCGCTTCGCCAGATCTAGAAACAGGACCAGGTCGAGGACAATCGGTGCCGCCAGAATGCTGTCGCGACACAGAAAATCGATCTTCACCTGCATCGGGTAGCCCAACCAGCCGAAAATGTCGATATTGTCCCAACCCTCTTTATTGTCCTTGCGAGGCGGGTAGTAGTTGATTCTCACCTTGTGGTAAAAATCCTTATATAGCTCGGGATAGAGCTGCGGCTGAAGAATGTACTCCAGCACTGAGAGTTTGCTTTCTTCTTTGGTCTTGAAGGAACCGGGATCGTCCAACACCTCTCCATCCCGATTCCCCAGGATGTTGGTGGAGAACCAGCCTGACAATCCAAGCAGCCGCGCCTTCAGGCCGGGAGCGATGATGGTCTTCATCAAGGTCTGCCCTGTCTTGAAATCCTTACCACATATGGGGACCTGATTCTGTTGGGCGAGCTCCCTCAGAGCGGGCACGTCCAGCGTCAGGTTGGGCGCTCCATTGGCAAATGGGATACCAAGCTTCAGAGCAGCATAGGCATAGATCATGCTTGAGGGGATCCCTGGATCGCTGGCTCTCAACCCCTTCTCGAAGGCTTCCAGGGTCCTGTGGACTGGACCTTCCTCTAGAAATATCTCGGTACTTCCACACCAGATCATGACCAGGCGATCCGCCTGGTTCTCGACCTGAAACTGCAGAATGTCATCGGTCAGCTGCTGGGCGAGATCCCAATGTGTCTTTCCTTGCTTGATGTACGTCCCGTCAAGTTTCTTGACGTAGCGGCTGTCGAAGACGGCTCGCATGGGTCGAATCTGCTCCAGCATTGGCTTCAACTCCCGAAGGAGATCCTTCTCGAGCACACCCGCCTTCTCGGCCGCCGTGTAGGCATCATCTTCAAAGGGGTCCCAGGCACCGAAGACCAAATCGTCCATCTCGGCCAGCGGGACGAACTTACGGATTCTAGGCACGCGCGCTTCCGTACGTTTTCCGAGACGAATCGTGCCAATTTCGGCTAAGGATCCAATCGGTGCGGCCAAACCTCTCTTGATTGCCTCTACTCCAGCGATGAAGGTCGTACTGACGGCGCCCAGACCAACCAGAAGAACCCCCAATTTCCCTTTGGGTTCTTTGATTTGAACTCCCTTTTCAATCATGCCGCGACTCCCAGCCCGGCGCTGAATCTCTCACTGGCCGGGATATAGGCAATCTCGCTCAAATGCTGCCTCATTTCAACTCCTTTTTTTCCAGCTGCTATGGCCCAGCTGGAGCACTCAGCCCAAAACAAGTAGATGGAAGTGGATTAAACCACGTGTAAACACCTGAAATGCCCAACCTAACGGGTATTCTGGAGTTCGACAAAGAATCTTCAGAGA
>Ga0310120_10003365_pt1 | contig 11442 bp, 8 predicted proteins | sample CB27_AW_983_MG_FD_203506 | JGI IMG/M metagenome (GOLD analysis project Ga0310120, IMG submission 203506) | Marine microbial communities from Western Arctic Ocean, Canada - CB27_AW_983 | ecosystem: Environmental > Aquatic > Marine > Oceanic | place: Canada: Western Arctic Ocean | collected... | reverse complement strand
TCGTGCTCACTGCCTGTGCGCAGGATACCTTGTCCGTGACCACGACTGTGCGAAGCACAGAAGCCACCGTCACGCCTCTAGCCCCGACAGAGCGCACGCCCACGCTCGTGCCTACAGAGCCACCTACCGAGACCAAAGAACCAACTGGCACTGCAGCACCAAGCGCAACGGTCGTACCCAGCGCTACTGCAGCGCCCACAACCACAGACGCTGTCATCGACACGCTGGCGGCAATTGCGGCAATGCCGGTGCCGGAGAGTGATCTGCGCGAGATTGCCATGCGGCTGCATGGCTACGCTGACATCCCCGTCACCGTTAGCTCACAGCCCGCTAGCCACCAGCTCGGCGATATCATCGAATTCTCCGCAACCAACCTGGACACGGATGAACAATTCTCCCTTACTGCGGAGCTGGTTTATGCCGGCCCGCTTGTCCTGTTTTTTGTAGAACCTCAGCTGCAAGTAGAGCTGGCAGAGCTGCAACCCTTTCTTGAAGACTTCGAACAATTCATCGTACCCACTGTGCGAGAGTTTTTCGGCCACGAATGGTCGCCCGGAATTGACGGTGACCCAAGGCTATACATTCTCTACGCCGAAGGTCTAGGGGGCTCGGTAGCCGGATATTTTTCCTCCACTGACGAGTACTCCCGGCTAGCGCACGAGTATTCTAACGAAAAGGAAATGTTCTATCTGAACGCGGATGTCATTGCGCTGGATGACCCTGGTCTGCCCGGAACGCTTGCGCACGAATTCCAGCACATGGTGCATTGGGCAAACGACTCCAATGAGGAGGCCTGGATGAACGAAGGCGCCTCGATGCTGTCTGAGCTGCTCACCGGGCACACCCCATGGGGTTTCGACCGTGCCTTTGCTTCCGACCCTGACCTGCAGCTAAACGCGTGGTGTGCCACAAGCAGCGGGCCGGAATGCGTGCCCCATTACGGGGCCGCGTTTCTCTTCCTGGAATATTTCCTCGAGCGCTTCGGCGAGACCGCCACTCGGATGCTGGTGGCGCATCCAGACAACGGTTTGGCGGCGATGGATGCGACATTGCAACAGCTGACCGCAGTCGATACACACAGTGGAAATCTCATCACCGCTGACGCCGTTTTCGCAGATTGGGTAATCGCGAATTATGTGGGAGACACATCCTGGGCAGATGGGAGATATGGATACCACGACTACGCGGACGCTCCCCGCGTAATAGCGACAACCCGCCTCGCCTGCTCTGCCCCACCCGGAGAAATGAGCGTGCATCAATATGCAGCTGATTACATTACTATCGACTGTCCCAGCGCAACCGTCGCCAATTTCAGCGGGAATATATATACTCGCGCGGTACCCACCGGGCCACATTCCGGGGATTTCATGTTCTGGGGAAACCGGCAGGATAGCAGCGACACCACACTCACGCGGGAATTCGACCTCACGCAGGTCTCCAGCGCCACCCTATCATACTGGACGTGGTGGGCACTGGAAGAGAACTACGATTACGCTTACCTGGTCATATCAAGTGACGGCGGAGAGAGCTGGCAAATAATAGAGACACCAGGAGGAACTGGGGAAAACCCGAGCGGGAACAACCTTGGTTGGGGGTACCATTACAATTCGGGCGGAGCGTTCCACCCGGTATGGGTACAGGAGAACGTCGACCTGAGTACATTCGCCGGCGAGCACATTCTGGTGCGCTTCGAATACCTGACTGACGCCGCCATCAACTGGCCCGGCATTCTACTGGATGATATCACCGTGCCGGAAATTGGTTATGCAGAGGATTTCGAACTTGGGACAGGAGGATGGGAGAGTCGCGGATGGGTACACTTCGACAATTCGCTCCCACAACGCTGGCTCATTCAAGTGATTGCGCCTGACACTCGAAGCGTGCACCGTATCGAGACCACTGATGGCAGCGCGTATATAGACCTCACGGACGGGGCCACAATAGTAGTTTCGGCCCTCACCCCTTACACCACCGAACTGGCGCACTATCGTATCAAGCTTAATTAAGGGTCACTGTAGGAAGCTATACGGTTTCTGCGTCACGACCGAAGCGCGCACTCATCTCGGCCCGCTTGTCGACCGCAGCCTGCTGGACCTCCCCAACCAAGTGATCAACGTCCACCATCACGCGCTCCCGCAACTCTTTTCCGGCCATGGGAGCCAGTAACAACGCTGCCACTGCACCGACCATCCCGCCACATAGCGCGCCCGCCATAAAACTGATTGTGCGCATAGCTTCTCTCCCGAATTCCTGTTCTTGCTGCGATTATAACCCGTTGTCTCGGCCCGGTAAAGAACGCACAGCCTCTATCGCGCCTCTAGGCCTATGATACACTCAACCCGGTAAGAAAAAGGTTTCAGGACTGTGAGCACAAATGGAACATCCGCACTGAACACAGTGGTCATCACGGGCGCATCTACTGGGATCGGCCGGGCGTGCACGCTGCATATGGACGGGCTAGGTTTTCGCGTTTTCGCCGGTATCCGCAACTCGGCAGACGGTGAGGCACTGCAAGAGGCCGCGAGCTCCCGTTTGCGACCAATCTATCTTGACGTCACCGATGGAGAGAGTATCCATGCAGCCGCCGATACCATTAAGGACGCCTGCGGCACCAGAGGATTGTCGGGTTTAGTCAACAATGCCGGTATAGTTATCGCCGGTCCGCTGGAGTTTCTACCACTCGATTTTTTGCGCTCACAGCTGGAAACAAACGTCGTCGGGCAAATTGCGGTGACTCAAGCCCTGCTAGCGCTGCTGCGATGCGCCAGAGGAAGAATTGTCAACATGAGCTCAGTGAGCGGGAGAGTGGCGGCGCCTATGCTCGGACCGTACTCCGCCTCCAAATTCGCACTCGAAGCCCTCTCCGATTCCATGCGCCTTGAACTGCGCCCGTGGGAGATATCCGTCTCGGTGGTCGAGCCCGGCCCGATTGCTACCCCCATATGGAACAAAACACGCACGCTTACAAGAACCATGCTGGCCAAGTTGCCTCCGCAAGCGCAGCAACTCTATGGGCCAACCATAAAAGCTGTCGGCGAGTGGGAACGGGGGATGACAGGCAACATGCCCTCGCCACAGGTAGTCGCCCGAGCGGTGGAGCACGCACTCACATCCCGCCGCCCGCGTACGCGCTACCGCATCGGAAAAGCCGCCATTGTGGCCGACATGGTCGCTCGCTTCGCGCCCGATCGCCTGCGTGACTGGCTGCTCATTCGCCAGCGCGAATAGCTGTCCTCACGATCCGACCCGCCTCAGAACAGTCAGAACCGGACCCGAAAAATGGTACAATGCTGCCAAGAGAAAGGATCACAGATGATGGCACCCGAGATACCCGGCGAAATGCTAGCGCTCTGATCACCGCCATCTGATGGAATATAACGCCCATTTCTCTTGTATCCGCGGCTGCTCCGGCGAGTACCCCATCTATCAGGTTATTTACTCCTGCCCATCCTGCGGAGGTTTGTTGCAGGTATCCCACGACCTGAAGGTGCTCCGTCAGCGCGGGCCGCAGGCATGGAAGCAATTGATGGATACCCGCGTTGGCAGCACCGAATGGCCATACGGGAGTGGGGTCTGGGGAATGCGTGAATGGGTCGTACCTGACCTATACGATGAAAATGTCGTCAGCATGTACGAGGGCAACAGCAATCTGTTCTGGGCTGAGAGATTGGGCGACAAACTGAACGTTCCCAATCTATGGGTGAAGCTGTGCGGCAACAGCCACACTGGCAGCTTCAAAGACTTGGGCATGACAGTGCTGGTCAGTGTGGTCAAGCAGATGATGGCAAACGGAAGTCCGGTTCGGGCTGTTGCCTGCGCCTCCACCGGTGACACCAGTGCCGCACTAGCAGCCTACGCTGCAGCCGCCGGTATCCCCGCCATCGTCTTTCTCCCCAGCGATCGCGTCAGCCGCGCCCAGCTCATCCAACCGATTGCAAACGGAGCGCACGTTCTGGCGTTGGAGACCGACTTCGACGGATGTATGCGCATCGTACGCCAGATCACACAAGACAACAGCATCTACCTAGCCAACTCTATGAACAGCCTGCGCATCGAGGGGCAGAAGACTATCGCCGTTGAAATAGTACGGCAATTTGACTGGGAATCTCCCGACTGGATTGTGATGCCGGCAGGAAATCTCGGCAACATCAGCGCCTTGTACAAAGGGTTTCAACTAATGAAAGACTTGGACATAATCAGCCGCATGCCGCGACTGGTGGCCGCCCAGGCCGCCCGCGCAAATCCTTTTTACCAGAGTTTCCGCAACGGGTTCAAGAAAAAGGTGTCACTCCCGGCCCAGAGCACCCTCGCTTCTGCAATCCAGATCGGAAACCCGGTCAGTTATGAAAAAGCGGTGCAGGCCATTCAAAACACCGACGGAATCGTGGAAGAAGCCAGCGAAGACGAGTTGGCCAACGCCGGTGCGCTTGCCGACCGCAGCGGAATGTACACCTGCCCTCACACAGCAGTAGCACTGGCCGTTCTATTCAAACTTCTGCAGAGGGGCACGATAGAACCAGAGAAAAAGGTGGTAGTAATTAGTACCGCCCACGGGCTGAAGTTCACTAGGGCAAAACTGAGGTATCATCAGGGCAATCTAGATGAGGTCGAAATCCGGCACTCGAACACGCTGCTAACCTTAGCAGCGGATGAAGGCACTGTCAGGACTGCCATCGAGCGGAAACTTGAGGCGCACGCCTGAGCACGGCAGAGCATGGCGGCAATTTTCACGCAAAGATACTCTCATGAGCAAGCACGCGCTGTTTAATGGCCTGATCGTCAACGAAGCCAATGAGCCAGCCGACGTGACGTACATCGGCGAAGAAGCTCACTATGTCATCAACGACGATGGATTCAGGCGCCACGTCGCTGCTGAAACAATCGACCGCGCCGTACTCCGCGATTTGCGCGGGCAAATAACGCAGCATCAGGATCTAGTAAGCGATCACGCACTGAAAATGCTCGGGCAGGACGACCTTTTCACCAAAGCGATGATTGATTCTTCTCTCAAGAACATCGACGCCCACATGGACCAGCTGCTGCAGCAAGGCCTTCCCAGCGGAGCCAAACAGTGGCTGGGTATGCTTGGTTTCCGCATAGTGGTCAACCACCACGGTGAGGTGCTCAAACTGGAACAACCCGGGATTGTAGCCCCTGACGAAGAAATCTGACCTAGAAGAATCAGCAACATCAGTTTCCAATTCACCAATGGCATACCTCTTGCAGCGCAAGGGATTGACCGAGAGTGTTTCTCGGTCAATCCCTGCGAATGAGTCCTACCCGCGTCTTTGGGGCGATCTGGATATTTCATTCCAATACAACGAGGAGGTTCGATGTGAAAACACAATCCACGCACACAGTCCGGTGGTTTTTCGTACTCGCGCTGCTGGGTGTTCTTGTGATGGCCAGCTGCAACCGGTCAGCCACACAGGGCATCTTGCCGGAGGACACAGTCTTCAACGAAACAACGGTTGAAGAATCAGGCGAGACGGAGTCTGACCTGGAGACGCCTAACACCACCATAGAGGCTCTGCTAGAAGACGACCTAGAGGAAAGCGGAGAAGGGGTTGAAGAACAGCCGATGGCCGAGGAAGACTCCCCAGCAGAGTATGAAACCGAGGGCACAGAGCAATTGGCGACCGAAGGCGAAACCACAGCCGAACCACTTGCCAGCGAGGAAACAGATGCCGAAGCGGGAGAGGGCCTAGCAGCTACAGAGCCGGAGACAACCGACGATGGGGACGAGTTGATCATCGAAGCGCCCGTAATAGGAAATGCGCCGGCCACTTATGTAGTTCAGGATGGCGACTGGGTCTACAAAATCGCACGCATATTCAATATCACGCCACTCGATTTGCTAGTGGCAAATCCGGTCATCGGAGTGAACCAGCAAGTCTATCCAGGTCAGGAGTTGATAATCCCTGGCGGCAATCTGGAACCCGGCGGCACGGAACAAGGCTCCGTCGAGGGTGCGACGATCATAGCCCCGGCAAACGCGAACCCGGCCAGCACATACGAGGTGCAGGCGGGTGACACCGTTTTTTCCATCGCTCTCAATCATGGTATCACTGTGGATGTGCTGGCTGAGCACAATGACATCGCAGCACCGTATATGATTTATGTCGGGCAGTCGCTCGCAATCCCGTCCCAGTAACACGCGAGCCACCCACAGTATTCCAAACGCAACACCAATGGCCGTCACTGCAGTAGTGACGGCCATTTGATCACAGGCACCACACCTCTGGCGACACAGGACGGCATACCATACAATTGGCGCACGTACGATTATGGCGCTCCCTGGCCCCACAACACCACCCACTCCAACCGCCACCCGGCAGTGGTCAACGCACGGCTGGCTTGGGATCGGCTTGATCGCGATCTTCTGGCCCCTCAACTGGGGGTTGACTGGGTTACGCACTCACTGGGGGTTTTTCCCACTCTGGATCGGCTTCTGCCTGACGGTCGACGCAGTCACATTGCAGCGCTCCGGGGATTCGCTGCTGACGCGTGACTGGCGTAAATATGTGGCCCTTTTCTTTTATTCCTCGCCAGCATGGTGGCTCTTTGAAGTCATCAACTGGCGGACCCAGAACTGGCACTACCTCGGACGCGAGTTTTTCTCCAATTGGGAACACTTCTTGTTCGCCTCGCTCAGCTTTTCAACCGTGATGCCAGCCGTTTTCGGCACCGCCGAGCTAGTTGCCAGCCTGACGCCAATTCGCAACATGCGCGCCGGGCCCATACTCCGAGCCACCCAGGGCAAATTGCTGGCCATGTTCGGATGCGGTTGGCTACTGCTGGCGCTGCTGCTAATATGGCCGCGTTTCTTTTTTCCTGCCATATGGATCGCGGTATTTTGTATACTGAATCCTGCCAACGCGTGGCTGCGAAATCGCACCATCTGGAGCGACACGGCGCGCGGCGACTGGCGCACAGTCGTCAGCCTCACGCTCGGATGTCTACTGTGCGGATTTTTCTGGGAGATGTGGAACTTCTTCTCCTATCCCAAGTGGGTTTACCACCTTCCGTTCTTCGATTTCTTGCGTGTGTTCGAAATGCCAGTGCTCGGCTACGGGGGATATATGCCCTTTGCGCTAGAACTGTTCGCCTTGTATCATCTTCTGAATGGCTTCACCCGCAACGGAGGCAGGAAACAAAACTACTTGCGCTTTGCCGCACGCGTATAGCAACCGCACAATATGAACGAGTATACGAACGCCGACGCTACGCCTGATATGATTGAAAGCAGCGAAGAGCGCACACATGTTCCCGCCAATTTTGCAGATTCTGCAGTCATCACACGCGCTGCGGATGCGGAAATCCGCGCGACCATAGCAGACGCCGGAATCACATGGGAGCAATATCCTCGCCACGATTGGAGTGGAAACGCAGACGGCACCGCCACGGCTAAGGCTTACGCTATGCAGGGCATCCTGAAATACCACGGCCTAGCGGACTGGCACTGGCGCACTGCTTTCATGCCCAGCATATCGGTCAACAACGATGCCGCTCACACAATCACGCGCGTAGATTTCGACGGCGGGCTGACAACCGACATCCTGACAATCGACGGGGAACCCAAACAAGGCCGCCCGCTCGAACGGGTAGCGCGCTTGCTGGATCATGTCCGCGGTCTGGCCGGAAGCACAAATAGAGCGCGCGTACAATCCCACAATGTTCTAGCTGCCGGTAGCGCGGCCAAGGGCATTGGCACCAGTGCAGCCGCAGGCGCCGCCCTCGCCACGGCCGCGCTGGCAGCAGCGCTGGGACCAGAAGCAGTCGGGGACCTGCGGCTGGTCAGCTGTACCGCGCGCCTGCTAGCCGGTTCCGCTTGCCGCAGCGCGGTTGGCGGTCTGGCGCTCTGGCTCTCGTATCCCGGCATCGCCCATCATGATTGCTTCGCGGTTCGCCTAGACACAGGCAAGCAGCTTGCGGATTTGCGCTTGATCACCGTGCCGATAGAATCCCGCGCTGGACTGCAGACGGAGCAGGCTCACCGCGTCGCTCCTGCCAGTGCTCTCTTCCGCGCCTGGATCCACAGCCGCCGAGACGACATTCTAGCCTGCCTGCAGGCAACATCACAAGGAGATTGGGAAACCCTCGGCCGCTTCGCAGAGTTGGACAGCTTGCGCCTACACGGCGTCACCATGTCCGCTGGGTCCGAACACGCACTAATTGCCTGGGAACCGGAAACTGTCTCTCTCTTCCACATGTGTCACCGGCTGCGCGAAAACGGCGTGCCCGTGTTTTTTTCGACCGACACCGGACCAACCACGGTGTTCCTAACCCACGTAGATTATCAACATGAAGTAATGGACAGTATCTCTACGCTCGGAATGGGCGTGGAAATCTTCTCCGGCCGCGTGGCCGGTCCGGCGACGCTGCTGCCACCCAAGCATGAGGAAGCAGTCGGACTCTGAGACCATTCTCGTGAATGCTCCCACTCAGCTGCCAGCGCCAACGCATACGCTCTGTTTCCTCACCAGTGGTGAGCTCGTGCTTATGCTGCACCGACGCAAAGAACCTAACCGCGGCCTGTGGAACGGAGTGGGCGGCCGCATCGAAGCAGGTGAGACACCACACGTTGCCTGTCTGCGAGAAGTTCACGAAGAGACTGGGCTGCAGCTCACTACCGCTCGCTTCTCTGGATTGCTGAGCTGGTGCACACCCGCCACAGAGGGAGCACTGGTGCTGTACACGGCCCCGTCCCCATCAGAGGAAGTGCACTACTGCGATGAAGGCAACCTGCGTTGGCATCCAAGGCAATGGGTTTTCAGTTCAAGCTCAGTAGTCTCCAACATCCATATATTCGGCCCGGACGTGCTCAACGGCTCGCCGGCTTGCGTGTATCACTTCAATTACTGCGACCACGGCCAAATACAGAGCCATGAGCGGCGCCCCCTGCCCGCGTCTTTGCAGGTCACCGAATGTGGCGCTAAACTCTAACCTTTTGCATACACAGCGGAGCTACACTTGCAGCATTATACATCGGCGTTTTCGGACATTGACCGTTATAATTGATCCGAATCCGGGTAATAAAAGATGTAATCAGGGTCAGCAACGATGATGAGATTTGACCGTTTTACAGAGCGAGCACAGGATGCGGCCGCCCGCGCCTATGAGATATTGCAGCGCTACGGACACAACCAAGTGGATACGGAGCATATTTTGCTGGCACTGCTCGAGCAACCCGAGGGCGTAATACCTCAGATTCTGGAAATGCTCAAGGTGGAGGCGGATCCGCTACAGCAACGGCTTGATGATGTGCTCCGCGCCAGCCCGAAGGCGGCTATTTACGGGGGCGGCACTGGCCAGGTGTTCATTACCCCACGAGTCAAGCGTATCATTGATTTGGCCAATGAAGATGCAAATCGCCTGAAGGACGAATTTATCTCCACAGAACACATATTCCTCGCAATTCTCTCGGAACGAAATACAAATGTGGAACGTATTCTCTCAGAAGCCGGCATAACCCGCGACCGCATTACTACCGCTATCAAAGAGATACGTGGCGGGCAGCGTGTGACCAGCCCACAGGCCGAAACGCGTTACAAAGTGCTGGATAAATACAGCCGCAACCTGACGCAGATGGCACGCGCCGGTAAACTTGACCCGGTCATTGGTCGCGATGAAGAGATCCTGCGCGTGATTCAGGTTCTTTCCCGCCGCACGAAAAACAACCCGGTGATGATCGGGGAAGCCGGCGTCGGCAAGACCGCCATCCTCGAGGGTCTGGCGCAGAAAATAGCTGACAACGATGTGCCTGAGATTCTGAGTGGGAAAACGGTGGTAGCGCTGGACCTAGGGGCCATGATTGCGGGCTCACGCTTCCGGGGTGAGTTCGAGGAGCGCCTGAAAGCCGCCATTGAGGAAATTCAGCGCGGTCAGGGCGACATCATCCTCTTCATCGACGAATTACACACCGTCGTTGGCGCCGGTGCGGCTCAGGGCGCAATGGACGCCAGTAACATGCTAAAGCCGGCTCTAGCACGTGGAGAGCTGCAGTGCGTAGGTGCAACCACTCTGGATGAGTTCCGCAACCACATCGAAAAAGACCCCGCACTGGAGCGGCGCTTCGCGCCGGTTTTCGTTGATGAACCGGATATAGAAGAGACTGTGGAGATGCTGAAAGGGCTGCGCAGCCGATACGAGGCTCATCACAAGGTCAACATCAATGATGAAGCGCTAACCGCCGCCACCAAACTTTCCCACCGCTACATCACTGACCGCAAGCTGCCGGACAAAGCTATTGACCTGATGGACGAGGCGGCCGCCAAACTTCGCGTGGCGCTCTACTCGCTGCCACAGGACCTGAAAAACAAGAAGGCGGAAATCGACAAGCTGCAAGTCGACGAAGACGCGGCCAGCGGAGAGCGTGATTACCAACAGGCAGCTGAATGCAAGGCCGAAAGGCTACGCCTAGAATCTGAATTCAACGAGCTGCGCCGCGAGTGGGAAAGGGAACATCAGCTGGACGAGGTAGTCGACGCCGAGGATATAGCCGAGGTGGTTTCGAGCTGGACCGGCATCCCGCTTACGCAGATGCTTGAGACCGAGGCCGACAAGCTGCTGCGCATGGAAGAACGGCTGCAGCAATGTATCGTCGGGCAAGAAAAAGCCATCGCAGCGCTGGCAGACGCGATCCGGCGCGGCCGCTCCGGCCTGAAAGACCCAAAGCGCCCGACGGGGTCATTCATCTTTCTGGGCTCCTCCGGTGTGGGAAAAACCGAGCTCGCCAAAGCTCTAGCCGAATTCTTGTTCGACGATGAGGAAGCACTGGTGCGCATTGACATGTCAGAATACCGCGAGCAGCACGCGGTATCGCGTCTGTTTGGGGCCCCGCCCGGGTATGTGGGCTATGAGAAAGGCGGCCAACTGACCGAGGCCGTGCGCCGACGTCCATACCGCGTTGTACTCTTCGACGAAATCGAAAAAGCGCATCCGGAGGTATGGAACGCGCTGCTCCAGATTCTGGACGATGGCCGCCTGACAGACGGGCAGGGACGCGTGGTTGATTTCCGTAACACAGTGTTGATAATGACCTCGAACCTAGGCACCGAGTTCGTAACCAGTGGCGGCTCGCTCGGATTCATAGAGCAGATAGACGGAACCGAGGCCGAAAGCGAGAAGAATATTGAGAAAGCGCTTAAGAAGACTTTCCGGCCTGAGTTCCTGAACCGCATCGATGAAATTATCATTTTCTCGCAGCTGACGCCTGAGTACATGGAGGACATAGTAGACTTGCAGATGAAGGAAATCGAGCAGCGGTTAGACGAATACGGGCTCTCAGTTGAGCTAATGCCCGCAGCACGGACTTGGTTGGCGAAACAGGGTTTCGATCCTGCCTTTGGCGCGCGACCACTGAAACGTGCGCTTCAAAAACACGTAGAATCACCTCTCTCGGTGAAGATGTTGCGCGGGGAGTTTAGGGATGGAGACAAA
>Ga0310120_10003353_pt1 | contig 11460 bp, 8 predicted proteins | sample CB27_AW_983_MG_FD_203506 | JGI IMG/M metagenome (GOLD analysis project Ga0310120, IMG submission 203506) | Marine microbial communities from Western Arctic Ocean, Canada - CB27_AW_983 | ecosystem: Environmental > Aquatic > Marine > Oceanic | place: Canada: Western Arctic Ocean | collected... | reverse complement strand
AGGACTCGGGGCGACGGCAGGAAACCAAGGTCAGCCCGCTCAGGGCCGAAGAGGCACCCATGAGCTTGAGAAATCCGCGGCGCGAACTCTCGCGCTCTTCCTCGCTCAAATGGCCGGCTCCCTTGGGGAATTCGCGTTCGAGATGCTCCTGGAAGGCAGGACTCTTCTCCAACTCGCCCACACTCCGCCACGAGGTAATCTCCGTCTCTTCAGCGGGAATGTCCGGATGTTGCCAAATGCGTTTGCTCATGCTCTTAGCGGTGGCAGGTGGAACAGCTGTCCTTGGCCTGAATGTTCCAGTGGGCCTTCAGGAACTTGCCGAGATCCTTCTGGGTGCTGATGCGGTTGCCGGAGGCATCGAGAATCTCGTTCTCCGTCAGATATTTTTCCGCGTCGTAATCGAGATTGAAGACCTCTTCCAGCGGGCGGAGGTGATTTTCCGGACTGCGGTGGCAATCGAGACAGAAGCCCATCGAGTGGCTCTTCGCTTGGAAGACCTCTTCCATCTCGTTCACCTTGCCGTGACACGAAACACAGGAAACCCCGCGATTCACGTGCGCAGAGTGGTTGAAGAAGACGTAGTCGGGACTCTTGTGGACCCGCACCCACTTGAGAGGTTCCCCATCGTAGCCTGCAAAGTCCTTGTCGTAAGCCCGGCGCAGCGGAGCGAGCTTCGCGCTGTCCTTGCGCACGTGCTGGTGACAATTCCAACAGGTGTTGGCGGAGGGAATGTTGGCCTGCCCCGAGTGCTCCACAAAACTGTGGCAGTAGCGGCAATCTAGCCCGAGCTGCCCGACGTGCAGGGCGTGATCGTAGGCGATTGGCTGCGCAGGCTGGTATCCCACCCGCTGCGCTTTGGGCGTCGCATAATAGGCAAACCCGACCACCACTCCGGCTCCTGCGAAGCCGAGGCAGATCGCTATCTTGAGCGGTAGAACGTTAGTCCAACGAGGGAAAAAATTGGCCATCAGCTTAGGCTGCGGAGAGGAAGTAGCAGTTTGTGAAAGTTTTCACAAGCGCATTTTGTTTGGGGCCCTGTAAGGATTTATCGGAGCGCCGCCGAAATAATCGCCCCTCCCAAATGTGGCAACTCCTATTTGATTCTTCACTCAAAAAACCGTCCTCCTCGGGACCAAATTGTGAATAAGTGGTGGATTCTTCCTCCCCAAAAGAGGCGTGTTCCCACCTCCGGCCCTTCATCTCTCCCAACCTTCGCCCCACCCGCTCCATCTTAGCAATTCCCTCCAGATGGACCGCCCAGAATGGGGGATCGGGATCGTCGTCCTTTCGTTTGCGCAGTAGGAGCACGCTGATGACCTCCGCTTGAAGGTAACTTCTGGCCCAAACCAGAGGGGATTCGGCCGCCAGCGAGTCCATCAACCGGAGCTCACCGTTGCGCCGCGCTGCGGTCACCACCCAGTGCAGGCCCCCGGTTTCCTTCCGCCTCTCGAGAATCATGGCCGGCCAGCCCCTGGTCAGATGTGCCTGAAGCCAATTCGTCGCCTCCCCCGAAACCGGATCGAGTAGATCGTAGCAAAAGCCATCCTGCACCGGGACCCGCAGGAGGTCGAGGTGAAGGGTGCCTTTCGGGCCGCCCAAGCCGGGAATGACCGCGTAATCCCTTCCCTCATGCCCCAAACGGGGGCCGGCCCTATTTCCCATCCACAAAAAGAGCCCATGGCCGAAGCCATGGGCTGAAATGTTCGTCCGTGCTGGGAATTTCCGACTTTCGTCTGGCGACTTCCCTACTTGGAGGGCACGTCGAAGTCCCCCAAGGCGTACTGGAGTCCCCCGAGGTAGACTTTCAGCACGTCGGGATGCCAGTACATCGCGTCGTTGTGTCCGAGCGAACAGTAGAAGACGCGGCCTTCGCCCCACTTGCGGACCCAGGAGACTCCGTAGTCCTTGTCGGCGCGCTTGATGTTCTTCTTCTGGCTCCGGTCGAGATCGAGACGCAGGAGCATCTGCACCTTGCTGGAGTCATAGGGATCACGCAGTTGGTAGATCTCTTCCTTGAAGTCCATGTTCTTGCCGTTGAGGTGAGCGACGATCGGATGCTTCTCGGCGCCTTTCTCGACCGCGATGCTCACCGGAGTTCCCCCTCCCCAGGGATGGCCGTCAAAGGCGCCGTTGATCATCTTGCTGTATTCCGGGGTGTGTCCGCCGCCCGGCTTGAGGGTATCGGTTGCGGAGTGGAAGCCCGCGAATCCTTTTCCGCCTTTCACGAAGTCCTGCAGGTTCTTCTGCAGACGCTCCGACTTGGCCTTGGCCTCGGCCTTGTCGATCTTCTTGTCGAAGAAGGGATCGCCGGTGGTGTTCAGAAAGAGAATGGCGTCGAACTGGTTGATCTTGTCCGACTCGAAATTTGCGAGGTCGTCGCTCACGGTCGCTTCAAACGCACCGGTCTTTTCACCGAGCATCTTCATGGCGGTTTTGCCGGTCGCGATGGAGCCGTGCCGGAATCCATTGGTGACCGAGAAGACGAGGAGCTTGCGCTCCTTCTTGGGCTTGGCGAAGGCCTCCTTGGGCAGGCTGGGGGCAATTTTATCGGCGTTCTTGCCCGGATTGTCCTTCTGACCTATCGCGAAGGGAACCATCGCAGCGGCCAGCGCCATCGGAAGAATGAGTGAGATTCGCTTTTTCATATGTGTGAAGTGGAACCTATGGAACGCGCGAGAACGAGACAATCATTCAATGGACGACCAGGAACTGTCGATGACGAGCGGGATCTTCGGATCCCCGACAGGATCTCTCGCCACCAGCGCACTCTTCCTCGCAAGTTCAATGGTAATGGGGGGAAGGCTGCTATCCTTTGAGGCCGGATCGAGCCCGCGAATCGACGCGGACGCAATCGGCCAAATCTGGAGACCCTTGCTCGCCAAGGCCGGCTCGCTCGCGGAATAGTCATCGAGCGCCGTCACCGTGAAGATTTCCTCTCCGGCAATCGTCGGGACATCCGTGCCGGTCCTGACCAGATTGGAGTTGGCCGCGATTTTCCCCTGGAATTGGATCGCCCAAGGCCTTCGGGAGGCCAATCCAGCGAGAGCTCTGATTGTGGAAGGGGATAATCTTCACCTTTTGGGGGGGCGCTGGTAAGCGATAACGATATTTCGCTGTAACCGGATAAATATAAACCGTTTCTAGTATTACATCACATGGTATAACCTTTTTGAGTAAATCTTTATGATGACCAAACCACATTCCAACCCTTTTCCCGATGGGAGCCCGCGCTGGCTGGGCGCCCTCCCTCCCGTTGGATGGATCTCTGGGCGCAGCGCGAGGCGGAATTGAATCGAGAGTCTTGGCCAACGAGGAACAAAGCCGACCCCTTCAACAGGTTCCGCCCCGCGGGCCGACCTTTCGACTCGTTGGCGAAACGACTTTTCCAACAACAAAACTCTCCGTCGGCGCGGCGTTGGGGAGAACTTCTACCGCCTGCTAGGAAGAATGGCGCAAGGATAAGATGGGTCCTCGACCCTGGAGGGGTCGCAGCGCTCTTACACAAGGGAGCGTCCCGCGATTCACGAAGCCGCTGCGATCCCACCGGGATCGGGTCGTTCGCCGGATCATAGACCCGGAGTGTCGCGGGTCACCGAGCTCGTCCCAAGTCCCCAGCCCCGGAGAGGTCGCAGCCCGAGCGTGGGATTGAGCGCAACGCGACACCCCGGGTCACCGAGTTCCGTCGCAAGTCCCCGACCCGAGGGGGCTGCAGCATCCTCCGACCTGCTCTCAACCTGGTTCCGGGAGTGTTCGAGAGACCTAGATCGTGATCCCTCCCCCGGGAGCGGGACAGAAGTGCCTCATTCCTTGCGCCACTGCTGCTAGTGGTGGCCATGAACAATCATCGGCGGGTCAGGTGAAGATCAGGCCATGGCGGTTGCCTTGGATGATTCCGGCAACGCCTACGTCACGGGCAAAACAGAGTCGGCCAATTTCCCGATCACCGTAGGTGCGCTGCAGCAAACCTGCGGGGGAGGCAGTTCCTTTGGCGATGCCTTCACGGTCAGGGTGTCGGCCGACGGCACCCGATTGGCATCCGTGACCTTCCTGGGTGGATCGGGCGAGGACGAAGGCCGTGCCATCGCAGTCGACCATGCCGACAATGCCTATCTCGCTGGAACTGGCGGCAGTGGCTTGCTCTAGCGCTTGCGGCGTCGGAAAAAGACCATGGAAGCTCCGGACAAACCGAGCAGGCTGAAGGTGCCTGCCTCTGGAATCAGCTGGACGCTCCCCTCGTCGAATTCCAACAGGCCTTCCACGTGGAAGTTGTCGATGAGCACCGGACCGCCAGTGAGGGTCCCGTTGTCCCGCCCTCCAAATCCGAATTCCAGCGCCTGCCCAATCGCGGCCGTCTGGGTGACATTAATTACCGTTTTGGTCGAAGGCGTCTTTCTCCGCCCCGTTGCTCGTGTCGGTGTTGCTGAGGGCACCCGTGAGGGCGGCCCTGTTCTGAGTGTAGCGCTGCGCGCGGCCGCCAACAGTAAGCGCGAATGACGGCGAGAACCAGAATGCGGGTACGGGGATTGGCTCCGAGGATACCTCCATAATCCAAGCTCCAGTGAAAGTCATTGTTACCCCAGCCAGCAATGTGCTCGTCCGGGAGCACGTTGTCCCCGAAAAAGACAAGGGAGAGGCGGACCGAGTAGGCATTCCCATCGTCGCCGTTTCCAAAGAGGGTGACTGAGAGAGGCGCCGGGCTACTTGCTCCAGCGGTCGTGAGGGTGCTGGCGTTCCAGTAGAGGGCGACGTCCAAGCCATTTCCGCCATTGTTATCCTCCTCGGCATCCCATCCGCCCACTGCTCCTCCCGGCGAACCCGCCCCCGCCGGTTCGCGTAGTGAAGCCGCTGGCATCGCAGTTGCACCCCAGGTACTGAGGACACCCCCGAAATTTGTGGGATCGGGAGCAGCGATGGGGCCCGCGCCGGTGACATTATCGGCCTGGATGTAAGAAAAGGTGGTGAGGGCAGCCGGCACCGCCACGCGGTGCTCGCGAAAAAATCGCGAGACCTTGAACGAGATCATGGCAAGGGCCCAGACCAAGGCCGGCGCGGCCTGAAAGGAACCTCACCGATGGAATCTTCCCTCGTCTCTTCCCACTCGATTCCGCAGCTCACTGCTGTTTGCCCTCCGGGCTCGGAGTTGCACTCGGAGGAACTCGAGGCTCACCTGAAATCACAGACCACCTTCAACCACCCCTTGGAGACCGGAAATCCGGGGGGGCAATGATTCGTGCCACTCCGGGCAGGAAGAGAGGGACGCAAACGGGTCAGCCAACTGGCTGACCCGGAGAATTCACATTGTGCGAGGCGGTGCGATCGCTATCGCTTCCGGCGCAGGAACAACCCGCCGAGAGCGAGCAGGGCAAGGACTGAGGAACCAGGCTCTGGCGTGACCCCGATAACAATCGGTCCCCCGTCGTCCTCGAAGGCCCACTCATGGATGAAGCCCCCAGCGGTGTTGTCGTCACGGAGCGTGACTCGCATCCAGCCGTAAACCAAATTACTATTGTTCAAGACCAGGGAGAAGCCGATGTAGCCGGGCAAACCGGCGGTGAACTCCGGAAAATGCGAGTTGAGGTCACCCGAACCACCAAAGCCGGCGGCGTAGGACAAGGCCGCGCCCTCGGCATCGATCGCACCGATACCGACCGCTTGGCCCAGGGGGAGGTTTCGCACCGCATCCGTATTGACATTGCCCACCCGCACCGGCTGCCAACTCGCCCCCGCGGCGGTCTGGTCGGCGTCGTTCGTGATTCCAATGCCAGCCAACACGAAGTTGGCATCGCCGCCCGGTAGTCCCGCGCGGTCGGTGGAATTGGCCCCATTCTCCAAGTTCACCGCAACTCCATCAAAGGTGGTCGCGATTGGAATATCACGATTCTGAAACCAAATGACTCCTCCGGAGGCCGATCCAGCGATTCCCAAAATTAGGAAGGCAAAAAGAGCTCTCATTTTAGATACGATATATGAATTTGGAAGGGTAACTCCTTATCTGTCAAGGATTGATCTGAACTGTGTTGCGTCCGAAACGAGCTTTCCCACCGCTGACCGGGAGAACCAGAGGAAGCTTGATCTGCACCGCCTCCACCTCGATTCCGTCGTCTCCGACCCCGGTTCCGATCACCACCGGCGCTTCGACGGAGTTCTCGAAGGTGACCAGGTCGCGACTGAACTGGTCCGTGATATCGAGCCCGGCCGCCACATGATCAGTCCGGCGGGGGTAGCGCATAAACACCTCCCCGGTGACCGGATCGGCCCAGAAGGTGATCCCCCCGTGTTGGGTAATGACCCCAGCGGGGCCGGGATTGCTCACTTCAAGCGCATTCCCGGAGCTGCTGACGCCGGTAGGATTGAAGCCGTAGAGGAAGTCGAGGATGTTGGACAGACCGTTCCCATTGGCGTCGTTGTTGTCCGCCCCCGCTCCAGAGTTGTCCGCGCTTCCGAAGAAGGCGACCCGCCAGGCCTCCTGGGAGGTCAGCGCGGCCCCGGTGGCCTTGACGTCATCGAGGTAGATGCCGCCGTTGAGGCCGGTGTCGGGGTCCCCCGAAACGTGGAACACGATTTGGGTCACGACGGAGGCATTTCCGGCGTATGCGAGCTCGCCGGTCACGGTGTCAGGCGTGACGACCGGACCAAGCGGGAAGCGGTCGATCTGCACCGAGTAGCCCGTGCTGGTGAGCGCGATGCGCACGTTCGTCATGCGGTCCTCGTTATAGCCACCGCTGTTGTTGAAGTCCTCGACGTTTCCGAGGGCCGTCCTAACGCCACCGCTATCCACGTGGAAGAGCTGCTCGTGCGTGGCTCCGTTGTTGTTGGCATCGACGAAGAGTTCAAACGCCTTGTTGCCCACATCGTCGAGGCCGAGAATGGTGGTGCTCTTGGCGTCCGAGTTGCCCTGCGTCCGCCGAGTGCCGAGGTCAAAGGTGACCACTCCGGTGTTGGCTCCTCGAAGATCGATGGCTCCGTCGAACTGCGCACGGACATAGCCCTCGCCCGCACCCGGGCGATCCAGGCGCAAGGCGTGATCGACGCCGTCCCCCTTCACGTCGGCGCCGCCTTCCGTGATCACGCCTGGAGCATCCCCCGAGGCAGCAGCGGTGAACACGTTGGCCCATGAGCCGATCGCAGTGCCGAGGTTGGCGGCAGCAGGGGCGTCCGCGTTGAGCAAGGTGCCCCCCGGCGTATTGACCGGGTTGATCCCTTCGAAGTCGGCAATGAAGACCACGACGCCTGCGCCGTCCGTGACATTGGTGCTGTCACTGGCGGTTCCGATCGCTCCAACACTCACGCTGTCGATGGTGACGGTGAGAACTTCCCCACCCTCCACCACGGCATCGTCCAGAAGGAGGAGGTCCAGACTCTCGGCGGTGGAGCCACCGGGAATGGTCAGGGAAGTGTGGCCAAAGAAGTCTCCGCCCTCGGTAGTGGTGCCGCTGTAGCTGAGATTGACGGTGTTGTTGCCCGACGAGGCTTTGTCCGCAGAGACCGTAAACTCGGCATTGCTGCCTTCCGCAAAGCTGGCCGCGTCGGCTGCGATGCTGATGGTGGGCGCGGTATCGAGATCGTTGATCAGGGTCTCCGCCACCGCAGTGGCACCTACGACCGCGGTTCCCACCACGCTGTCGATCGTGACGATGAGACTTTCGCTCCCGCCGCCTTCGAAGAAATCATCCACAAGGGCATTCAGATTCAGCACGGCGCTCGTGCCGGTATCGGGAATCACTACGCTGGCAGCTCCTCCGGTGTAGTCGACCGGATTGTTGGCCGCTCCGCTGTAGCTGAGATTCACGGTCACCGGGCCGGAAACCGCCAGGGAAGCACTGACCGTGAAGCTCCCTGCGCTGCCTTCGTCAATGTCGGCTTGATCGGCGGCGATCGTGATCTGTGGATTGGGGTTGGTCCCGGCCACATCCACATTCACGGTGACGATCGGGTTCACACTGTAGGTGAAGGAGTCGCGGGCAGTGAGCCCCACTCCAAGGTCGGCAAAGGCACCGTTCGGATCATAGGTGAAGGTTCCGTCGGCCTCGAGGGTCACGGTGGCACCAGAGGGAAGAGGCACTGCCACTCCCACGACGGGGACACCGGCTCCGGCCAAGTCCGTGATGTCAGCGACAACCGCCGCGTTGAGGGTTCCCAAGACTGCGGAGGCATTGGCGTCAACTTCAGCCGGGGTCAGGATGCTATTGTAGGTCCTAAGCAGGGAAACTTCGCCCGCGAGGTCCGTGGTGACACCGAGGTCGGTGGTCCCGAAATTTCCGAGGTTGCCCGCGTCGCCGCCGACATCCGTCGCACGCCGACCGATACCGCCGGCGTCTGTCCCGCACCAGTCAGCAAGGTCGCCGACCGCTCCGGTATTGACATTGATTCCAGCGCCCGTGCCCGCGAGTTGGCCGTTGACATAGATTTCCGCCACGTCGGCACCACTGATGAGGTTGATGGTGCACACGATATGGACGAACTCACCTCCTGCCACCGCTCCGGGCGGCAGTTGGCCGACGGCCTGCGCAATCAGGGCCGCGTTATCGATGCAGGTCCACACCACTTTGTCGCCAACAAGGACCACCGAGGCTCCGTCGGTCGTTCCGCCGACTTCCCAGAGGATTTCATTGCCCAGCTGATCCGAAGGCCGGAAGACAAATTCGACGCTCGCGTTGACATTATCGGAGTCTCCGTAAGCAACAACGTCGACACCGTCATGCACGATCCCTTCGAATCCCGCGAAGTTGTAGGTGGCCGAAATCCCCGGAGGCGGGTTGGTGGGGGCGAGATTGAGCGTCGCGTCGATCGGCTGGCCGAGGGGATCCGGGATCGAGGCCAGGGTGGCCGAACCGGTGTTGAGCCACGCCGTGTCGGAGTTGCCAACGCCATCGGCGAGGAACTCGAGCACCGCACCCAAGGTGGGCGTCCCGAGGACGCCTGGGTTCCGAACCACGTCGTTGGCCAGGGCGTCGAGGTTGACGGTCGTGTCCGCGGCGGTGGTGGTGTAGTCATTGGTCGCCGCGCTCACACCGGTGTTGGTGACTGTGACGGTGGTCTGGACCGTCGCGAGGCCATCGGTGACATCGTAGGTAAAGGTTTCGATGATCTGTGCCTCGGCCGTCAAGGCGAGAATGGCAGTCGAGGTGCCGGGATCGTAAGTGAAGGATCCGTCGGACGAAATGGAGACGGTGGCTCCCTGGTCGGAGGCGAACACCGCGGGGACTGCACCACCGGCCGCCGAAACGTCATCGACGAGGTTGGAAACCGTCAGAACATCGGTCGCGTCGACATCACTATCATTGGCGAGCAAATTTGAGGCGGCACTGGCGCCATTGTTACTGTCCAGGGAATCTCCTGCCAGGACAGGCACGTCGTTTACGCCGGCCACCGTGATGGTCACGGTGGCGGTGTCGGAACTCCCGCCCGCATCTTCCAGGGTGTAGGTGAAGATATCGGCGATCTGATCTCCGGCCGCAAGGGCTTGGAGAGAGCCGGATCCGGTGGGATCCCAGCTGAAGGTCCCGTCCCCAGCTACCGAGACAGTGGCTCCATTGGTGCTGGTGGCATCAAAGGAGCTCAACACGTTATCGAAGCCATCCGTGTCGTTGGCGAAGAGAGAAGGAGTGGTGCCACCACCGTCGGAAACCACGGTCAGGGCGGTGTCCTCGTTGGCAGAAACTCCGATTTCACTGACATCATCGACGGCATCGACCGGAAGGAAGTCGTCGTCTGCCACCGTGACCATGACGTCGCTGATGACCGTCGAGAGCGGATAATTGACCAGGTCTCCGGAAGCCGTCACGGCGTGCGTGAGGGTCGCGATCTCCGCTCCTTCCAGAGTAGCATCGTCGATGGCGCGGACGTGGACGGTCTGCGGAGTGGTGTCGGTCAAGGAAAAGACCGCGGTCGGACCGAAGGCGACTCCGTCGGTGCCCACTTCGGTGTCCGCATCCGCGGTGACGGTGACCTCCACCGTCCCCGCAGTGGGGTCTGCGCGCAGGTTCATGTCGTAGGTCGCGGTAGTGGGACCTGCCTCGCTGACGTCAACTGCGGTGGAGGAAAGATCGACCCCGAAGTTGTTGAAGACAAAGAGGGAACTCAGGCGGACTCCCTGCAAAAACACCTGGTTGGCATTATTGACCCCGGTTGCGGCCAAGGCGCTTGAAACCATTTCGACGGTGTCGTTGGCCACCATGCCAGAAGCGAGAAAGCCGGAAGAATTGCCAAACTGATCCACTCCGCCGGTATTCCTGACGTAGCGTCCACTCCGGCCGCTGACTTCCTTGCCGGAGCCATTGACGGACCATCCCTGGTGGAAAAATGCCCGCTGAACTTGATCGTTGTTGTCGTAGAGGGAGCTCAGGAAGAGGTAATCGCCATCTTGCAGGACGGTCACCGCGCTGGCCGAGGCCACGTGAGCAAAGGCGGCGGCATCGACTTGGTCATTGTTGGCAAAGATGAGGGGGGTCTCGGCCGGGGTATTGCTATCCTGGTCGACGGTGTGGTTCAACCTAACGTAGTCGGCGGCATCCGAAAGTTTGACCACGGTCAAGGCACACCGACCACCGATGTAGTTGCATGGGGCACGATTCTGGTCGAGGGATCCCTCCACGCTCAGGACCTGACCGGCGATCGCGTCGATGATCATGGCGATGGAAGCTGCGCCTTGGTTGCTGTTTTGCTGGTTTCCCCGAAGGTAGACGGTGGTTTTTGATCCAGCCACTTCTACACTATCCAGCGTCAATCGCTGCACGAGCGAGGAACGCTCAACCGTTTCCTGCGCGTATGTATTTGCGATCACCAGGTATTTCCCGCCGTCAACCAAGGTCAGATCCCCTGCCGCACCGTGCAGGAACGCCGCGTCGAGTTCGTCGTCCGTGTCGTAAGGAACCTTCACGAAATTGGCGTTGGTGGGCCCCCCAGTATTCGCAGCGAGGCTCAGACGAGCGTAGCTCATGTCGGAGTCATCGAGCTTCAAGAGTTGAAGACCAGTGGCGGAAGCGATCCGTTGCACTCCGCCGCCGTTGTTGTCGGTCCGAAAGGACCGGAGCTGAAGAACATCAGTGGCAGCAGCCTCAAAGACTGCGGCGCCAGCGGTAATCGTTTCGTCCTGGCCACTCGCCCTGCGGATGTATCCTTGCGACCATCCGCTCGCTTGCTCAACCCCGTTCAGGGTGAGATAGCTTTGAATCTCAGAACGATTCGAGCCGCCGGGGAGTCGGTCGAATTGGGAGTTGTAGAGCGCGAGGTAGTGCCCGGCGCGATTGAGGGTAATATCCGCGCCCACCCGGGAAAAGCTGCCGACGTCTTCCCGCACACTGGCGTCGAAGTCGTGGGTCAGCACGTTGGTGGTGGGATTGCCGTTCTGCACGATGGCATCTCCGCCACCGGCTTCAGTGTAGAGCGCGATCTCCCCGGAACCTAGCGAGCTAGATTGGGCGAGAGCGGGAACTGTCAACGCGAGCAGCGCCAAGGCGA
>Ga0310120_10003351_pt1 | contig 11467 bp, 10 predicted proteins | sample CB27_AW_983_MG_FD_203506 | JGI IMG/M metagenome (GOLD analysis project Ga0310120, IMG submission 203506) | Marine microbial communities from Western Arctic Ocean, Canada - CB27_AW_983 | ecosystem: Environmental > Aquatic > Marine > Oceanic | place: Canada: Western Arctic Ocean | collected... | reverse complement strand
GGGCCGAGGAGGCGTTCGAGCGGCTCAAGCAGGTACCGTTGATCGCGAGACCGTTGGCCCGCAACACGGTGGAGAGATTCGCCCGTGAGAACGATTTCTGGAGGGTCACCACACCCGTGATGGATGAAAATAAGCAGGCCATGATCGAGGCCGATGAGTTCGACATGGACACCATGTTGGTCATGTTCCGCGAACTCCAGACCAAGCAGATCCAAGCGGCGGCGGAGGGCGTCGACGGCATGACGCCTGAGATGCGGAAATTCATCGAAGAGGCCAAGGCCAGCGGTGTGACGCGCTGTCCGATTCGAGACGTCGCCGAAGCCGCTGAGGACTGCCCGGTGGACCTCAAGACTGTCTCGCCGGAGGACGCAAAAGCTGCGATTGAGCAATTCATGAGCAAGGAACCCAGCGAAGCGTGACCATGGCAACCGATTTCAGGTCCGCGGCCTCCGCGACTCTGGCCCCTCCCGCTCCGGAAGAGCTCGAGGCCGGTTTGCAGGCCCGTGGCCGTGGTCCATACACGCCGCATATCGTTGCGTGGAACCTCACGAAGCGATGCAACCTGGCCTGCGCTCACTGCTATATCTCGGCAGGTTCCTGGCACGCGACCGACGATGAGCTCTCAACGGAAGAATGCCTGCGCATCCTGGACGAGATTCTGGACGTGAACCCCCACCCCATGTTGATCCTCACGGGGGGGGAACCCCTGCTCAGGGAAGACCTCGAGGAGATTGCTCAACACGGGTCATCGGTTGGAGCAACCGTCGTGGTTGGTACCAACGGGACCCGGTTGAGCCACGACCGGATCGAATCACTGATGAAAGCTGGTGTGTCCGGGGTCGCGATCAGTGTCGATTCCCTACGCCCCGAGTACCACGACCGATTCCGCCACGGCGCCGGAGCTCTAGAAGACACCCTTGCAGCCATCGATCGACTTCGCGAGCACGAGCTCGATTTCGTAGTTCAGACAAGCCTCACTCAAGGTAATCGACAAGAATTGTCGGAGCTGGTTTCCTGGGCCGCCGACAAAGGGGCAGTATCCTTCAATCTCTACTTTCTCGTCCCGACTGGACGAGCTGAGCACATGGCTGGTCTTACGCCCACTGAAAACGAAGAGGTTCTGCAGGAGTTAGTATCGCTTGAAGTCACGTATCGAGGTCGGATGATGATCCGCTCAAAGTGTCAGCCTCAAATCATGAGGCACGTGGCAGAAGGGGATTCGCAGTCTCCACTCCTGAACTACGGCACGCGTTGCCCATGTGGGGTCCACTATTGCCGGATCACTCCCGAAGGAAAGCTTACTCCCTGTCCTTATACACCAGTCATCGCAGGTGATTTGAGGGAGAATAGCTTTCGCGAGATATGGGAGGATTCGTCTGTCTTCCATACTCTTCGACACGGAGAGCTCGGGGGGAAGTGTGGCCGATGCGAATTTCGGGAAACCTGTGGCGGCTGCCGCGCTCGCGCGAAGGCTGAGACGGGAGATCTTCTAGGACCGGACAACTCTTGCGCCTATGAGCCCACTGGTGACAAGCCCCTGGTAAAGCCTGAACGCGGGATCACCTATGGAACGTCTCAGGAGCCCACGCTCCCGTGGAGCCCAGAGGCTGAAGAGAGAATGCGACGCGTCCCGAGTTTCGTCCGGGGAGTGGTGACATCCCGTGTTGAGAGTTTCGCGCGTGAGCGAGGACATGAGGTCGTAGACCTCGAGGTGATGGCCGAGGTGCGTCGGAGCATGCCAGTGGACTTTTCCAAGCGCTTGCCCTTTTTCCTGCGGCGTGGGGGTAATGCTTGAATATGAATAGGTGGTTAGATGGATGGGGAAAGTGGCTCCTATCTTTCGCCGTGGCTGCCATCACAGCCCTGGTCCTGACTGACACGGTCCTCGCCCAGGCGTATCAGCCACCGCAGTACGGCGCGGACTTCCCGGTGATCGGAAGCCGTGCAGCAATTTGGATCGTGGCCCAGGTTCACCTGATGTTCGCCGCATTCGTCCTCGGAGTACCGATGTTCGCCGTGATCGCCGAGGCCATCGGGATCTTCGGTGGCGAAGCACGCTATGATCGATTGGCCAAGGAGTTCACCCGGCTCCTTCTAGTCGCCTACAGTGCCACCGCACTCCTCGGCGGGCTCTTCGTCTTCCTCCTGACAACCCTTTATCCGACGCTCTGGATCTATTTGAGCGAAGTCTTCCGCATCACGATGTGGATCTACGCCCTTGTCTTCTTCGCCGAGTCCGCCACCCTGTACATGTATTACTACGGATGGGACCGATGGAAGATGGGGCGGGCGAAAATCGGGCACTGGGGCTTAGGACTCCTGCTGAACCTCTGGGGCACGATCGCTCTGCTTATCGCCAACTCTTGGCTCACCTTCATGATGAGTCCTCCAAGCGATTTAGCCCCGGACACCTCTCCCGCATCGGTTCAGCTCTGGAGTGCCTTCGCGAATGCCACATGGATGCCGATTAACGTTCACCGCTTGATCGCAAACGCGGTGTTCGGGGGGGCAATCGTAGCTGCTTACTCAGCCTATCGGTTCCTGAAGGCCAAATCTGACGAAGAACGAGCCCACTACGACTGGATGGGCTATGTAGGAAACATGATTGCCATCGGGACCTTTCTGGTCTTGCCATTCGCAGGCTACTACCTGGGCCGCGAAATCTACGAATTCAACCAGCAAATGGGTGTCACGATGATGGGTGGCTTCATGAGCTGGCTCTGGATCATCCAGGCCTTCCTCATCGGGATCCTCTTCCTCGCTGGGAATTACTACCTCTGGATAGGGCTCGGAAGGATTCCAGGAGGCGAAAGATTTGCTCCCTATACAAAGTGGATGCTTCTCGTTTTAGTTCTCGGAGTCATGGTATGGGCCACCCCACATACCATGATTGCCGACCGTGCGGAACTGGCAGCGATGGGAGGAACCTTTCATCCATTCCTCGAACCCCTCGGGGTCATGAGCGCGAAGAACACCGCCGTGAACCTCATGATCCTCACGACCTTCTTGTCGTTCCTGCTCTATCGAAGGGCCAACAAAGCCCCCACGGTCAGTTGGGCAAGAACGGGAACTATCACCCAGGGAGCCCTGATCCTGATCTGCGCCCTCGTAGTCCTATTCTACGGGATAGCCGGCTACTTCGTCCCCGCGATCGTTCGCATCGGGTTCTCGGTCTACCAGGTCTTGGCGGTCCTCTTCACCATTTTATCGGTACTTATACTTGACCTCTTCGTGGCAAGGGGCGCTGAGTCTCGGGGGGAAATCCGCTGGGGCCAGATGCCACCCCGCTCCCAATACGCTCTTTTCATCTTGATGGTGACCTTCACATGGTTGATGGGGCTCATGGGGTTCGCCCGGAGTGGGATCCGGCAGCACTGGCACATTTACGAGGTCGTGCAGGACACCAGCGCCTACGCAGCCACGCCGGCATTAGGCTACGCAGCGCAGGTTATCAGCGCATCGGTCCTGATCTTCTTCTCAATGATCGCCTTTGTATTCTGGATCGGAGGAATGATCGCGAAGCCCGAGTTGGTCCCGGTCGAGAAGGCGGCGGAATGATCCGGAAGCTGAGCTCGGACCAGGTTTGGATTCAGGACTTCGGCCACTGCCGGGAACCTGAGCGAGAGGAGAATCAACGATGGGGTCTGTAGATCTCAAGGTCGGCGGAGTCGTGATCGGGACCGTTCTTGTATTTACGGTCGTTGCCAACTCGATTCCCCAGATACAGTCCGACGTACCCGAACTGATCGCCTTCGGGGCAAATGTAACGGCAGAGGAGTTGGTTGGGGCTGGTCAGAACCTCTTCTCGGGTGCGGGAGGATGTACTGTGTGCCATGCGGAGACCCCAGGGGCGCGGGGCCCAAACCTCCTCACCGATTACCAGGGGGAGGGCACCATAGGCCAACGATGTGAGGATCGGAGTCCCGGACTCGATTGCAAGGAATATCTCTACGAATCACTCCTCCTGCCCCAGAGTTTCCTTGTGGGGGACTATCCCCCGATTATGCTGCCCGTGGACCGCGTGCTGAACCAGCAACAGATCTGGTCTCTGGTGGCCTACCTTCAGTCGGAGGGAGGAGAGGTAACGGTCACAGGCGCCGACATCCAGACGGAGGATCCTACAACTGAAGGTGCGGATGGCCCGGCGATCGCAGCGTCGGACCCCCTGGAGATCCTGAACCAGGAGTGCATCCTGTGCCACGTTATTGGAGGTGAAGGGGTCGAGCTGGGGCCTTCCCTAGATGGTATCGGCTCCCGGCTGAGCGCGGACGAGATTCGCAATTCCATCCTGGACCCAGGGGCCTTTGCTTCAGAGGGATACCAGGAACTCCTCGGTGGGATGCCGCCGATTTTTGGAGATCGTTTCACTGCCGCGCAACTGGAGTCGGTCGTCAGCTATCTAGGTAGTCTGGAGTAGGAAGGAGCCCCCAATGAACAGATACCTCAGGCACCCATTCTGGCAGGCGGTTCTCCTTCTTGGGGCATCCTACATCCTGATCAAGTGGGGGGTCCCCTACCTCCCGGGATTAGTCGGACTCACGAGCGCTCCTTTGCCTCAGAGCGTTGTGTTCCAATACACCCTCACGATCCTCGTGGGCATTCTGGTGTGGGTGAGTGATAACGAGGGGCGCTGGAAGGATTTCAAGGAGCCAATCCAGGATGTCCTGATACAGCCCGAAAGGAAGGTGGCTCGCACTGTATTCATGATCCTCATTCCACTGCTCGTGGCCTTCTTGACCTTTAACAATGTCCGACCCACGATTGCGGCGCCGGCCAGCCTTCGATCAATCCACCCTGCTCCACCGACCCAGATCACCTTCCAAGGTGAGACAATGGTATTGGAGGGGTTGGAAAACCCCATGAGGGAGCCAGGTCTTGAAGAAGCAGCGTTCGAGAGGGGCCGTGAAGTCTATTATCAGAACTGCATGCCCTGCCATGGTGACTATCTAAACGCAGGAGGCCATTACGCACACGGCTTTAACCCGACGCCGTTGGCACTCCGAGGCAATGGGACTATCGCTCAGCTCACCGAGAGCTTCGTCTTCTGGAGGATTGCCAAGGGTGGTCCTGGCCTGCCTCGGGAAGGGGGACCCTGGAACTCGGCTATGCCGATCTGGGAGGACTTCCTCAGTGCGGAGGATATCTGGTCGGTAACGCTCTTTCTCTACGAACAGGCAGGCATCTCGCCTCGCACCTGGGAGGAGGAGGAGGAAGTCGAGTGAGCACTTCGCCAGCTCTTTTCCTCGCTGGGGCCATGGTTTTCCCCGTGCTCCTATCAGCCCCCGCTCTTGAAGCACAGGACCTTGAGCGTGGCCAGGAAGTGTACGAACAGTGGTGCGCTTCCTGTCACGGCGCTGAAGGCAGTGGGGACGGTCCGGCAGCAGAGTACATGCTCCCCCGCCCCAGGGACTTCACACTGGGACTTTTCCAGATCCGAACGACGGGAAGCGGAGAGCTACCCACCGACGAAGACATTCTCAGAGTCATCAACGAAGGGATGCCCGGCACGACGATGCCTGGATGGGAGGATGAACTCCCCCAAGCGGACCGTGAGGCGCTCGTCACCTATATCAAGACCTTCTCTTCATTCTTCGAGACCCTTGGTGCGCCGGAACCCCTTGAGCTTTCTGGTGCTACCGGCGTGTCCGCCGAGAGCATTGCGGAAGGGAGGATTTTCTATGACTCGATCGAATGCTGGCAGTGTCATGGACAGGCGGGTCGTGGAGACGGAGAATCCGCGCCAACCCTTGAGGATGCCGCAGGGAATCCCATCCGGGCTGTGGACCTGACCAAGAACTGGACCTTCAATGGAGGAAGCTCGGTCGAGGAGATCTACCGCCGGCTTCGAACCGGGCTCGACGGAACCCCGATGCCCAGTTTCTCGGACCTCCTCGACGCTGGTTTCATGACGGACGACCAGCTCTGGAACCTCGCGCACTTCGTGCGCAGCCTCGCGCCGGAGGAGGAACCCACGGCACAGGAGGTCATCGTGGCGGGGCAGGTGCTCCCGGGCGAGGTGCCCACACAAGTCACGGACGAGAGTTGGGATGGAGTGGAGTCATTTTACATTCCGCTGGTTGGACAGATTATTGAAAGCCCGCGTTGGTTCGACCCCTCAGTCGATGGTGTCTGGGTCCAGGCGCTGCATGATGGTACAGAAGTAGCCTTCCGACTCACATGGGGTGACCGATCTCGGAGTCCGGATCCCGCCTGGCTCGAGTGGCAGGGGTGGGTGCTTAATGCTATGGAGCCCAAGGAAGGAGGAGAGATCTTTCCTGGACCAAGACCCGACCGACTTACGGTCCAGTTCCCTCCCACGATTCCGGAGGAGATGGACCTCCCCTATTTCCTGATGGGCGACGAGCAAGAACCGGTTTATCAGTGGCGTTGGAGCAGCGCCCCGGCCGGGGCTGACAAGGCAACTGCCCGCGGACTCAACGACGTTCAGTCGCTGGGCTCTGAAGGACTCACCTCAGATGCTCAGTGGGAGGATGGAAGATGGCAGTTGCTCCTCCGCCGAAGTCTGGTGGCATCCGACCCGGAGAGCGAGCTTGAGTTCGCGATCGGACAGTCGATACCGATCGCCTTCTTCGCTTGGGATGGAGACAATTCGGAGGAGGAAACCCGCGGGTCAGTGAGTTCATGGTATTTTGTCCATCTTGAAGAGGAAACTCCACCCTCGACGTACGTGGCTCCGCTGTTCGCCCTGCTACTTACTGGCGGCCTGGGAGTCTTGGTGGTGCGACGCGCTCAGAGGAAGGAGCATGAGGATGGAGTTTGGGCCGTGTCGGGAGCAAAAGTGCGTCCTGCCATGGCCCGGGGCTTCGGTTTGACTGTGGGGGCTGTTTGGCTCGTCTTTGCCTCCATTGCTCTTCGGAACTCCCTCAGCGGCTGGTCGGAAGGTTATTCTGACATCGGGTTTTGGTGGGGCGTCATCGCGGCCTTCCTGACAATTGCTGGGATAGTAGCATTGGTTGGGACCGCTCGGCATCGCTATCAGGGCCCTCGCAAATAGCAACGGTATAAATTGGATCACTCAACTCACCCTGGAGGGGATGAGACATGTCAAGGTTCTTGAATTTCACAAAAACGATAGCACCGGTCGCCATTCTTGGTGTCACCGTAGGCTGCGGTGGTGGTGACGCGCCCGCCGGTGGTGGTGGTGGTGGTGACGCGGCGCCAGCCGAGATGCCGTTCGACGTGGCCACTGCCGGAAATATCTCGGGCACAGTGATGTTCGAAGGCACTCCTCCTCCGCCAGAGATCCTCGACATGACTTCCGAGGCCAGTTGCGCGGAGCAGTACGATGGTGACCCCACCCAGTCCTTTGTAACGGTGGCCGACGGCCAACTCGCGAATGTCTTCGTCTACGTGAAGGAAGGACTCGAGGGAATGGACTTTCCGGTACCGGCCGAGTCCCCGCTTATCGACCAGGCAGGCTGCGAATACCTCCCGCAGGTCCTGGGCGTGATGACGGATCAGCCACTGACAATCCGAAACTCCGACGGACTGCTCCATAACATCAACGCGTCTCCGACTGTGAATCGGCCGTTCAACGTCAGCCAGCCGGTAAACATGGAAACGGAGCGTAACTTCCCTGCTCCCGAGATCATGGTTCCCATTGAGTGCAACGTTCATGGATGGATGTCCGGATACATTGGGGTTGTGGCGCACCCCTACCACTCGGTTACCAGTGCGGCTGGCTCGTTCGACTTGAGCCAGTTGCCTCCGGGCGAATACGTGATCGAGGCCTGGCACTCCCAGCTTGGTACGCAGGAACAAACTGTGACCGTTACGACTGGCCAGACCACCGAGGTGTCATTTACCTTTTCCGAAGCGATGGCGGGCGCTGAAGTGCCGCTCGGAGAGCCATTCGATCCGCATGAACACGGCCCAGCCCAGGACGGGATCGGGAGAGTAAGCGAATGAACTGGTTCCTCCCCCCAAGCGTATCCACCTTCGGGCCAGAAATCGACCGGCTGTACTACATAATTCTGGTTATAACTGGTGTGATCTTTCTGGTCACCGAGTTCCTCCTCGTCTACTTCCTCATCAAGTACCGGAAGCGTGATGGACATGTAGCCGAATACATTGAAGGGAGCATGAAGGCCGAGATCATATGGACAGCCGTTCCAGCTGTGATCGTGATCGGACTCGGTATCATGAGCTTTGGGGTCTGGTCAGACATCAAAGACCCGTCTAGGATCCCTCCAGATAGCTACGAGCTCATCCTCCACGGCAGACAGTTTGAGTGGGAAGCGACCTATGCGGGAGCCGACGGAATCCTAGAGCTCGATTGCGAGCCTGACGAGATCCCCTGTGGGGATGACTTTAGCCTTCTAAATCAGATCAACGTCCCGGTCAACCGTCCCGTAACCGTCCACCTCCGGGCCTCAGATGTACTCCACTCTTTCTTCCTTCCGGATCTCCGCGTGAAGCAGGATGCGGTACCGGGGATGTCGATCCCAGTCTGGTTCGAGGCAACCCAAACGGGCCAGTACACGATAGGATGCGCTGAACTCTGTGGACTTGGCCACTACACGATGGAGGGCGTCCTGGTGGTTCAGTCAGCATCCGAATTCCAACAATGGGAAACGGATCAGGCTGTGGCGCTTCAGGACGAAAGCCCCGGCGGGTCCACAGTGACCCTCCCGGAGGAAACAGCAATCCAAACGCCGGACAATGCAGCAGCGAAAGAAGTCATGGTCGCCAGTGGTGCGGAGGACTCGTGAAGACTAGCGTATCCGGACCCCTTAGCTTCCCTCTACTAAAGAGTTAACGGTAATGAGTGTAACTGCAACGAAGACGGATTTTGATCTACTTCCGTATGCGGGAGAGCAGCATGAAGAACTCCCCTTCATCAGGAAGTACATCTTCTCCACTGACCACAAGGTCATCGGGACACAGTTTCTCTTCATGAGCCTGTTCTTCCTCCTGTTGGGAGGAATGTTGGCGATGATGATCCGGTGGCAACTTGGCTTTCCGGCCCAGCCGATCCCCGGTGGGGAGTTACTCCCGGACACGATGACACCCGGTGGCATTGTCCTCCCTGAGTTCTACAATTCTCTCGTTACGATGCACGGAACGCTCATGATCTTCTTTGCGATCATGCCGCTGCTCGTTGGGGTATTCGGCAACCTGCTGATCCCACTTCAGGTGGGAGCGGCGGACATGGCATTTCCAAAGCTCAACATGGCCTCCTTCTGGATGGCCTTTCCTGCCGGACTATTAATGCTCGCGAGCTTCACCGTGGAAGGCGGTGCGGCCGCAGCCGGGTGGACGGCATACGCACCACTCTCGAGCTCGGGGGAGTGGACGGGAGTGTATCTCGGCCAGCAACTATGGTTGGCCTCACTGTTCATTCTCGGATTCTCGTCGATTGCCGGGGCGGTCAACTATATCACCACAATCATCAATATGAGGGCCCCGGGGCTCACCTGGTTCCGAATCCCTCTTGCGACGTGGTCTCTGTTCATCACGTCTTGGCTGATTCTCTTAGCCATGCCGATCCTGGCGGGAGCCCTCATCATGCTCCTCTCTGACCAGACGATCGGCACCACCTTCTTCGTTCCGGAGACGGGAGGGGAGCCCTTACTATGGCAGCACCTCTTCTGGTATTTCGGGCATCCGGAGGTCTACATCCTGATCGTGCCTGCGATGGGGATCACCTCGGAAGTGATCGCCAACGGCGCACGGAAGCCGGTGTTCGGCTACAAATCCATGGTCCTGGCCATTATCTCAATCGCGTTCTTGAGCTGGATCGTTTGGGGGCATCACATGTTCATGAGTGGGATGAACCCCATGCTAGGTAATGCATTCATGATCACGACCATGCTGATCGCCGTGCCCTCGGCCATCAAGGTGTTCAACTGGCTAGGAACAATCTGGAAAGGGAACATCCATTTCCACACTCCGTTTCTCCACGGGGCAGCGTTCGTGTCTCTGTTCATCGTAGGAGGGCTTTCCGGAATCTTCATGGCCGCAACACCCGTGGACATCCAGATTCATGATACGTACTTCATTGTGGCCCACCTTCACTACGTGCTGTTCGGAGGAAGCCTCTTCGGGATCTTTGCCGGAATTACCTTCTGGTACCCGAAGTTCTTCGGTGGGATAATGAACGAATCTTTGGGCAAGCTGCACTTCGGGCTGACTTTCGTGCTGTACAACCTAGTTTTCTTCCCCATGCATTCCCTCGGCGTACAGGGGATGATGCGGCGACTGTACGACCCATATCAGTATGACTATCTAGCTGATATGCTGCCCCTGAATCGGTTCATCTCGATCTCCGCGTTCTTGTTGATAGTGGTCCAGTTGATCTTCATCGTGAACTTTTTCATGTCTATGCGACGTAGCAATAAGTGTGGTCCGAACCCGTGGAGGGCTAACTCCCTGGAGTGGACTCTGCCCTCTCCCCCACCGCATGGGAACTTCCAGGAGATGCCGGTCGTCTACCGGGGGCCGTACGAGTACAGTGTTCCTGGCGCCGAGGAGGACTTCCTCCCCCAGAATGAACCGCCGAAGGACGTCGAGCGTGTGCCCGGCCCCTTTGAACAACCCGCAGACTAAGGGAATCCGCCGATGACGAGTCATGCAGCGACCGTGGGAGTCCCGGCCCGGCAACACGAGCCCGAACTTGAAGGGGTCTACACTGTCAAATTGGGCATGTGGGTGTTCCTGCTTTCGGAGGTGATGTTCTTCACCGCCCTGATCGGAACCTATGTGATCCTACGCTTTGCCAACCCGGACCATTTCGCCGAACCCGGGGAAGTATTGAGTATCGAATTAACCGCGATCAATACCTTTGTACTTATCTGTTCATCGGTAACGATGGTGAAGGCCTTTGCCGCGCTCCAACAGGGGGATCAGAAGGGCCTCAAACTTTGGCTGCTCGCGACAATCGCTTTGGGCAGCGGCTTTGTGGGCGTGCAAGCATACGAATATTACCATCTGTGGCACGATGGCTTCGTACCGGTTGCGGAAATCTACACAGCTGAGGGCGGGCCGCTCTACGGGTCCACCTTCTACCTCATGACTGGCTTCCACGGGGCGCACGTCACCATAGGGGTCTTCGCCCTCGCTTTCGTGCTTTTTAAGGCTATGCGAGGGTCCTACACTCCTCAGAAATTGGGCGGAGTGGAGGTTGTCGGGCTATATTGGCACTTCGTGGACCTAGTCTGGATCGTCCTCTTTACGATTGTATACTTGATCTAGCTGAGGACCAAAGGAGAGAAGCAATGAGTACTGAGGAACACACTCACCCACCCTACATGAAGATTTTCGGGCTCCTCGCGGCAATGATGGGATTGAAGGTGCTCGTGGGGTTGTCCAGCTTGCCAAAGCCCATCGCAGTGGCGCTCCTGATCACCATCTCCTTCTCGAGCGCAATCCTCGTCGCGATGTACTACATGCATCTCCGTTTCGAGACGAAGAAGCTCTGGCTGTTGGCGTTCATTCCGTTCCCCCT
>Ga0310120_10003347_pt1 | contig 11471 bp, 8 predicted proteins | sample CB27_AW_983_MG_FD_203506 | JGI IMG/M metagenome (GOLD analysis project Ga0310120, IMG submission 203506) | Marine microbial communities from Western Arctic Ocean, Canada - CB27_AW_983 | ecosystem: Environmental > Aquatic > Marine > Oceanic | place: Canada: Western Arctic Ocean | collected... | reverse complement strand
AAACGAGTGGTCAGGTAGCTATGATGGTAGGGAACAGCTTGCTATCAAACAGTATGCTGAAGCATTAGAGACAATTCCATTAACAATAGCAGAAAACGCAGGAATGGATCCAATCGACACAATTATTGCACTACGTGCAAATCAAAGCAGCGGTAAACAAACAATGGGAATTAATGCAAAGGAAGGTAAGATTGGAAATATGTTCTCTTTAGATATAGTGGAACCATTGGCAGTAAAAGAACAAATTATAAAATCAGCTACAGAGGCAGCATGCATGATTCTTAGAATTGATGATGTGATTGCAGTTTCTGGTGGTCCAGGAGCTGGCGGTATGCCACCAATGGGATAAACTGTTCTTAGATCTAATTTGCATAGAGAAAAGCGCTCATTAAATATTATTTAACATAAAAACTGACAGCAATCTAATTTTTTTCGTCTATTATTGATATCCGGGTTCATCCTTTAAAGGGAATTTTCTACGGCACCAAGACTGGCCTATTCAGATTTACCCAAAGTTCAGGCGGGTTATCAGGCGGATTATAATCCTTGTTTATTTTATAAATTATAGTGCCAGTTAGTGGTGTATCACCTAAATTTCTCTCAAATGATGGTGATACGTATACCAATTGAAATGGACCATCTCCATCTGTAGGAAACTTGATGTCTCTTACATAGATGGCAGTATAACCCGACTTGAAAGTTTCTGATTGTTTTTCAGTGTTATTAGGATCCACATATACAAAAGGCGTAAATGGTATCAATTTTCCTATAAGAGTTTCATTCCAGAATTTATCAGTATAACTTTTTAATCCTGGATTATAATAATCCATAATAGGTAAATCTGCTATTTTGATAAACCAAAAAACCTTAGTTTCATCACCACCATTTTGCCTCATTGTATACATTGGCATTATGTTTTCGTCTGATAATTTTTCCACTGCAAGATTTATCAGAACATAGTCAGCATCCAAGCCAGTTATTATCGGCGGATAAACATACAATTCTGACTCCCAGTAGTCAAACAACGTGGAATATTTGGCAGCTACATCCGGATCGTATATCTTTTCTGACGAAGAATCGTCTTTCCAGCCTTCAAATGAAGCAAGTTTTTCTTGATTTATATCAAAACCATTAACTGAATGTCGGGTTGGATCACCAAGATTAGTTGGCAAAGTTACATAGTATGAACTTACATCAGTTTCTGTATCACTCGTTAAAATCTGCCAAGCACTGTCTGGCGTACTAAATAATGTAGATGCTATTTTTCTAATTTGCCAATCTAATAGTGTAGCATTATCGGCTAAAGTTTTTCTCTCACCAAGTGTACTAATCCAGTATCCATAATCCCACCAAGCTGCAATAACTGCATCTTTAGGAGTGTTTTCCTTTACCCATTGCATCGCATCCGTCCAATCATCTGAAGAAAGGTCAAATTTGGTAGCACTGTGTAGTATGGAAATAGGTATTCCAACATTATTATTTGACCAGTTAAGTCTTTCAGGATAAACCGTTGGTACCATTAACAAGATTACAATTACCACAAGAAAAGAAATTTTTGTTACCGTGCCTGTAGGTTTTTGCTGCACTTTTAGGATTTTTGATATTAAAATTGATATGCCTATGGATGAAAGTATTATAATGGATATAGAGCCAAATACTTCTAATCTCACAAATGAGGAGCTGAAATAAACTCCAACAAGTCCTATTATAAGAGCAAATGCAGCCATTTCACCCTTAATCTTGAAAGAATGGTTTACCTTTCTTTGCAAGAGTAACCATGCCCCTATCCCTGCGAAGATTATGAGAATTGAGAAAAAGTAAAATGAAATATCAAGGGATGTTGTTGCATGCTCAGATACAGAATCATTAAGCATATCAGTTGTAATTAAAAGTGGATTCGCAGCGTTAAGATACCTAAACGTCGGCAAATTAATAACACCCGAAGAAATTACTACAATTCCAGATATTACAGATCCTCCTAGAAGTGCAAGACTAACACGTAACTGTGATTTGCTAAACATCCTCCTAATTACAACACATACAGCTAGAAACGCAGTACATCCAATTAGAAAAAATCCGTTAAGACCAGAAATAAACGCAAAACCAGTCTTCTCAAATGACATAGTTACCAAAAGGAATACTGCTGTGAAAATAATTGATGCCCATATAACAAATTTGTTATCTTTTCTCAGAAATGGTAATGCTAGAAATAAAATTCCTATAGGCAATATGAAAAACTGAATACCACCCCAGGACGCAATACCAAAGGATAGTAAAATTCCGGCCCCTACAATCTTTGCAACGGATATTTTTCCTCTGTCAGATTTTAAACCGCTAAGAAGAAGGTAAACGGCTAATAATCCATAGAAAAGACCCAGCGGCTCCGACTTGAACCAACCTATTGATCCTCTCATAATGAGTATAGGAGAGATGGCAAAGAAAAGTGAGGCAAAAAGTCCAGCTGTTGTACCTCCTACCGTCCTAACTATTCCAAATATAATAACCGTAGTAAGCGAACCAATAACAACCGGTAACCATATAACAAAATCATGCAGGCTGGAACCCATACCAAAAACTTGGTAAAGTATTGCGCTAGTACTATGAAGCATTACTTGTGAGGTAGATGAAACATCTCTTCCATATGGATGCCAACTCAAATCATCGTGCCATTCTAAATACGCTGGAAGTCCGTTTTCTACCATAAACTGGGTTGCTCGGTAATTAAAAAATGGATCAAATTCGGCTAATTCAAAACCGTATTCTAAAGGTTGTGTACGTAGCATGCAAGATAATGAAAAGGAAAGAACAAGCACCCCAATTATTAGGAGGTAACGTAGATAATGTGATGACTTTTCAGCTTTAATTAGTTTTTTATCTAATTTCAACAAAACTAATCAAAACCACTTTCTTAATATTCTTTATAAAAAATATAGAATCCATTTATCCTCAGATTTACTAAAATCAACACATTTCACATCTCTTTACCCAATCCTATTGCAAAATAATCTGCATCTAATTTTTTATGAATTAACATTCTTCTACAATCTATCACAAATTTTTTTGCCATATTTTTAATTTCTTTATTGCTTATTCTTTCATATTCTTTCCACTGCGTCATAATAATAACACAATGACTCTTATGTAATGCATCTCTGATTGATTTTGCATAATTTATTTTATTTCCAAACACTTTCATTGTATTTCGAATAGCCTTGGGATCATGAATTGTAATATTTGCTTTTCTTCTTAAAAGTTTTTTAATTAATTCTATTGCAACTGAATTTCGTACATCATCTGTATCAGGTTTAAATGACATTCCCAAAATTGTAATTTGTTTTAATGATATATTTCCTAATTTCTGTTTTAGGATTGACAATATTTGGTCTGTTTGTTTTATGTTAATTTCTTCGACAGCGTTCAGAAGTGTTGGTTTTATACCTGTACTATTTGCAAAATTAATCAACGCTTTCATATCTTTTGGAAGGCATGATCCACCATAACCTGGTCCTGCATTCAAGAATAATTTTCCTATTCTAGGATCTAATCCTATGGTTTTTGCAATATCATCTATATTTGAACCTGGAATATTTTGACAAATGTTAGATAATTGATTGATAAAACTAATCTTTGTTGCAAGAAATGAATTATTTGCATACTTGATCATTTCAGCTGTTTGATGATTTGTAATGATTATTGATGTATTCGGATGTAATTTAGAAAAAAAGGTTCTAGTTTTTTTCATATACTTTGTTTGATATCCTCCTAAAACTATTACGTGTGGAAACTCTGTATCTCTAATTGCTGTACTTTCCTGTAAAAATTCTGGATTTGAAATTAGTCCAAATTCTTTCCCTGCCTTTTTCTTAGATTCCTTTTCTAAAATTGGTAGAATTACTTTCTGCGTGGTTCCTGGAATAACAGTGCTTTTGATAATAACTACTGGATTTTTTTTATTTTCACGAAGAATCTTCCCAATAGTTCTTACTGATTTTTTAAGCATTGTTAGTTCTATTGAACCATTTTTACTTTGTGGTGTACCTACAGTTACAAAAATCATGTCACAGTCTTTGATTAATGAAAGATCATTACTTACTGTAAGCTTCTTTTTTAATCCATTTCTTAATATTTTTTCTAACTTTGGTTCGAAAAATGGAGAATCCCCGTTTGAAATTTTTTCACATTTTTCTTCATCGGCATCTATTCCAACTGTATCGTATCCCTTAGATGCTAAAACTGAAGTAAGTGATAACCCCACAAAACCTAATCCTACAATTCCTATTTTCATGTTCTTGCCCAAATCATTTATCTTAATAATTATGCTTTCCTAAATGTAATTTCCTGTGATTTTTTATATGATTCAACTGTTCCAACATCAACTTCTTCTTCATTTTTGTTTAATGTAATTGCAAGAACTTTTTGCTTTTCTTTAATTAAATTTTGAATACCATCTGTAAGTTGAAACTCTTTTCCTTTTCCCGGCTTAATTTTTTTTATACTAGAAAAAATATCTGCTTTAAAATAATACAATGGTAAAATCCCAAAATCAGATTTTGGTTTATTTGGTTTTTCTACAACTCTTCTTACACTGAATAAATTGTTTGACAACCTTTCTACAGTTGGTACCCCGTATCTTTTAAAATCCTTAATTTTTTTACAAAGTAAGATTGCTTTTGCATCTGGATTCTTTTTTGCAGTCTCAATTAATCTTGAAATAGGATGTTTTGATTTACTTAGAATAGTCACATCTCCTGCATGAACTATGAAATCCTCGTTTCCGACATATCTCTCTGCACGTCTTACTGCATCCCCAAAACCCAATGGTCTATTCTGATTTACCCAAACTATATGCGAGTTTTCTAGTTTTTGATAAAACTTTGTTATGAATTTTTTATAATCCCCTGCTAACTCTCTCAAATATGTTTCATGAGGCGTAAAATGATCTTCAATTGATCTTTTTTCACGACCAACCACAAAACAATAATCTCTAAAACCCATAGAATATAATTGCTCATAGATATATTGTAATAATGGTAAAACTACCTTTTTCTTTGTAAACATACTGGAAAAAATTGGCATCATTTCTTTTGGCATTTCTTTTGTAAATGGCAATAATCTTGTTCCTTTTCCTGCTGCCGTAATTACTACTTTAGTCACAAAAATCAATTCTTAGTTTTATCATTGAGTTTTTAACATTTTGGAATGATAGCTTTCATTACAAAATTATAATAAGTAAAAATAGGTTCAAAATACAAGCATTTGTGATATTATGTCAGGTATGAAAATTAATATGAATAATATTGAAAATGTGCTGGAATCATTAGACTCAAAAACACTTCGAGTTTGTGTGATTGGAATAGGTAGAATTGGGCTTCCTACAGCACTATCTTTTGCCCAATCTGGTTTGCAAACAATTGGTGTGGATATAAATGAAAATCTAGTGCAAAATATCACGTCTGGAAAATTCCCTTTAAAGGATGAACCTGGATATGAAAAAATTTTCAATGATGTAATCAATGAAAAAAAATTTTCTGTTACTACAAATATTGATGAAGCGGTTCCAAATTCTGATTTAATACTTCTATCACTACCTACTCCTATGGATGAAAATAATATTCCAGATTATTCGGCATTAAGAATTGTTGCATCAAAACTTTCAAACATTCTATCACCTAATTCTTTGGTTATAGTTGAAAGTACAATTGAACCTGGATTTATTGAAGACGAAATGGTTTCCATTATTTCAAAATCAGGAAGATTAGAAATAGGAAAAAATTTTTTTATTGGTGTATGCCCTGAAAATGCAAATCCTGGAGAAATTCTCCATGATTTTACTAATCTTCCAAGACTTGTTGGAGGAATAAATCATAATATTACAAAAATTATCAAAGCAATCTATAATTTTGTTTTTTCAGTTGAACTTGTCGAAATGCCTAATTGTAAAACTGCAAATGCTGTTAAACTAACAACTAATGTATTTCGTGATATCAATATTGCCTTTGTAAGTGAATTATCTCTAATGTTTGAAAAACTTGGAATAGATACATACAAAGTTCTAGAAGCTGCAGCAAAAAAATATAATTTTCAGGTACATTATCCTGGAGCTGGAGTTGGTGGCCCATGTCTTCCAATTAATTCATATCAATTACTTAATACTGCTAAACGTATTGGTTCAACTTTGAATATTATCGAGTCAGGCAGAAAAATTAATGAAAAAATGCCAGAACATGTAATACAATTAATTTCTAACGCCTTTCAAGAATCCCAAAAATCCATTGAGAGTAGTGATATACTAATTCTCGGTATCTCGTACAAACCAAATGTAAAAGATATTCAATTAACTCCAGCCAAAGAAATTATAAAAAAATTGCAGAATTTGGGAGCCCAGGTTCACATCTACGATCCTTATTTCAAATCAACTAATATTTTTGATATTATGACTGAAAATAGTATTGAAGACATAATCCATAATGTTGACGCTACAATAATCGTTACAGCTCATGATGAATTCAAAACTATTGATATATCTTCTTTTTTGAAAATGAAAACACCAATTTTGATAGATACAAGAGGAATCATCAATCCATTCTCTGCCAAAGAAAAAAAATTAATTTTTAGAGGATTAGGTCGTGGAGAATAAAAATAAAATCAATATATCATCACTACTAAATATTCTAACTCTTCGTTATGACACTTCAATCAAGCCAAATCTACCTCCAAAAAACCCCCGAGATTTTTCTGCAGATGAAAATTGTGTTACTACTCAAAATATTGAAGATTCAATTTGCAATGAAATAAAAAATAAACTAGATGATACTGAAGTATCAATTGCACTAAGTGGAGGTGTTGATTCTACACTTGTTTTAGCGCTACTTCGTAAAGTAAAACCCGATCAAAAAATCCACGCCGTCTCGATCAAATTTAATAACAGTATAGATGAAACACCTATTGCTTCAGAAATTGCACAAAAATTTGATGCCGAACATGAGATAATACATCTTGATAATTATCTTTCAGAATTACCTAAAGCAATTAGCATAATAAAATTACCATTTTGGGATTTGCATTGGTATTATGTTGTAAAAAAAGCAAAAACACTATCGAAAACATTAATCTCTGGTGATGGTGGTGATGAACTCTTTGGAGGATATACTTTCAGATACAAGAAATTTCTATCATTAACATCTGAAGATTCTTCACCAATTGATAAAGTTAAAGCATATCTGTCATGTCATGAAAGAGATAGAGTATCTGATCAAGCTGATATTTTTACCAAAGCATGTAATTTTTCATGGGATTCTATATACAACAAATTGCTTCCATTTTTTGATAATGATCTAAACAGAATAAATCAAGTATATTTGGCAGATTATAATGGAAAATTATTGTATAATTTTAATCCAATTAACACTAGAATTATTGATCATTATGAAATGAATTTATTGACTCCATTATTAAATGAAAAATTAATTGCATCTGCATCTCATATTCCAAGTTCTAGTAAATATGATGAAAAATCCAATGTTGGCAAATTGCCTTTACGAGAGTTATTATACAAACATGGGGTTTCTGAATTAGTTGGAAAAGAAAAATTAGGTTTCAATGTTAACACTCTCAATCTCTGGAAAGAAAAAGGTTATGATTTATGTAAATACTTTTTTGATAAATCCAGATTAGTAGAATCAAAAATAATAAATAAAGATTGGATTGAAAAATATATTGATCATTCAGATTTAGATGTCAAATACGTAAATAAATTTCTAGGATTATTAGCATGCGAAGTCTGGTACCGACTATTCATAACAAAAGAAATCGATAGTAATGATACACTAAATTAAATTACTATACCAAATAAATAAAATAATGAAAAAAGATATTGTTGCAGGATTAGGAGAAATTGGATTACCCATTCTAAAATTATTATCTAATCATCATCAAGTCATAGGATTTGACAAAGATAAAAAATTAATGAATAAATCAAAATATGAAAAATTTCAAGATATTCCAACTTCCTTTTTACACATTGCAATACCTGTGACCAAAAATTTTGATTCAAATGTAATTCAATTGTATAAAAAATTTAATCCTGAATGTATTGTAATACATAGTACCATTAGCCCTGGGACAACAAAAAGAATACAAAAAAAATTAACTGTACCTCTAATTTATAGCGCAACTAGAGGTGTTCACAAAAGAATGTTAAATGATCTTAAAAAATACACAAAATTTTTTGTGATATCTTCTCTTGCACCAAGAAAACAATGGGCTATAAAGACGTACGCTATAAAAATGAAAAAATGTGGAGTAAAAACCAAACAGATGTCAAAACCAGTGACATTGGAATTAGCTAAAATTTTATGTGATACATCTTATCTTGGTTGGTTGATAAATTATTCACAGATGACCAATGTTATAGCTAAAACTTATGATGTTAATTATGATGAGATGTGGTTATTTTCTGATGAGATCCATAAGTTATTAGGAAATAGACCAAAAATGTATCCTGGGTATATTGGTGGGCATTGCGTAATACCAAATCTTGAACTAATTAATAATCAAACATTGAATCTAATCAAAAAGATGAATAATACTTATGTAAAAAAAGTAAAAAATGCCAGATCCATTAACAAAAAATATACGTGAGATATTTAATTTTTTTTATTAACGTGTTGTTTTACGATACCCACAAAATTCTTAGCACTTGCTTCCAAACTAAAATCTTCCTGAATAAACCTGCGACCATTAGTACCCATCCTCACTGATAATTCTTTATCATTTATCAACACTGAAATTTTTTCTACTATGTTTTTGTATTCACCCTCTCTTACCAAAAATCCTGTTTCTCCATCCCTCATTGTTTCTGAAATTCCTCCTACATCTGTACCAATAACTGGAACCTGCATTAATTGTGCCTCCTTTAATGATAGAGGTGTTGTATCCATTCCAGTAATTATTGCATAAATATCAATTTCACTTAGAAATTCTTGAACTTTATCAGGATAAGATAATGAACCTAGCCAATGAAAATTATCAAACTTTTCAAGAACATCTAATATTCTATTTTTGTATTGTCCATCTCCTGCCCAGTAAAAATTAACATCCGGCATAGATTCAATTACTTTTTCAAGAATGAGCATTTCCTTGGTTTTTCTCCACCAATTTGCATCTTGCAGAAGTCCAACAGATGGATGCTTCAAACTCATTCCATCTTTTTTATACCATTTTGAACTATCCATTCCTTCTACAAACACATTCATTTTTTGTGTTGGATGATGTTCTTTTACTACATCTATGAGATAGTTACAAATAGGTAGTATAGCTGTGGCTCCTGCAAATACTTGCTCTGCCACGTCAGCCCTCACATCTACCACTTTTTGCATAACTTTACCCTTGTAAATTGATTCTTTGGCATGCTTAATTTCAGACCAATAATGTCCTCGTAGCAATACAAATAACGGAATATTTCTTTTTATTACTTCTAATCCAAAATTACTTTGTCTATCGACTAATACTGCATCTGGATGAAAATCAGAGATTAATGTTCGGAACTTATTTTTACTCGCAAAATATTTTCTTAACTGTTTTGTGGGGAAACCAACGACATAATCCGTTTCTCTAACTAACTTATACTCTACATTGAATTTTGTTAGTGCTTCTCCAAAATCTTTTAAATGGTAAAACTTACCAACACTCCCTTTTGATGTTCCTCCACCAGCACCAGACACAATTAAGATACGCAACTCTTAACAATGATAAAAAATTTACAAATAAAAATGTGTGTTATTTAGATGGGTAAAATGAAAAAACTTGGAATTATTGGAATTGGTGATTGGGGAAAAAATCTAGTTAGGGATACATCCAAAATCTCCTATGTGAAAAAATGCTCTGGTCTAGGCAATACAAAAAATATCAGCTGGTTAAAAAAAAACTATCCCTCTATACAATATGTTTCTGATCAAAAAGAGATTTTCACTGATAAAGAGATCGATGCTGTGATAATCGCAACTCCAATCAATACTCACTATAATTTGGTCAAAAAAGCGTTATTATTGAAAAAACATGTATTTGTTGAAAAACCATTAAGTTCTACTCTTTCTAAAGCAGAAGAATTAATAAAAATTGCAAAAAAAAATAATTTAGTTCTTTTTGTTGGTCAAATATTCATTTTTAACGAGATACTAAAAAAAGTAATTGAAATCTCAAAGAGAGAGAATATTGTATACGTAAACTTTGTATGGAATAAATTCGGAACATTTGACGAAGATATATTTCTAAATTTGGTATCGCATGACTTATCAATCATTTTAACTCTTTTTGGAAAACCTAAAAAAATTAAATTAGTTAACGCATTTGGGTTCATTTCTAAATGTGATATTGTTACACTAACTCTTGAATTGCCTAAGAATAAAAAATGTCAAATTCATATAAATCGCTGTTCAAATTATAAGCAAAAACATATTACTATTTTTACGCAAAAAAATATCTATATTTGGGACGACTGCAGACTATATAAAAATAATAAAAAATCTAATTCGTTTAGATTAATTTTTGAATCTAGACATACTCCACTTGAAATAGAATGCAAGGAATTTATTAAAAAATTAAACGAAACAAAGATCTCATTTGAATCAGCAAATCTTGCAAAAGATGTTATACAAGTAATTCAAAAACTAAAATGAAAAGATGAAGATTGCAGTTATAGGAGGTGGTATTTTTGGCATTACCACAGCATTTACCTTAGGAAAGGAATATGATGTAGAACTTTTTGAAAAAAACAACGATTTGCTGAAAGCTGCATCCGGATCAAATCAATATAGGATTCATAGAGGATATCATTATCCTCGTAGTATGGAAACAGTTCTGGAAATTATGAAATCAGAAAATAGTTTCCAGAAAATATTTTCGTCTACAATTGTTAACTATTATGAGCACTATTATTGCATTGCAAAAAAAAACAGTCTTACTTCTGCCACACAATTTGTTGATTTTTGTGCTAAATATGGATTAGAAATTGAGGAATCAGTATTAGATTGTGTACAAAAAGATTCAATTGATATTTGTGTACGTGTTAAAGAATCAGTCTATGATCCTAAGAAACTAAAAAAATTGTCATTAGATAAACTAAAAGAATGTAACGTAAAAGTTCATCTAAATACTCAAGTTACTGATGAAATATTTGAAGAATTTGATAGGGTTGTTGTATGCACATATGCAAATTTGAATGGACTACTTGACAAATTTCCAGAATCACAACAAGAATATCAATTTGAATTATGTGAAAAACCAGTTGTCAAATTGCCCAGTTCTTTTCGCAATAAGAGTGTCGTAATTATGGATGGACCATTCATGTGTATTGATCCCCTGGGAAATACGGATCTTCATTTACTATGTAATGTGAGACATGAAATTCATCAAACTAACATTGGGAAATTTCCAGACGTTAGTAAAGAATATTTACACTTGTTAGATAGTGG
>Ga0310120_10003343_pt1 | contig 11476 bp, 6 predicted proteins | sample CB27_AW_983_MG_FD_203506 | JGI IMG/M metagenome (GOLD analysis project Ga0310120, IMG submission 203506) | Marine microbial communities from Western Arctic Ocean, Canada - CB27_AW_983 | ecosystem: Environmental > Aquatic > Marine > Oceanic | place: Canada: Western Arctic Ocean | collected... | reverse complement strand
AAGAAGCAAAACACCACGACCACCCAGCAGTACGTTTACTCTCGCAATATCGACGACTTCGACAAATTCTTCAATCGCGCCCTCACCGGCTTCCTAGCCACCACGGAATCCGATCAGGAATCCGCCGGCCTGATCGGCGACTACAAGAAGGCGCTGGCTTCGGATCTGAAACGCGCTGCCGAGGAGAGAGCAGGAGTAGGAGGGATCGGGGAAAAGGAGCTCTCGATGGCACACGTGCCGCGTATTGCACGCCGCAGTGGCCTCCTTTGGCGGGTCACCCTTGCCCACGGTGAACTCGAGAAGGCGCGCAAGATCGCTGAGCTGCTGCTGCAATCACTCCCGCATGACAAGACCCTGCTACCAACGATCTGCACAGAGTGGAACTCGTGGGGCTACACAACGCGCGCCCGGGAACTGACCGAGGCGTTCCGGAAAAACCCGGGCTACGATCAAGCGGTCAAGACCCTGGGCGGCGACCCGGGCTCCGGTGGTATTCGAGAGATCTTCCAGCGGATCTCGGCCGGCGACGACCAAGGCGCACGCGTCCTCCTGCGAGATATGGATCGTTTGTTGGCCGAGAGCCGCGGCCCCGCCGATTTCAATACTCTGTTCTCCGCTGCAAGGCATCTCAAGGATTCCGCCGCTGTCGAACGGCTCGCGATCTACACGATCAACAAGGCGCCGAAGAACCGTAAGCTCTACGATTCTGTCCAGATCCTCGCCCGTAGTTTCCCCTGCATGAACCAGACGCACCGCGATCGCCTTTCGGCCTATGTGAGCGGCATGCTCGAACAGCAGGACGACCTCGGGGCATCCTCCTACTACTACCTGCAGCAACTGAAGCGGTTCACCGGGAAATCCTTCACTCTGCCGATCAAACAAATCCGACCTCAGATCGAACAGGCGCTCGCGCGCAGCGGCTACTACGTGCGGCAGATTGCACCGTTGATGAGCTCGCTGGACGGGGAGGATTACCAGACCTTGCTCCGGGAGACCTACCGTGATGCCAAGTCGTCCGACCGAGCGGCGATCGTCTTCAGCCTCGTGAACCAGTACCCGGAGAAAATGGATCCAGCCCTCGAAGAGACGTTCCTCGAACTCGCCGAGGAGGCTGCCCGCGAGACCACTTCCGATCTCCTCAAGGTCTACCAGGCCAACTCGCGCAGCCGCTTCGGCGGGCCCGAGAAGAAATCCCCAAACCTCGGCTTCCAGGCGAAATTGCTGGCAACGATCGCCGCCGGGCAGCCCGGGGACACCCAGCTCGCATGGCTCGTGGCTCAGGCCCAGGCCTGGCAACGCGCTGGCGACGAAGAACGCGCCCTGGAAATCGCCACCCGGGCGTTCAGGGTGTCGCTAGAGAAAGAGGGCAAATTGGACAGCGGGCTCCTGCACACCTTCCTGAAAAAACACCCCGACACCTTCCTCTCCCTCCTTGACCAGCGGGCCGAGGAGAAGGGCGACAGCATCGACCTCGATCAAAAACGGCTCGAGTTGGTTCGCCAGACGGGAGATCTGGAGCGCATCCTTACCGCCCTCCGCAAGGCAAGCGAGAAGCATCCCGAAGAACCGTCGTTCCGAGCAAACCTCAGGCAGCACCTCGAGCGCATGGGCCGACCATACGAAGCGATCAAGGAGCTCGAGGCGCTCGCCAATCTGGAACCTGACGAGGATCAGCACCGTGCCAATCTCGAGAAGGCTTGGCAAAAACTCGCCCATCCGATCCAAGCCGGCCGCTACAAAAAGGAGGTGAAGGGAAAGGACGGAAATGAGCAAAAGGGCCGCGCGAAGACATCGACCACTCCCGCCAGCGTGCCCCGCGCCACCGCTGATCGAGGCAGTGCGGTGGGGGCCGTCCCGGTCAGCGCTAACGACGGGCAGGAGAAGAAGGTCGAAGCGGCGAGCACAACCCTGATCAAAAAACACCACGATGCCAATGAACTGGACGAAGCACAGGTGGCAATGCGGCGCCTGTGGCGACAATTTCCGAACCTCGACCAATCCAGCCGCGGCATGACCTACGTCAATCGACAACCGCAGGGAGGGCTCCTTATTTGGCCCAACGCCAAGACCAAAGCCGCCACCAGCAGGAGAGCGGTGACGGCCAATGTCGGCAACCGCGGCGGTCTGGAAGACTTTCTTAAAAGGAAAGCCATGGTTCCACGACAGGTGAATCCGTATTCAAACCGCGTCCAAGACCCCAGTCAGCCCAAACCTGTCAGCCTGTTCGAGGCCGTGGGATCGCAAGAATTCGCCTCCACCGAGATGTCTCGCTGGTTGCGGACCCTGACCGCTCAACAGTATCAAGGACAAGCATTCGACGACATGCTCACTGCCCTCGCCGTCCGGCGCGTCGAGGTCCACGGCGTCGAGAAGGTGATCGCCGACTGCCTCGCCGACAACGCCAGCGACGAACTGGGCATGCTTGATCAACTTTTCTTGCTCACCGTGCTTGAACTGCATCCAGAGGCCGGTGGGGAGCCTGCGACCGGCTACCTCGACCATCAAGTCGACGTGCTCGATCCCTCAGACCAGTGGATCACCCTGCGCCTGGCCCGCTGCTTCTCCAAGCGGGGTGACGAGAAGAGGGCCCTACCGCTCTACCGCTGGTGCGGCGCCAATGTCAACTTCTCCAACCGCTACTCTTACTATGGGATGAACATCCTCACCGGGAATCGCCTCGTGGAGGAGATCCGCAACCACCTCGAGGGAGACGCCCGCCTGCACGCTCTCGACACAGTTCTCAGGCTCATGACCCCGAGCCGGTCCGACGTCGATTCGCGTGCACAATTCCACTCCTTCGTCTTGGCGACATGGCAGCGCGAACTCTCAGCTCCCGATGTCTACCACCGCTGCCGGGAAATCTGTGAACAGGTCATCGAAGGTCATCAGTCCAATCAGGTCCGCATCCGCGGGACACTCGAGCTTGCCACCCTGTTCCTCGCCAGTGGCGGAAACACTGAACGCGCCCTCGACGGTTTTGAGCTCATCATGCTTCCCAAAGAGGGCGCCCCCTCGACCTCAACGCGCCAGATGGTCTACATGACCTCCGGGGGCACTTACGTCCCCCACTCGAGCAGTTCGTCCAATTCGCCCAACAGCAGGATCAACGATCACTTCCTGCAACTCTGGCTCCCCGAAAAAATGCAAGCCTGGACCAACTCCGACCAGTGGCTCGCAGGGATTGCCGAACGAGTCAATCAGTGGACGACCGAGGGCCTATTCCCGCCTGCCGATGCGGCCAAGCTGCTCTCGCTGATCGCACTCCGCCAACACCAGAACGGCTTCGCGGATTCGGTCGCCGCGACTCTGGCCAAACTGCAGAAACTGACGCTCCCCATCACACAGGATGTCCTGTGGTTCAGTGACGCGGCGCGCATGACCGGCAACCAGGCGCTCGCCCTCAAACTCGAGTCCGCGCTCCTCTCCGAGCAGCGCTTGCCCATCGCCCGGGTCGCCTCGCTCATGCAGGAGGTGGCCACAATCCATGGATCGGCGATCGCGCTGAATCTCGCCGAGAAGGCCTCCGCCTACACCTGGGAGCGCGAGTTCCTCGAAGCGATGACTGGCATCGCCAGCGCCGGGGGCGACCCCGTCCGCGCCGAACAGTGGCACGATCGACATCTCCAGGTCCTGGGACTCGATCCCAGTCCGCAGCTCCTCGGATTTGTCATCGGGGATGGAGAGGAAGCCAAACTCTACCAAATTTCAGAACTGATCCGGGAACCGGTGCTCTCAGATCGCACCGGTGGTCGGACCGTCGACATTGTCTTCGATCCGGACAAGCGCTTCGCGACGGCGACTTCGGGCGGGGAGCCTATCAAGGTCGATGTGGTGGAGTCCAAGCAGTGGCGCAACGCCAATCCAGACTCCGAAGTCTACCTCGTCAGCGCGTTTGAGCGGGCCGAGAATCGGCTCATCGACTTCGAGTCCCAAGGTTGGCGGTTCGCCACCAACGTGGACACGGCGGAGTGGACAAATCAGAAGTTTGACGACTCCAGTTGGAAGCAAGGCAAGGCGCCCCTTGGCTTTGGAAAGCCGGACCTCGCCACCGAACTCCCTCGCCCGGCCGCCGATGCCAAACAACACCACCCAACCTACTTCCGGCGCACGATCGAGATCAACGAGGCCGGGAGCAACGCCAAGCTTGCCGGGAGAATCCGCTGCACCGATGGAGCGATCGTCTATTGGAACGGCGAAGAAATCCATCGCCAGAACATGCCTAAGAGCAAAATCGAATCCACCACCAAGGCGATCAGAACCGTCTCCGGGAGAGATTCCGAGATCTTTCTCGTTCCTGCAGGAAAGGGCAAAGCGGGAACCAACGTCTTGGCCGTAGCCCTCCATCACCACGACCTCGATGGCAAAAGCATTCTCTTCGATCTGGACCTCACCGCGATCCTCGAAGGGGCGGAGGAATAGCGCCTCCAGGGCGCCTCGCGTCTTGAATTCGGCACTATGGATTCTTCTCTTGTTCTTCACGGGTTGTTGGTTGGCCACGCCACCCCCCAACCCTACCACCTCCTAACAGCCCCTCTGGCTCCGAATCCGGGATCCACTTCAACCTTACTCCAACAAAGGCGCTCAGAATCGCCGTGCTTCCATTTTTCCCGATGCTACGCCGGGGCTGAATGCGCCCTGTCACCCAAGATCTCACGCCCCAATTCGATAGCCCAATCCGCTGGCTTGCCTCCCGCACCTGGACCTGTCATACGAGCACCAGATAATGCCCCCCCGGCGACTGTTCTGGAGGTCTCAGCAGACGGGAACATCTGCAAAAATTCTCTAAACAAACCCCCTTACTTTAAAACCAGGCAATGAAGGTCCTCCTATCGGCAATTACCGTTTTCTACTTCCTCGTCACGGGCGGCCTGCTTCAGGCCGCAGTTCCAAAAACCGTCCCCATAGGCGATCCCGGAAATGCTGCGGACTCAACCAGATACGGCGCTGTCGCTTACAACTACCGGATTGGGAAATACGAGGTGACCAATGCAGAGTATTGCGAGTTTCTCAACGCAGTGGCGAAAGCGGACCCTCACGAACTCTACGACGGCCGGATGGCGGGCGAGTTTGGTGGGATCGCTCGCTCGGGATTACCCGGTGAGTTTAATTACGAAACCAGGGCGGACGGGCCGAGGAAGCCGGTAGGCTACGTGAGCTGGGAGTCTTGTGTCCGCTATGCGAACTGGCTATCGAACGGAAGCGGTAAGGGTGAGACCGAAGATGGATCCTACGTTATCGAGGGTGGAGTTGTTACCAGGCCGGATCATGCTGCTTTCGCTGTCGGCAAGACCACCAAATGGGTGATCGCCAGCGAAGACGAGTGGTATAAGGCCGCCTACTACGATCCCAAGAAACCCGGCGGCGCCGGCTACTGGTCCTTTGCCACCACGGGCGGCGGTGCTCCCGAGTGCAATCTCAACTCCAACCAGATCACCGAAGTAGGATTTTTCTCATCGTCCCCCAGCGCCTACGGCACTTTCGACCAAAACGGCAACCTGTGGGAATACAATGAAACTCAGGCCGGGAGCAAAGTAGGCCTGCGCGGCGGGTCGTTTTTCCTCAATGACAACAACGGGTATCTGCGTTCTTCTGCCCGCTACGAAGTGCTCAGTGCAAAGTGGCCCAACTACGGCTTCCGCGTAGTAGCCCTCGGCTCCGGAAACGCGAAATCGGTCCTCAAGTCCGCCCTCCCTGCGCTCAACCAAAAACCCGCGCCGATTCGAAAATCGACCCCATTGCGAAGAAACCCCGCGACCTTCTATGTCAGCCAGGCGGAAGGAAATGATAGCTGGAGCGGGAATTCGGCTCGGCGCTCGGAAACCTCGGGTCCGTGGAAAACCCTGGCACGCGCCTCCATCAATTTCCTTCCCGGCGACACGATTCTTCTGAAGCGAGGCGACACCTGGAACGAAGAACTCGCGCCCAAGGGCAGCGGGACGCCAGCAAACCCAATCACCATTGGCGCCTATGGAGAAGGAGCCAAACCGGTGATCGACCGGGGAGACTACAAGAAGGATCTTGCCGGCATTCGCCTTTCTGACCAGGGAGGATTCAAGATCTCCGGCATCGAGTTCAACCGGTGCATGACCGGCATTTATGCGGACTACTCCGATGGATGCCCTACCAAGAAGTTCATCTGGATCGAGGACTGCTACTTCCACGATTCTCTCCTCTACCAGCACTACGAGGACTACCCCAAGCGCAAGATCGGCCTCGGAATCTGTTTCTTCTCCCACGAACGCGACAAGCGAATCGTGCTGACTGACATCACGATCAAGAACTGCGTGTTTCGCAGGCTCGCCTCCGGCATCTGGACAAACAGCCCGGACAACTTCAACAAGAACGCCTCCTACGTCTATAATTTCGGCAACCTCACCATGGACGGATGCCTGTTTGAGGAAGGCTTCCAATGGCAACAGGGAATTCGAGGAGTCGATGGCGGGGTGATGCGCAATTGCGTCACACACGATATCGGGCGCGGATTCCGGTCCTTCAACGGCGTCGCCGGCGCAATGTTTTTCCGCTGCAAGGATTGGGTTTTCGAAGACAGCGAATGGGGCTTCGTTTCCATCGGACTGGGCAGCGGTGACGGTGAAGCCTTCGACTTTGAGGGCAACTGCGACAACATGACAATGCGCAACTGCCTCTTCCATGACACCGACGGCCCTGGCTTTCTGCTCTGCTGCTATGCCTCCGACGGGCATGCTCACTCCGGAATCGTAATGGAAAACTGTGTGATCAACGGGAAGTCCAAGCGCCCGATAGGATTGCCCCGCTGCGCGATCGTCAACACGACCGACTGGAATGAATCGTCCTGGAAGAACTGCCGTTTCTATCTTTCGAAGGGTGAAGCTCTCATGAGGGTGATGGATCCAGAGAAGGACAAGAAAACGAAGTTTATCGACTGCGTGGTCAAAGACCTCAGCCAATCGTGCACCACTTCCAATTTCGCGCTGAAGGCCACGGCGCAGGCATCATCGGAGACCAGGGGGCACGACGCAGCGAGAGTCAAAGATGGCAACGCGGCCACTGCGTGGAAGGCGACTTCGCGCAAGGACGAGTGGATTCAGCTCGTCTTTCCTACCGAACAAACGATCAACGAGCTCAGAATCAAGGAAGACTCGTCCTCATCAATCATCCGTTATGAAGTTCAGTACGCGGACCCCAAAACGAAGAGGTGGCTTGGTTGCTTCAACGGGCGAGAGATTGGAGAGGACTTCATCGCACCCATCGTTAGCCGCAAGACACGCGCCGTGCGCCTCCGCATCATCAAGACCAAGAGCGGCAATCCCGGCATTAGGGAGTTCGCTGCTTACAACGGCATTGGGCAGGATTTCAACGATGCCAACGGCGTAGCGGCAGGAAGGACGATCGGAAAGTAGCTGTATTCAACACCATGAAACCGCACCTTCCATTTCGGCGAGGTGCTCCTCCGTTGCGAGAGCCCAATCCAACCAGATGGTGCCGTGCTCTGAGTTAAAGATGGCGCCGAGGCAGACCAAGATGGTGGTGCGAAGACTGGGAGGAAAAGAGGGTTGCCGTTCGAGATCAAGCAGGAGCAGGAGGCTGACCGACGTGAAACGCATTGGTGCTTCTTCATACAGGGTTTTCAAAAGAGCACGCTGCGGGTCAGGATCCTCTTGCTCTTTTGAACCGGTCGTCGGAGCGGTCCCTCCTCGTTCGGAGAGAAGCCCCGCCACCGCATCACCCTTAATCTATCTATCGCGAATACTACTTCCTGACCCGAACGAGCACCTCGTTTCGACGCATCGAAGGCGGAGTGAAGGGCGGATCGTAATTCGCCTTCTCATAACCTCCAATTGTCACGAGGCCCTGTTTCTTCGCCCACTTCGCAAGCTTCTCCCGGGCCGCCTCTTCGAGTTTCGGAGTCCAGCGGCCATTGTAGCGATACACCGCGAATCGTCCGGCCGGACGCTCTGCAACAACGATATTTGGGTTGTCCGGCTTGGGAACACCGCTCTTCACCACTTCCTTCGGAACGACAAAACTCATTGTGCTTTGGGCATCGTCCAGAACGCCGAGAACGGGAGTTGTCATTTCAATCTTCTGCCTCTTTTCATTCTTTCCCGAGATATATCCAAAGAGTTTCATGAAGGCTGAATTGCGCTCGGACTTCATGGACACCGAAGCGACCATTACGGCGGGGTAGTCCCGCACTTCGAAGCCGGCGTCGGTCATGACAGCCTCGTAATTGGGCGTCTCGTACTTGGCTCGGCCAGACTGACCGGCGCAGGAGTTTAATGAAATTACGGAAGCGGCTAATACCGCCACGAATGTGTTTTGGTGGTTCATCGTTCGATTCTTTTGGTTCTGAAGGGCCCCTCACGGGCGAGCGGGATTTGGGGATAGCATTCCCGCTCGCCCGGGGGTTCGGCTCTCTAGCCGGTCGGGAGGATGACGGAATCGATGACGTGAATGACTCCATTCTTGCCGACGAGATCCGTCTTGAGGACCTTGGCCCCATCAACGGTCACCACCCCGCCGGAGATCGCGACCTGGAAGGAGGATCCATTCACGGTCTTCACCTTGCCGGGCTTCACGTCGGCGGCCATTACCTTGGCACCCACCACGTGATAGGTGAGAACCGCCTGCAGTTGCTTCTTGTTCTCAGGCTTGAGCAACTTCGCGACCGTGCCCTTGGGCAACTTGGCGAAAGCCTCGTTGGTTGGCGCAAAGATCGTGAAGGGTCCGTCTCCGCTGAGGGTCTCGGCGAGATCGGCGGCTTTGACGGCCGCTACCAATGTCGAGAACGACTCGTTAGCGGCTGCAATTTCAACCACCGTCTTACTGGTGCATTTCTCTCCCGCGACCACGGGTGGAGCAAACATGAACAGGGCGACTGCGATGCTCGAATTGAATAAGGCTTTGATTTTCATTAGGTTATCTTGGTTTGTAGTTTTGTTTTCTTCGTTGGTGAGGACCTTCTGGTCACTCGATGTCTAGAACTTGTCTAGAAAACCACTTCTTGTCAATGTTTTGTCTAGATCTTTTCCACTTTTTTCTTGGGAGTTGCCAATCGTCTATATTTTGTCTAGATTTCGGCATGTCGGATTTCCGCTATCCAATGAGGCTGGTAGCGCAGCGCACCGGGTTGAGCCCGCACGTCCTGCGGGCGTGGGAGCGGCGCTACGAGGCCGTGACCCCGGAGCGATCTGAGACGAATCGGCGCCTTTACTCGGAAGCAGAGATCATCCGTCTGGAATTGATGGCCCGTTTGACCGAAGCAGGAAATAGCATCCGCCAGATCGCGGCCCTCTCAACCACAGAACTGGAAACCATGGCGGGCGCCCTCCCCTCCCCAACCGTCACGCCAAGTCGATCGGAGACTTCATCCCCCGATCAAGCGCTACTGGAAGAAGCCTGGTCCTGTGTAGTCGATCTCGATTCGCCCGCGCTATCCAAGGTCCTCAACAGGGCAACGGTTTCCCTCGGAATATCGAAGTTTTCCGCAGACTTGATCGTGCCGCTCATCGAACGGATCGGAACTGCATGGCAATCCGGAGAGATTTCCGCCGCGGAAGAACACGCTGCAAGTGCTCTGATCAAGGAAGTCCTCTTCACGACCAGTAGGCCCTTCGCAGAATCGACCGGAGCGCCAAATCTGGTTGTCGCCACTCCAGCGGGGCAACTCCACGAGTTGGGCGCCGTTCTGGTGTCGTGCACCGCCCGGCGCGACGGTTGGCAGGTCACCTACCTCGGCCCCTCATTGCCAGCCGCAGAGATCGCGCGGGCCGCCATTCGAAATCAGTCTCTCGCGGTTGGTCTGAGCATCGTGTATCCCAGTGATGATCCGCAGCTTCCCGCCGAATTGCTGCAGTTGCGCCAGTCTTTGCCAGACGAGGTCAGCATTCTGATCGGAGGGAGATCCGCCGGTTATTACAATGAGACAGCCCAAGAGATCGGCGCCAAAATCGTCACCGACCTCGCGGTCCTTGCACTCGAACTGGATAAGATTCGCAGCCGCCGTTCTTCTTGATGCTCTACCACAGTTCCTGCCCCCCACCCGGGGGCACGACGTTGAACTCACCAAGCATGAACGACCGCACCACGCTCAAATGAACCTTCCCCCCCTGGAAGGTTCGGGTAGTTGTGCCCCTTCCTTCAATGAGATTGTGGTCCCTCCATCCAAAGCACCTTGACTCGAAGGGCCTTGTCGCCCTCTGGCGCGAGGGGCTTCTTGCCCGAAAGGTCCTGAAGGGCAAAACCAAGGGCTATCGGAACCACCCACAACTCGAACGCTTCCGGGACACTCGATCCTCAAATCTGTCAATTGACGCCTATCTCCACCACGTTGCCGACGAAGCGGACAGGCGATCCTATCAGTTTGACCGCTCCAAGCTTGGCGCAGTCCGAGCTGCAGACACCCTTCTTGTGTCGCAAGGACAGCTAGCCTTTGAATGGAATCATCTGAGAGGCAAGCTGGAGGAGCGAGACCCAGGTCGGGCCGAACAGCTCGCGGATTTCAATTCACTGGAGGCCCATCCCTTGTTTAAGGTCGTGGAGGGCTCCATCGCGGCATGGGAAAGGCCTTGACCTCGTGGGCAAATCGCACGGAGCCATCGCAAAAACGGCGATCGCTAGATTCCTTTGCTCCCTTCCTTCGGCCCGCCCGGAATCTCCCAGTCGGCCCCAAATCGAACGTTCACTTTTGCCTGAAGCGGACATCACCACGGCCTCACCTCCCTCTCGTCCGCTATCGATAATAGCGGTCGTCGGAGTCAGTCAAAAATTTCAAACGCAATCCGTCGGTCCTGGCCTGCCTCCAGTTTATGGCCCACTCAAAGTGAGCAGACCTGAGATTGGTTCTATCATTGGTTGATCGGTTGGCAAGGCACTTGGGCGGCGCGGCTTTGAGGGTCGGCGTGGCTGTCACTGAGGAGACCTTTGTGCAGAGAACGAAGCCCCCTCACCAGGCACAGCCGGGGGCTGAGCTCGGTGGCAAAGAGATCGACGATCGTGCGAGCACAATTCGAACCGATCCGTCCGGTCCCGCCCTGTCGAAGTCGCCTCCAACCCGGACTGGCAGGCGCAATCAGCGTCGACCGTTTGGCGGCCGATTGAGTCATCCCGGACGAGGGCACTTCGACGCTCCAGTCAAACCGTTCCCCTCCTCGGGTCGAGAACCGGTTTTAACCTTGCAGCCTCCAGAGGAATCCTGAAGATGATAGCTTGATCCGTATGAACAATCCGAGGGCTCTTTACGGCCGACGCACGTCGATCGCGTCCGCTTATCGAGCTCTCGTTGCGGGTGCCATAATTGTCATCGTCGCCGGTGGGCTGAGTGCGGAGGAGCACGCCACACCGTGGTCGATCCAAGTGCTGCAAATCTCCAAGCCGCCACGCCGGGAAGCAGGGACGTGGGGACACAACGCGATCGATGCCTTCATCGCAGAGGGTCACCGCGAACAAGGAGTGACCGCTGCACCGCCGGCGAATCGGCGGACCCTGATCCGGC
>Ga0310120_10003340_pt1 | contig 11478 bp, 10 predicted proteins | sample CB27_AW_983_MG_FD_203506 | JGI IMG/M metagenome (GOLD analysis project Ga0310120, IMG submission 203506) | Marine microbial communities from Western Arctic Ocean, Canada - CB27_AW_983 | ecosystem: Environmental > Aquatic > Marine > Oceanic | place: Canada: Western Arctic Ocean | collected... | reverse complement strand
TGTCCGAAGAAGGCCTCGAGAAGGTGTCGAAAGGCTCGGGCCTTGGGCAAAAGGTGCATGCCACCGTATGCAAAGGTCACGAATCGTCCCTTCGGAGCCAGACTGTCATGAACCTCGGACAGGATTTTCTCCTGAACCGTTTCGGGGAAAGCAGCCCAGGGCAACCCCGAGACGACGACATCGACAGCATCGATACCTCGTTGGTGCAGCAAGTGAACCAGGTTTTCAGCATCGCCCTCGATGATCTCGATGTGGCCAAACCGTTGCCGCAATTCTGCGAGGAATACGGGGTTCTTCTCGATCACGATGAACTTCGCTTCCGAGGAGATGCGCAGCAGGATCTCGGCGGTGAAGGCACCTGTGCCCGGACCCAGTTCGACCACCGTGGTGGCTCTCTCCAGAGAGATGCCGTCGAGCATCCTGGAAGCCAGTATTCGACCGCTGGGAGCCACAGCCCCTATCGAACCTGGATTGGAGATGTATTCCCTGAGGAAGTTGATCTTTGCGCCCATCGAGAGTCGGCCTCATCCATCCGAGATCCGGAAATTCACTATTCACGCTCAGGTAACAGAATCACGAGAGTGCCATTGTCGGCCCTGGATTTCAAGAAAACTTCAGTCGGTACCTGGGAAGAAATGTCTCGGGTACCATTCAGAAAGCAGCATGCTAGTGCATCCGGTGATCGATGGGAGATTGCGAAGGAGAGACGATGCCACCAACTGTCGGTTGGATTGGTTGCGGTGTGATGGGCTCCTCGATGGTGAAGAACCTGCTCGCCGAGAAGTACGAAGTCGGTCTGTATACACGCACCGAATCGAAAGCGCAGCCACTTCTGGATTCGGGAGCGAGGTGGTTCGAATCTCCTGCACAACTGGCCGTGCATCACGACATCGTGATCTCGATGGTGGGTTACCCCGAGGATGTCGAGTCGGTGTATCTGGGTGAATCTGGCATTCTGTCGAAACCATCTGGTGACCGAAGATGCACCTGTGTCATCGACATGACCACGAGCCAGCCGACGCTGGCGTGCAAGATTGCTGATGTTGCCAGTCGGCAGGGCATCGCCTCGCTCGATGCGCCCGTCTCTGGCGGTGATGTGGGAGCCAGGGATGGAACCCTGAGCATCATGGTAGGAGGAGATCCGGAGGCCTTCGCCAGAGTGCAGCCCATCTTCGATGTTCTGGGCAAGCATGCAGTGCTCCAGGGGGGTGCCGGTGCTGGCCAGCACACCAAGATGGTCAACCAGACCGTCATCGCCAGCACCATGATCGGAATGTGTGAAGGGCTGCTCTATGCCAGGCGATCAGGTCTCGATGCGCAGAAGGTACTGGAAAGTGTTTCGGAGGGTGCTGCCGGATCATGGTCCCTCTCTAATCTGGCACCCCGTATTCTTCAGGGGGATTTTCAACCTGGATTCTTCGTCGAGCATTTCGTCAAAGACATCGGCATCGCTCTGGCCGAATGTGAACAGATGGGAATCGAACTCGAGGGGTTGAAGCTGGCGCGTCGGCTGTACGATGAAGTTCTACAGGCCGGAGGCGGGCGACTGGGAACCCAGGCGCTCTACAGAGCCATTGATAACGAAAGGGAACGAGATGGATCCTGATCTGGTCGTGAACCAGGACGACATTGGGTTATGGGTTGTTGCAGCAGTCGTACTTGTCATAGGAATTCGAATCGTTGCCGGGATTCTCGACAAGCAGCGCCTTGAATCAGAGATCAGGTCCAAGGGGGGGCAGGTCGAATCGATTCGCTGGACTCCCTTTGCCAAAGGCTGGCTCGGATCGAAGAACGAACGCCTTTACGAGGTGAAATGGACCGACAGTTCGGAAGTCCAGCATCGGGCCACTGCCAAGACAGCGATGCTGGCAGGCAATTACTTCGCCGATTCGGAGACAACGGGTCAGGGAGCAGGTCACGATGCACGTCACGAAGGCGCTGATCTTTTGACCGAAAATCAGCGAATGAAACGCGAAAATGAACAACTTCGACGTGACCTCGATCAACTGCGCGAGGATCGGTCCTGAGTGGTGGTCACCAAGGACAGCTGGCTACTGGAGCAGGCAGATAGCATCCTCGAGGAGATTCGAGGGGGATTCCCCCGGTATCGATCTGCCCTGGAGGGGGTGGAGATCCGGATCAGTCGGAGGCTCACCCGAAGTGCAGGTAACGTATGTGTGAAGACCCGAGTCGTGGGAATCAGTGAACCAATATTCACCGTTGAAGAAAATTTCCCCCAGTTTCGCAACACCGTCTTGCACGAACTTGCTCATGTGATCGCAGGTGACGAAGTTCGGCCTCACGGATCGCGTTGGCGAAATATCTTTCTCGAAATTGGCGGAAACGGGGAGCGGTGTCATGTGATGCGCGCGCGAGGCCAGCATCATCTTCACAGGGCAGGGTGTGATCGATGCGATGAGGAAGTCGAGGTCGGCACAAGGGTCTGGAATCGTTTGAAAGCCGGGAGTCGTGAGTATTTCCATCAGGGTTGTGGTGGAGTTGTGACGGCGGCTCCTGGGGCAGGCGCCCCGGCCAGAGAAAATGGAACCAGGGGTGACCTGTTGCGGCAGATCGGACTCAAACTCCGGCAGGCGTTGCTGTTCGGATCTTCCGAGAAGTCCTAGAAGGGGAGTTCCTCGTCCTCTTCGCTCTCCTCATCTTCATCCTTCTTCGGCGGCGGCTTCCGATTCTTCAGATCATGAGTCGCATCATATTTCTTCCAGCGAGATTCGAGCAGCATGATCTCCACTGCTTCAAGTTTGCGGTTTTTCCTGTCCGAATCGTCGAGGTAGCCGCTGAGGAAGATCTTCTGCCGTTTCTTGAGAAAGTTCGCTTTTCGGCGCTCGATCAGCAGCACCTCGGTGCCGAGTGAGGTGCCGAGACGGTAGTTTGCCACCTCTCGCTCACGGCCACTCTCTACAGATTTCAGCGAGCCGGAGACCCAACTGAAGCCCTGACCGGAAAATTTCGCAGGCACTGCCGGTGGGCGGAAGGACCCGGCAACGATGGCCTGGATCTGGATCAGCATCGGGGGATAGTGCGCTCCCCCTGTACCGAGTTGCTCCGCTTGCTTCCGAGCCAGGATGTGAAGAGTGGATCCAGGGATCAGGTCCTTGATCGATGAGATCCTGTGTGACTCGATCAGGGTGTCTGAGCCCAGCTGGACATCGAGAGTACCCTTCTTGTCACGGGCGACCAGTTTCTTGCCGGCCTCCTCATCTTTTCCCACTGATTTGATGGAACCAGAGGCAATGAAGGGTTTGGCGACCTTGGCATCGTCGGTAGCGGGGAGGATCAGTGCCATCCATGTGACAACGGTGATGATCATCGTTTCACTCCGGTTCGTTTCGCTAGAAGAGTCCCTCCGGAAGCCCTTCATTGTCGATGTCGATCTGGAGCAGGGCCGGATTTGACCCCAGTCCGGGCATCGTCATGATGTCCCCGGTCAGAGCGTAAAGAAACCCAGCACCTGCAGACAGGCGGACATCGCGGACAGTGACACGGAAACCGTCAGGAGCCCCAACACGTCTGGGATCATCGGAGAAGGAATACTGCGTCTTTGCCATGCATACAGGCAGATGTCCCAGTCCCATTTTTTCGAAGCGTTTGATCGACTTTCGAGCAGCGGGTTTGAAGTTGACTCCATCTGCGCGGTAAATCTCCTGGCATATTTTGGAAATTTTTTCAGTCACGGGGAGATCGTCGGCATACAGGGTGTTGAACTTGGCAGGGGCATCATCGCAGGCTCGAACAACGGCATCAGCGAGTGCCGCACCTCCCGCGCCACCATTGGCATGCACATCCGAGATCACGGCATCGAAGGCACCCGCTGCGCGGGAGAGGTTGAGGGCCGCTTCGACCTCGCCGTCAGTATCGGAAGAGAATCGGTTGAGCGCGACCACCACGGGAACACCAAACTTGCCGACATTCTCTATGTGGCGCTTGAGGTTGCAGATTCCGTCCTCGACGGCGGAGATATCCTCTTCGAGAATCCCTGCCGGCAGCGGTTTCCCCGGGCTCACCTTGTATCGGCCACTGTGAACCTTCAGGGCCCTGATGGTGACGACCATCACGGCAGCATCGGGGTGCAGCCCGCTCACCCTGCATTTGATGTTGAAGAACTTTTCCGCCCCCATATCAGCCCCGAAACCGCTCTCCGTGACGACATAGTCAGCAAGTTTCAGTGCGATGCGATCCGCAACGATCGACGAGTTTCCATGTGCGATGTTGGCGAACGGTCCGGTGTGTACGAAGCAGCCAGTACCTTCCAGTGTCTGCATGAAGTTGGGATGGATCGCATCCTTGAGCACCACTGCCATGGCACCTGCGGCACCTATTTGCTCTGCGGTGACTGGTTCGCTGTCACCATCGAGTCCGACCACGATACGCCCGAGGCGCTTCCTGAGATCATGGGCATCATTTGAAAGTCCAAGTATCGCCATCACTTCGCTAGCGCTCGATATGTCAAAACCTGTTTCCCTCGGTACGCCGTTGCTCGGGCCACCGAGGCCGACAATCATCTGCCTCAAGCATCGATCATTGACATCGAGGCAGCGCTTCCAGGTCACTTTCTGGGGATCGATCCGGTACGGATTCCCCTTCAGGATCGTGGTGTCGACCCAGGCAGCCAGCAAATTGTTCGCCAGCCCCACTGCGTGGGTGTCCCCGGTCAGGTGCAGATTGAAGTCCTCCATCGGAATCACCTGGCTGAGGCCACCCCCGGCAGCGCCACCCTTGATTCCGAACACCGGCCCCATCGATGGCTGGCGGATGGTCGAGACTGCCCGCTTACCTATGTGGTTCAGACCCAGACCCAGTCCGATGGTGGTGACGGTTTTCCCTTCTCCCAGTGGAGTGGGGTTGATGGCCGTGACATCGATGTACTTTCCGTGCGGGCGATCTTTGATCTGATCGAGAATCGACAGGTGGACCTTCGCGATGTGTTTGCCATGAAGGATCAGGTGCTCTTCATCGAGGTCATATTTGGCTGCGACTTCCCGGATGTCGAGCAATGTTGCAGCCCTTGCAACGGCAAGATCAGAAGACGATTTCTGGGCGGCCAAGGAGGCTCCTTCCAGGAGTTCGCCACCAGGCGTGAAGCGGGCGTACTCCCATTCCCTGAAAACGGTATCGCAGAGGATCTCGAATGGCAACGGAACCGCTACAGGGGCGCTTCTGGAGGCTCTAGCGACTCCTCACAAGAATTCCGGATTCGATCCCGAGGTTCTTGCGGGTGCCGTCGACCTCGCCGATGAAACGGCCTGCATCCATAGGATATCCAGCAGTGGGCTTGAGGTCGGGAACGTGGGTGGACCACCATCGGTTGAGGAGCACCATGTGAAGCTCTCTGATGTATTTCGCAGTCATCGATGCGAGTGCGGTGCAGAAACTGTACTGTTCGCAATCCTTGCGGAATTGGACCTGGATGACCCGCTTTCCATCATCTGAAACCGCGCGATACGATTGCCGCTCCCGATTCTGTTCGAGAATCTTGAATTTTGATCCCGTGAAGAGGGGGATCAGCAGCGGGCTGTAGCGCTCGGTGCCTCCGAGACGATCGGTCCACACCTCCAAGTGAGCACGATCCTCCTGACGCCACAGCCAGCGAAGAAATCGGCCCATCGCCCAGGCGTCGACTTTACCCTTGCTACCTTGTGCTATCACCTCGGCATTGAATTCTCTGACCTCGAGAGGGATCGCTCGGACCTCACCGGCTTCGATGGATGTGCGAGCGAGGGTCCGGGTGAGTCGACGAATCTTGCCGATCAGATCGACCTTGGAAGCTGAATACGGCAATTCAAGGTCGACCCCTCGATACCAGGGATATTGATCCAGATAACCAGATCTGCCCGCTGTGCAGTGATCGATCAGTTCGCGGAAGGTGCGAGGAAACTCTCCTCGCTCCGCAGCGATGAAGGCGAGAACCCCCTCCTCAAGACGCGTGAGGTCGCCGGTGCCCGGGCGATGGAGTTTTTTGGAATCGGCGACAGAAACGATGCCCTTTTCCCTGCGTCCAGCTGCCCCGATGACGGATGAGAGCAACTTCCACGGCGCTTCAGCGGCTGTCTTTTCGCGGCAGCGAAGCGATGTCATTCCGATCACCATCGGTCCCAACCTGGGCCCGTATCCCGCCTCGTCGATACCCGCCAACCAGTACGTCATCGAGCATCCCCTTCAGTTCTGGAAGGGCGATGAGTTGCTGCTCTGGAACCTTCCCAGGGAGCAGGATCAGCAAGCGAAAGCCATTGCCGTCTGATTTCTGACAGCACGATGCCCGCGGATGTTGCAACGTTGTGGGAGTGTTTCGAGCCAAACATGGGAATCTCGATGGTGCCGTCGCACAGGTGGATCACTTGCTCGTCCACTCCGACCACCTCGTGTCCCACCACGATGGCCAGCGGATGCGGGAACTGCTTGTCATAGATCGGCAGGGAGTCCTCGGTTTGTTCCAGGGCCAGCACAGTGACGGAGTCATTCTGGAGAATCCTCACAGCCATCGCAGGATCCTCGAGTTGCTCCCACTCGGTCGTCTCTTCGGCGCCCAGCGAGATCTTTGTGATTTCTGGTCTCGGCGGTGCGGGCGTGATTCCGCAGAGATAGATCTTCTTGACCCCGAAACCATCTGCGGCTCGAAAGATGGAGCCGACATTGGTGAGGCTCCGAATGTTGTCCAGAATCAGAAACAGATCGGGCCGTCTTCGATGCTGGCGACCATCGGCATCCGCTCGGTGTTGATCGATCCGTCTTTTTCGAGGCATCCGTCCCCCCCCGAGTGACCCTGCAGATGAATCTTGAAGTGGAGAGACTAGCCCGAGCAGCAGTGAGAAGCGATGCAGATCCGCTGCTGAGACTGCATCAATACTGTTGAGGCTCTCGCTCACCACGACATTCGGGCGTACCCTGTAAGGCCAATCCAGAAGGCAACTGGAGTCCATCTGGACCCTGCAGTGAAGGAGAGTAGCGGTGTCTGATCCGATCGTCCTCGATGAACGCCAGCAGCGGGTCATCGGAGTACTCATCGAAAAATCGCTCGCTACTCCTCAGTACTACCCATTGACGCTCAATCAGGTGGTTACCGGTTGCAACCAGAAGTCAAACCGAGAACCGGTGGTCTCCTGGATGGAAGATGAGGTCGATGATGTGCTCACGAACCTCGCCCGGGCAGGGTTCGCCAGCCAGGTGCATGCCGCCGGTTCCCGGGTCGGTAAGTGGCGCCAGGAGTTGACGGGGCAACTGGGTCTGAGCGGCCAGGCGATGGCCGTGGTTGCCGAACTCTTGCTTCGAGGCCCACAGACACTTGGAGAACTGCGAACCAGAGCCTCGAGGATGAAAGACATCCCTGATCTGGCCAGCCTCGATCAGGTCCTGGCCGATCTCGCAGGTCGCCAGCCAGCATTGGCTGCCCGGTTCAGTCCGGATGGCGTGCGCAGGGGGATTCGATGGGGGCACCTTCTTCAATCGCAGCAGGCCATCCAGAGTCAGAGGGTCGCCCAGGAGACAGGCGTCACCTTCACAGATACTCCTGCAAGCCCTGGAACTTCATCCATGCCGAATGAAAGCCTGGAGCGGGTGGATAGACTCGACCAGTTGGAAGAAATGGTCCGAAAATTGCTTGAGCGGGTAGAGGCGCTGGAGCGCAATCAGACCTGATCATTGCAATGATGAGGTCGGATCATGGACGCTCTCAGGGTCACTTGGTTGCGGGCACCTCGACATTTTGTCCCTGTAAGGAGAATCGATGGATATTGGTCTCATGAAACGGTGGTTTCCCATCTGGATGCTGGCATCGGTACTCGGCTGCCTGGCAGCAGTGCCCGCTGACTTGTTGGCTTCGAATGGAGTATCGCTGGCCCCAGATGGGGTGATCGGTGAGGTGACCTCGGTCACGCTTTACTCGAGGCACGCCAGAGTCGAGCGAACCCTGGCCGTCGCCGCTGGCGAAGTGGGTCTGCGGTCGATTCAGATCGGGCCGCTTCCCTATTCGATCATCGATAGTTCCATCGAGATCGAGGGCACTGCCGGACTCTCTTCAGTATCGGTCCAGGTCAACCGAAGCAGCGGGGAGCCTATCGAGTCGGAGGCGGTGCAGGCCAACAGGCGGTTGCTGAAGCAGCGCGAGCAGAAGCTGCTGGCTCTGCAACGGAAAGACCAATCTTTGCAGCAGATGCGCAGCCGATTTGCCAGGATCCTGCCTCAGTTAGACGACGAGGATGAGACTTCTGACCTGATTAATCTGGTCAAATGGCAAGGGATGCTCGACCTGGTGCAACAGGGGATGCTCGGTGCCGCTCGATCCAGAGATGAACTGGCGCCACAACTTCGAGAATCGATGCAGCAGGTCGAGCAAACCCGAAGAGAACTCGATGATCTGATCGATGAAGGACTGCGTTCGAGGGCGGTCATCCATGCTGGAATCCAGGATCTGACCGGCGAAGGAGGAGTGATCCGGGTTCGATATCTGATTCCAAGGGCGTTCTGGTACCCGCATTACGAGGTCGATGTGGATGCAGAAAGCGGAACGATGCAACTGAGAGCGTTCGCCATCGTGAAACAGTCCACGGGCGAAGATTGGCCTGAAGTCCCTGTTCATTTCTCAACTTCGACACCGGAACAGGGTTCGGATCTTCCTGAACTGGCATCTCTCATCTTGAAACGAGATCGCTACCTGGCTCCCGATGATTCGCGTGTTCTTGATCGTCGTATTCAAGCCAGGCCAAGGATGGAAGCGGGAAGGACGCTGAAACCGGCAGAGGAATTCAATTTGGGAGAAGAGATCGAACTTTCCTTCGCTGAGGAAGATAAGCTGGCGGATATGGATCTCCCGCAACTCAGGGGGCGTGGAGTTCGTTTCGCCGGTTTTTTGGACGAGCAAGATATGAATGGCCATTGGGTGCTAAGTGCCGTTGAGAAGCGGGTCATGGAGATTGGCGCGCCCACGCAACTACTGCTGCCGATGATGTCAAACAGGGGTTTCTTGAGGGTGTTCCAGTCGGTGAAGCCGGAGGCGATTCCGTCCGATGGGCAAACTCATCGGCTGCTATATTCGGTCAAGAACCTCAATTTTACAGAAGAACGGCTCTGTATCCCCGAGTTGAATCTGGCAGTTTTTCGGAGAATCATCGCCTCCCTGTCTGGCACAGACCCGCTACTGAGGGGCACCGTTTCGGTGTTTCTTGGCGAGGATTACCTGGGGCAGGCAGTCATCGATACCACTGCTCCTGGAGAGAATCTTGAACTCGACCTGGGAGTGGACGGGCAACTGGTCGTCGAGAGGATTCAACGGGAATCAGAAGACGAGATCGGGCTTTTTTCGAAGGCCGCTCTGTTTGATACAGACCTCGAACTGACGGTCAGCAACTACCACACCGAATCAGTGAAGTTGCTGTTACGCGAGCGGATCCCGTTCACCGAATCGGATTCACTGAAGATTCGGATTGATCGAACCAAGAGCGTCCCATTGCCAGAAGGATTGGATTCCGATGATGGTCTCCTTTCCTGGGAAATCGAATTGCGAGCCGGGGAGTCGGAACAAATCCGGTTGAAATGGTCGATAGAGGCTCCCGTCGATGTGGAGTTGCTGAGGCGAGAAGCTCCTGAGCGCAGCGGTCAGGAGGGGAGATGAAGATCTTGATCATCAACTCAGTCCTGATGCTTTCGTTATTCATGGTGGTTCCAGAAACTCCCGCAGCCACCAAGCAGGTGAAGGTAGTGGTGGCTCCGGATGCCGTGACCGTGTTCGAGAATCGTGCTCGTGTCCATCGTAGGCTCGAAGTCGAGATGCAGGTTGGTTCGATGGAAGTGGTTTTTGATGGCTTGCCTTCGAGTCTTGATCCAGCCAGTGTTCGCGCCAAATTGCTGGGAGTTGAAGGACTTGTGCTCGGCGTCCGGATGAAAAAAGAAGTCCATGAGCAGGAGGTCCAGCAACAAGTTCGACAAATTTCCCGGGCGCTGGAAGAAATCGGTGATCAGATCAGCGGCATCGATGCTCGGCTGGAAGAACTGAATCGACTCGAGGTTCTGACCACGAGTCTTTCCGTGATTCTCGAGGAAACCGTCTCGGATGCCGGGCAAGGTGGAATCCTGGGGGCTGCAACAGTCGGCCAGATCATCGAGGCACAGCAGTGGATTGCCGATCGCCAGCTGGAGCAATCGCTGACGAGAGATCGGCTGATAACAGAGAAAAAGACGATCCTGACCCGGCGCAGTGATTTGCGGGCAGACATGGCGCCGTTGAAACTGCGAAAGGACCGCACAACCTGGTCGGCGATCGTCTTGTTACAGGCTCAGCAGCCGGGTTCTGCTACGGTTGAACTGGCTCACGATGTTCCGGGAGCGCGCTGGGTACCTGTTCATGAGGCGAGGCTAGACGAATCGAAGGCGACGGTTGCCTGGACTGCGCGAGCTCAGGTATTGCAGCAGAGCGGTGAGGAGTGGAATGATGTGAAGTTGACGCTTTCGACGGCACGCTCTTCACTCGGCCTGACTCCACCAACACTGGTGCCCGTCCGATTGGATGCGGTGGTTGTTGTGGCCAAAAAGAGCGCCGAGATCACATCTGATATGAGGGCCACTGCCGCGTCCGCTGGCATCGATAGGGGCGTAACCAGTGCCCCCTCTGAAGAGGCTTGGGGCACAAATCTTGAAGGCGCAGAGTTGGTCTCGGGTTCTGGACCGGTCCGGTTTGAAATCCGTGCACCTGCGACCATCCCCTCGGATGGGAGCGTCCATTCGGTGACGATCTCCCAGAAGTCTTTCGCTGCTGAGCTCGATTTCCAGAGCATTCCTCTGATGAGCCCACATGTGTTCCGTCGTGCGAAGTTGAGTAACCCCGCCGGGGCGCCGCTACTGGCTGGCCCTGTGAGTTGTTTTCGCGAAGGCGCTTATGTCGGAGATGGACGGGTCAATCGCATTGCCGGGGGGCAGTCATTTTCTCAGCACTTTGGTTCAGAGGGGAGAATCAGGGTTCGCAAGGAAGAGATCGATGATCATTCCGGTTCTGCAGGTAGTTTCAGCAAGAATCTGAAACTGGAGAAAGCATTCCGTATCACCGTGGAATCAGTGCTTCCCGACTCCGTTCCCTTCGAACTGGTGGACCGGATTCCGGTCAGCGCTGTTCCAGGTATCGAGATCAATCTGGGGGATGAGACCACCGCTGATCCAGCGGTGAATGAAGACGGTATAGTGCGGTGGGTCATGACTCTTGAAGCATCGGGAAAGAGCGAGTTCATCCTGCATTGGGAGGCCACTGCAGACCCTGAGTACGGTGCTCTACTGGAACAACTGCGGTGACTCTGGATGACCTGATCGAGGGAGTTCTCACTTCCAGGGGTCGGGAGCAAAAGAACCTGCTCAAGCAGGCCATCGCTCTCGATCCCGGCAAGGAAGCCGCGATTCGTCTCGCTCCAGCTCTTCGCGATCCCAGCCCCAGAGTTTCGGCACGGATCACTGCTCTGCTGGCCAGGCATCAACTGCGAGAAT
>Ga0310120_10003339_pt1 | contig 11480 bp, 6 predicted proteins | sample CB27_AW_983_MG_FD_203506 | JGI IMG/M metagenome (GOLD analysis project Ga0310120, IMG submission 203506) | Marine microbial communities from Western Arctic Ocean, Canada - CB27_AW_983 | ecosystem: Environmental > Aquatic > Marine > Oceanic | place: Canada: Western Arctic Ocean | collected... | reverse complement strand
CGAAGCTTCTCAATAATCTGCTTGGTCGTGTGTCGGTTCTTCTTCATCTGAGGAAATCCTTTCCGGGCTACGCCCGGATGCGATTCTCTCATAGACCTGGATCAGTTAAAGGGGGGAAGCCCAAGTTGCCGAGAGGCAGGTCGACATAACCATCGTTGTTGACATCCCAGCGGTGAATCGTCTCAATCACTCCCTTGGCATTCACATACAGGTTGCTTCCCCCATCTTCAAACTGGCCTCGGGAAAGTTCCTCAAATCCTTCATGCTTCCACACGTTTACTTCCGCACACAAGCAGCCTGTACCAACTAACACATGTATGCCTGGCCCGACAATTCCCAGAACCCACGCACATCGCATGTGTTTCATGCTTTGCATCACTCCTCGGATAGATTTCATCACCAATTAGGACCTCTACAGATAATTATCAGGATGTGGGCGACTCGCCAGCATTGTTATCTGTCCAGTGTCCCACGACCGACAGTTATTGCGTGGATGACTCATGTTGACCGATACAACATGGAAGGTGTTTCCGGCTGCGTGCGCTACTAGAAGGGTTTCATACATGGGAATCTTCTAGTCCCGTGAAAAAGCGGTTGCATTGAGGATGAAACAAGATCTTCGCGCCATCCTTTGTTATTGTGAAAAGAGCTGAGTGATGGCTTCGCCCATCTCTCTGCGGAGGACATCAAAATCTTTGTTGTCCCCAGGTCTTGCGCCGGCCCTGACTGCGTCAAGGAGTTTTTTCCCCTCTTTCACGGCGTCGCTTCTTGCGGGTAGGGATTCCGAGCGGGCAATCGCGCGTTCCAGGGCAACCATGTAGCCCAGGTCTTTGCAACCTTCTCTATATCCCTCCCACTGCAGTGTCGGCATGGGACTCCCGTCTTCGGCCGGAACGGTGGCTGTAAGCCAGGGGTATAACCGCCCGGCGTCTTCTTTTTGGTCCTTGACTATTGCCTGATATGCCCAACCCCAGGTGTAGCACACCGGTGCGCGGTAAAACGTACAGCCATTATTGCGCCTGTTCTCTCTAAAGCTCCCACCGATCCCTCCGTAGACATGCCACTCACTTATGGCCGGGTAGGCCGCTTTCACTTTGCTAATGCTGTCTATTGCAGGCATGTCGCCACTGACAGCCGCATCGAGGTAGGGAGCAATCATGTCAAGGTGTTTCTTGGATGCGGTATGCAGTAACGTGATAAAGCTCTTTCCCCATCAGATATCGGCTTAAAAACCTTTGCCATGTTCACCCAGAACTCGACATGGCCGAGCGCGGTGATTTCGTCATACCACATGTAGTAAGGCGTTTCGAACCCTCGCTCTCTCACCCTCTTGTTTATTCCTGTTATGACCTCTTTGAGGGCCGTGATGTGTTCCTCGGTCAGATTGCCCGCATTGATGTCATCTCCGGTGATCCCTGTTACATAGGAAAGGTTGCGATTCATGGGGCTGAAGTTCATTACCAGGGAAACATCTTTCCAGCCGATCTCTTTCAAGACATCAAGGGCGTGGTCCACCAACTCAAAATCAATCGCAATAGTCCCGTCAGGTGCGCGTTTGAAAGCCGGCTCGCCAGGAAAAACAAGGCCGTCAACGCCGTGCTGATGCATATCAATGAAGTCACCCCGGTAGTCACTTTTCTTCTTATCCATATTGAACACCCCGCTCTTACCTCCGCCACCGAGGTAGAACACTCCGAACCGCTTGTCTTTTGATTTCTGCAGCCGGAACGGGAAGACGGTCATCTCCGACCAGAGTACCGTCTTTGCCTTGTTTGCCGGGCGGAAGGTAATGTCTCCTTGGTACAATCCTCCTCGTGTGTCCGGGGGAATATGGTAAGTGATCCAGAACTGCCTGAAGGTCTTTGGACCGATATCTACGGCCGTCAAGGGCTTCAGTATCTCAGGCCGATATGCACCGCTACCCCCCAGTTCAACAGGGGGTATCCAGACTTGCACCACCCGCACATCGGCGGTTGCAGCCTTTATTCTTTGCGATGGATCTTCCGCGCAGACCATATCGCCCACCGACACCGTGCATTCGCCAAGTTCCTCGTTCGAAAATACCGTGAACGTCACCGGCTCGTACGAATCGAGCGTTGCCACGGTTTCCAATGTCATGTCATGTTGCTCGGCGGTTTGGTCTTCTGAAAGGCGTGTCCCTGGCGCAACAGGTGTATTTACATGATTGAAATAAATCTGGTAATTTTTCTCGGCAGCCACTGCTCCCAGCGACCAGTTGAAACCGTACGCGGTGACCATTACTGTCTCGACAAGGAATGGTTCTTTTGCCACCTGGTTGGTGTTGAGCTCGATCTGCCTGACCACCGGCTTGTACACGGGTCTGAATCCGCTCTTGGTGACCGATAGCGTCTGGGCACCTGTCGGGAGGTGGTCAATGGTGAAGTCTCCACTGCTGTTCGTAAAGGCAACCTGCTGTCCGATGACAACACGGGCATCTTCCAGAGGTCCATTTTCAGTGATGACCCTCCCGCCAAATGAGTAGTTGCCGACTCGCCGCGGCGTTTTCTTTTCAAAGCGAAACGTTCCGAACAGCTCCGGTGTATGGAAATTGCCACCTACCGGGGAAAAGGCACTCAAGAGGTTCACACCGTGTGTCTTTTGCTCTCTGCCAATGTTGACGCTCCAGACCTCTCCTGCGGACGGCGAGCCACGGTTGAGCGATTGAAAAGTAATCGATACCTCTAGAATCCAACTGTCAGGCAGGCGCTTCGCACCGACCTTAATGTCAGGTTTCCACCTTGTGCCGTTATAGGGAGAGGAAGCATAAAAGATTCCATTCGCATTTATCATGAGCTGGTAGTAAGACCCAGCGGGGGGTGGGGGATCAATCGGTGGAGTGAGAAAAATCTCGATGCAATCATCCAGCGATATCAGGAGCTCATTGATCTCGGTCTGCTTAACCGCCAGTTTGTCCATCTGCGATTCATGGCACTTGAAGGCAAAGTAGAGGTGCTCCTTGTCGCAGGCAACCCAGGCCTGAGTTTTTTCCCTGGGCGCTTTTGCGCTGTTACTGTCCAGGTATTCTACCCGCGCCGCATCTTCCCAGGCACGGTCGTCCAGTACCCCATCAATCTGCGGGGCTTTCCCGGTCTGGCCGATGACCAGTTCGGGTCCGGCATGCGCTGTGTCAGCCGGCCCTTCCGCTGCCATGGTTTTCTGTCCCTGGTACGATAGCATTGTGGCGATTGCACACACCGCCACCAAGGTTGAGGCAACGCTCATGTTTTTCCGCACCGCGCGATCTTTCTTCTCCTGCCTGCCGGGATGGTTCTCCAGCCCATTGAGATCAGCCGCGAGAACAGAAGTTGCCGCTATTCTCTTCATGCCTTTTAACCTTTCAACGGGATGTTTGGTTTCATTGCTCGGGTTTCGTGAACCCGGCCAGCCTGTAGGTCTTCCCTGTCGCTACCTTTTCCTTAGGGTGAATATTGCCAGGCTGTTCAAAGGTTGCCGGTGGCCAAGTACGAGCAGGCTCGCCAGGTCGCCGACCACGACACAGGTAGTGACGCCGATCCCGGCGTAAAGAAGGAAGTGGATCCAGGTGTGGCTTGCATGAAAAAGAGGACAACCGCGGCGGCAATTCCACCAATCAGAGCTTCAGCACCGTTTGCGCGGTGCGTGAATATGCCGAGTGCAAACACGCCGGCCAGGCTTCCGCCGAATAGCCCCATGATCTTTCTAAAAACATCCCACACGGATTTGATCTGGCAGGTTGTCATCATCATCGCCGCGGCAGTTGCGCTTACACTCACAGTTATTGTAAAGCCAGCGTGGCAGACTCAGGCAAGAGTTGCGCCAGCCAAACGCTCGCCGCCCGCGTATTGAGCCAAACCTGCCCACCTGAAAGTTCCATTTCCCCCTACGGCTGTTCCATCAAGGTGACTGTGACACGGTTCAAGACAGGATGATGGTCTCCGTTAATTCGACTTTAGTGTTGTTCGATACTGTAAGCAGCGGTCCCGATTGCCCCGCGTGCTACTGTGCACCGCGAAACGACCCATCGAGAAAACTCCTCGTCACCAGCGGTTTTGAAGGGATAAAGGTTCCCATGCTGACAGACGGATCGCTTCCTGCTGGTGCAGCAGAGAGGCAGTCGTGTCGCTGAGAATCAGGTACACGGGTTTCCAAATCCCGCCCATGGAAGCTAAATTGTGGACCCGCACCGCCACGATGTTGGGCCCATCAATGCGAAGATGCTTCGTCACATCTATACTGAACGGCTCATTCCACAAAATCTCGATGGATTGGCCCGTCGTTTCGACCGTGTGTTCGCCGACCAATTGACCGTTAATGTAAACCCATGCCTGCTCGTCCACGCCACCGAAATAGAGATACTTAAAATCCGGAGAGCGTTGCGGGAGTTTGGGTAGCTCAGCCCGGTACCAGCCGTACCCCACGTAACCCTCGAATGCCTGGCTCTCCCAGCCTGTCTTCTGGTCCGATCGTAGGACACTCCAACTGCTATCGTCGAACTGGCTGGCAAACCACTGGTCCTGGATGCCCTGGTCGTCGGGATCGGGTTTGAACTGCCATTTCTGGCTGAGCTTTAACACGGTCATTGTCGCTGTTGGCTCATCGCTGGCTTGAGTTTCGGTTGGCTTACCACTTCGGTCAACGATGTTGGCGTTCTGCATCACATTGCCTTGATAGACGATGTTTGACGATGTGTCTCCGATGAAAATGCCGCGGCGGGGCTGGTCGCCCTCGACACGGATCGAATTGCCCGTGATAGCCACGAGGCGGTGACCCTCATCAAAGACGTAGCGCGGGGTACGTCGGGCCAGCCAGATTCCAGCATGCTGACCATCAGGAGAGTTGCCAATCACCACACTGTTGCCGGAAATCGTCACGTTGGAACACGCCGCGAAGAGCGCTATCCCTGCGTTGCTACAGTTAGTCACCATATTCCCCACTATGGTCGAATCCTCGCACCACTCCAGATCGAGCCCAAAGGCTTCTGCGCCATCGATGACGTTGCCTGCCATCACGATTTGCCTGCCACCCATGCCCCAGATGGCGCCCCGGCCACCGCGGTTCAGGCAATTATTCGCAAAGATCACATCCGAGACCCTCTCTAATGGGTCGTATTTCCAACTCCCCCAGAACATGATGCCATGGTTTGCCGCATTGTTGATCTGATTGCCGGATACCAGGCCGTTGTGGCTGAAATCCAGAGCGATTGCAGTCCCGATATTGAGAAAATGACAGTCGCTGATGGTGAAGCCGCGCACGTGATTGAGCGAAATGGCGCATCCTTTGACGTTTTCAAACAGGAGCCGGATGAGCGTCAGACGTTTGGTCCAGTAAGGCGGTGTCGACTCACCGTGCACGGTGCCCGGTGGGGTGCCCAGGCCCTTGGCGGGACCACTCTCGGAGGTAAACTTAAGGTCCATCACCGTGCAGTCGGATCCCACGCGGAATGCGCAACCAGTACTCCGCGGCACCACGATCACCGACTTGGCGCCCACCCCATGTGCCGTCGTGCCATCAGGAATCTCCACATTGGCGACCTTGTATCGCCCCGGCGGTATCAGCACATCTCCTTCAGCCGCTTCAAAAGCCTTCTGAAAAGCTTTCGAATCATCGGAATTTCCGTCCCCGACTGCGCCGAAGTCCCTGACGGACACCGGAGCGGCGACGGTCAAGGGCACGGGGAGCCCGAAAGCCAGGCAGCAGGCCATACAGAGTGCAATTCTCTGTAAATTGTTCACGGATTTTACCTCGTTCTGCTCGGTGGTCAGAGGGTAGGCCAGCAACGATTGTATCTTTGATTGCTTCGATTCCAATCCAGATGGCTTATTCATGTGCTTTGAGATGAAATGAAAAACGAACTGGAAAATGTTGTTTGCGTGGGAGACTTGCAATGACGTCCTCATTGATGCGACGCCGTTTTCTCCAGGCAGCGGGGCCAGCGCGGCCGTCTGGGTTCCGTTATCCGTGAAGGGAACCACTGCCACTGAAGAGATTCTTCGCTGAAACCATCCAAGGGAAAACAGGTTTGTCCGGGCACCCCATCTACAAGCTGCAAAAGCGTGTGTCTCTTGGCAGTTTTTCTTAATCTCTTATCTAATGTGATACCACCGACACGAGCACACTTGTTTCCGATACGACCGGGTATTTTCCGTCTTTCAGTACCGTTGCACGTATGGTCAGTTTGTGGTTCCCCGTCAGGTCGCTGTCGGCGGTGGGAACCACTCGAAACTGCGTCGAACTCTGCTCGGCCGGAACACTCACAGAATCGACAGATAACAGACCGTGCAATTGTTCATTGGCACGCAATTCCAGCCGGGTTGGTTCCAAAAGCTGACGAGCGCGGTGGATCGTCAGCGGAATTTCGAATGGATCACCTTGATTCACTTGCAATTCGTCCACGTCGCTGGAAATCTTCAACAAAGCGCCTACCGGCATAAAACCAAGGCGATCTTTCAAGCGACTTACCAGGTAGTGAACATTGCCTTGAGGGTCAGCCACCTTGGCAACTCCATTGACGACTAGCCGAGAGGTGCGTGATGTTTCGAGCCATTCCGGCAGAAAAATGGGATACAGGATTCGCTCGACACCGGGTGGCACGACCAATTCAGGCCCGGTGATACCCTGGCGGTGGTACCCCTGCGCAGATGACATTTCAAGCACAATTTCACCGTCAAAACCTTCCGATCGTTCGATCATTACCGGGGCGGGAAACGTCGTTCCGCGCGGCCATTTGGTCACATCATTTTTTCTTTCTCCTTCGATGGAAAAAGGTGGTTTCAGGGTGGTCGCAACCAACACACTTCCCGCCGGGTGGGTGACTTGGGTTTCACCAATCGTGGCGGTCCCAGTGACCGTGGCGAACGAGGCGTGAACCGCAGAATCGGCAACCGCAGTCAATTCAATCCCGAGTGACGTTTTTCCGGCTGGGATCGTCAAGTCTTTTTCCACGGTGACTCCCGCCGGCAGGCCAGAAATCGAAATTGCGATTGGTTCATTGAAACCGGCCACGTTGGTCACTTTGACCTCCAATGACGCCTTGTCGCCAATCGGTACGTTGACCAATTCTGGCAGGCTGAGCGTGAAGTCCGGGATGGCCTTTGTGATGACCAATCGGTAGGTTGCCCCTCGATTGCCACTCTTGCCGGAAACATTGGCCACACCAAGTTGATAAGTTCCGTCTGCGGGTACCGTAAATTGCAAACCTGCATCGGTGGTTTCCGGCAAGTCGTCGTTGCGGGCAAGTTCCTTACCGGCCGGATCAAGAATCGACAACACCACGTCGAGTGGCGATCCAAACCTGGTCGCTTCGAGCGATAACGCCCAGACATCGTCTTTCTTGCCGTCGACCAGATAGCGGTCTTCGTCGAAGGTTCCCTCAATCGTGCCAGTGACCGAACCAGGCATATTCAACCGATGCGTGTCGGTAGGTTCGCCCGAAGGTTCGACCGTTTGCTCGAGGTCGCTCAGCAATAACTTAAATGGAGGCGTGGTTCCGTAAGCAGTTTCCAATTGGTAAGGGAACGACGTGGTCTGTTCATCCGCGGGAAATTCAACTTCGCGCGTGATCGATTCGAGTTTGGCCTTACCGGTCGCAACGCCGTAACCAACGAACTCGATCGGGCGTGTCTCACCCCGACGACCGGCTGCCGGAATCGTGGCGACCACGCGCGGCCCGTCAGTGATGGACAGCCGGTAAACGAACGTGCGATTTCCACGAAAATCGACGTCATGGATGCTTACTGTATATTGACGGGCAGCTTCCGTGGAAAATATGAGGTTGCAATCGCGGCCCTCAGTATCGGCGACATCCGCAACTAACCGACCCACTTCATCGTGGACTTCCACGACGGCATTCAGCGGGGACTGGATGGCGTGGGTGACGACCGAGCAGTTCATGAGGCTATTTTTCTCGGGCGTAAAACAGAAACGATCGACTTCCTCGATCTTTGTGATCTGCCCAGAAATTGTCACGGGTAGTGAACCAAGTTGCTGCGGTCCTTTCCGGTCCGCAATTTCTACGATCTCGCTACCGTGTCCCACCATGAAATGGCTGGCCTTGCTCGCTCCATTGGCATTGACGGCTTGCCACCGCACGATTCCGGCTGGCATATCGGAGGGGATCGTGAAACGGGCTCGTGTTTCACGAGGCAGCGGAAAAGCCCTCGGCGAGCCCCGGCCGAACCAGTAGGGCGGCTCCGGCACGATGACCGGCCCGGGTGGTGCCAGGATCTCGAGTTTTACTCGAGGATCGAGGACGAAGACCTGCATATCCGGCGTCCAGTCGTATCCACCCAAAAGAACTTCGAGGGTCTGTCCTGCCTGGCCACCAGGTGGATTCACGTAAGCAATGCTTGGCGGCTGTTGCCCGCGCGCAGCATGGAGGCAAATCGCCGTAATCACCAACGTGAGCCAAAGGTGATGGTTTCGCATGAATGGATCCGGGTATGTGGTTCTCAAGAAATGACGTGCACCATTGCCACAAACCACGAACCGCAAACTAAATGAGCCCTGGTATGATCTTACCGCCATCGACAATCGGCACCGGCCGCCCCAGAGGATCGTAATACATCCGGTCGGGATCAATCCCCATCAAGATGCTTATGGTCCGGAGGATATCAGGAACGCTGACCGGGTCCGAGATTGGAGCGGCAGCATGTTTGTCGGTAGCGCCGATCACCTGCCCGGGCTTGGTACCACCTCCGGCAAACACAACCGACTGAGCCATCGACCAATGGTCGCGACCCGCCATGGCATTCACGCGAGGAGTGCGGCCCATTTCGCCCATCATGATGACCAGGGTTTCGTCGAGCATCCCGGACTGATCGAGGTCGGTCACCAACGCGCTGAACGCGCGATCGGCGTAAGGTATCAGGTCAGTGCGAAGACTTGGAAAGCAGTTGTAGTGCACGTCCCAGCCAGGTGCATCGATACCAACGAATCGGCTACCCGCTTCGATCAACCTGCGGGCCAACAAGGCACATTGACCAAGTTGAGTGTACCCGTATGCCTCGCGAACTGACGTTGGTTCGCTCTGAATGTCGAATGCCCGTTTTGCCTCTGGCGAGGTAATCAGGTTGTACGCCTTTTCGTAATAGGTGGACATCATCCCGGCGGGCCCTTTGTTAAGGTCGCGCTCCCGTTGGTCGATGTCGGCCAGCAGCTTCTGTCGCACACTCAGCCGTTTCGCCGACAGCCGTGCAGCAGGCTGTAAATCCTTCACTTTAAAGTCTGCCTGCGACGGATCGGCCTCGATTACAAATGGCGCATGTTCAGCTCCATAGAAGCCAGGACCACCTGCCCCCACCAGATGCGGAATGTTGATGTATTTTGGAATTGCGCCGCCTGATTCCAGTTCTCGCGAGACGATCGAACCCAGGGACGGATAGAACTCGTTGAAGGGTTTAGGATTGAGGCCGTCGGCGAAGGTCGGTTTGCGTCCGGTCATCACGTAGTGGTAGCCGGTACTGTGACCGTTGATTGTGTGGCTGTGGCTGCGGACGATGGTGTACTTTTCGGCAATCTTGGCGCACCTTGGCAGCTGATCCGTCACCCACGTACCAGGCACACTGGTCTGGATGGCCCGGAATGGTCCGCGGATTTCCTCGGGTGCCTCAGGCTTGGGATCCCACATGTCCTGGTGTGGCGGCCCACCTTCCAGGAAGATAAAAATACACGCTTTGGCTTTCGGTGGCTGGATCCCCGCCGCTTTGGCCTGCAATTCCAACAACCGTGGTAGTGTGAGACCGCTGATCAATCCACTAGCGCCAAGACGCAACGCGTGTCTTCGCGTGACTCCGTTGCAGCAGGTCGCTCGTTTTTTACCAACGTTGACCTTTAACATGATTCACTCTCGGAAAGGATTTTTTTGGAAGCGAATGTGGTGCGTGTTATCAATGATTGAAAAGGAATTCTTTCGAATTCAACAAGGCCCAAAGAACGTCTTCAGCTGCCGCTCTGCGATCGGTGTCTACGCCAGCAAACGCCTGCAGCATCGATCGCCTGTCGACTTCTTCGGGAAATCGAGAGACTGTATGCAGATATAATTCTTCAATAATTTCGTCATCCGACAAGTCCGAATTAGCAAGTTTTCGCGCGGTACCCTGCCGTGAGCCGACCTTGTCCGCGATTTCTGGTGAGTTCAGTAAGTGGAGTGCCTGAGCGACACTTGGTTCGTCGCTCCGTTCGCACTCGCAGACGGTTGCCCGCACGGGGCGACCGAAGAGACGAAAGAAGTAAGAAGGCATCCGGTTGTCCCACACTTCAATAGCACGGTAGCCTCTCGGCCACCCATCAAATTTTTCACCAACTCCTGTGCTCTGACAAATTGCGTCGAGCAGCACCTCCGCCGGTAGCGACTTGTACGCGGCGTGGGAGAAGTTCTGATAATCGTTGGCGTTCGAGGAATTGGCTAACGAACTCAACTGATACACGCGCGAGTTCAACAGCGTTCGCGTAAACTGCTTCAAATCGTAGTTGACCTGGCGCAGATGATCCACCAGCGTCTGCATCAATGCCGTGTTGGTAGCAGGGTTGGTCTCGCGGATGTCGTCGATCGGTTCGATCAAACCTCGGCCAAAGTAGTGCGCCCATAGGCGGTTCGCAATTGCCTTGGCGAAATATGGATTGTCTGGTGCGGTCATCCAGTCGGCCAGCACGATCCGACGATCGGCGACATCGGTAAAGTCAGGGGGCGTGGCACCCAAGGCGCGCGCCGAAACGAGTTGTCCAGTTTGTGGATGAGGCAGATCGTCACCTCCCTGCGAAATAATCGCCTCCTTGCCAGCGGGAAGCTTCTTCAGTTTCACTCCCGTAAAGAAACCAGCCAGTCCGACATAATCCTCCCGGCTCCATCGCTCGGACGGATGATGATGGCATTGTGCGCATTCGATCCGCACTCCCAGTAACAATTGGCTGAGTGATCGGCTAAGTTCATCCGGCTCCTTGATGGCCTTATAAAACGAGCCTGGGCCATCGGCCGACGTATTGCCTCGGACCGTAAGTATCTCACGAGCCATCTCGTCGTACGGATGGTTCTCGGCAAATACTCGTTGCAACCACCGCTGCATTGCCAGCGCCCCTTCCGCAGAGATCTTCGAACGATCTGCACGCAGCAGGTTGAGCCATTGCATCGCCCAGTAGACGGCATACTCGTCTCGTTCCAACAGCTCGTCGATCAGCATGGCTCTCTTGTCAGACGCGGAGTCGGTCAGAAACGCGCGTGCTTCGGCAGCCGTTGGCAGGGTCCCGATCGTGTCGAGAAAAACGCGCCGCATGAACATGGAGTCATCAGCTATTTCACTGGGGACAATACCGAGTCGCTGGAGCTTGTCCCAGACGAGGCGATCGATGAAATTGATTTCGGGAGGACGTTGGAATACTACTTCCGGGCGCGGCAGTGTGATCTGGCAAAAATCGACGTGCTCCAAATACCGAACCAGGATCACTGCTTCGCCCGGAACATCACCGACCTGGATGAGACCTGTGGA
>Ga0310120_10003338_pt1 | contig 11480 bp, 8 predicted proteins | sample CB27_AW_983_MG_FD_203506 | JGI IMG/M metagenome (GOLD analysis project Ga0310120, IMG submission 203506) | Marine microbial communities from Western Arctic Ocean, Canada - CB27_AW_983 | ecosystem: Environmental > Aquatic > Marine > Oceanic | place: Canada: Western Arctic Ocean | collected... | reverse complement strand
ATAAACAGTCGGTGTGATTTCCTAGGGTTTCAGACGACACTCTAGCTTCTTCCGCAACTTGGAGATCTGAGGTGCCGGCTGCTACTACTAGAACTACGCCATTGCCGGTCTGCGGTGTTGGGTTTTCCAAAGTAATTATTCGAGCTTGCGAGTGAAATCTAGAATTTGGAACAACCTGTTTTACCGCCTCATATGTAGGTTCGTCTGTCCGTGTAACTAGCAGTATTTGTCCCGCCGAGACAAGTCGTTCAGCAATAACTGCTACTTGGTTTGGTGTTTTTCCAGCTCCATAGATCACTTCTGGCATACCAGTTCGAAGTGAGCGGTGATGGTCGATTCTGGCAAAGCCTACATCTTCGAACGGTTGGTGTTTGAGAACATTGACGAGTTCCTCTTGTGCTTGGTCAACACTAAGCTTGCGGTTCTCGATTCGTTCAAGAATGTTGCGTAACGATTGCTGATTCATTCGATGATGCTAAGGTTTATTATTGGTTCAGTTTTGTTTGTTTGACTTGTGGACCATCGAAATGTACCGTGACTGAGGAATTGTAATCGTCACTTATCCATCGACGTTCCGCCGATGACTTCATTTGTATCCTTGCTACTCGGACTCTATTTTGTCGTTCTTGTCTGTCTGAGCCTGTTTGGTTTGCATCGTTGTTACCTTGTGTATCTTTACACAAAACACCGCCGACCGGTTGTAGGAGAGGTGGGCGAGGAAGTTGTGTTGTGTGAGAAATCGACTAGATGTCAGGAAGTCCCGTTTGTAACGGTCCAGCTTCCCGTCTATAACGAGAAATATGTAGTCGATCGCCTTGTTAAGGCGGTTGCCGATTTGAAATATCCAAGAGCCTGTTTCGAGGTGCAGGTGCTCGATGACTCTACCGATGAGACTCAGGAAATTGCTCGAAACGCAGTTGATCGAGCTAGCCTTCTCGGGCTTGATATCCATTATCTCCATCGTAATCATCGAGAAGGATTCAAGGCTGGTGCTTTGGCGGATGGGCTAACGAAATCCCGCGGCGAATTAATCGCAATTTTCGATGCTGATTTCGTTCCGCCACCGGATTTTCTGTCTCGAATTGTGGTACCTTTTCGCGATCCAAAAGTAGGCATGGTCCAAGGAAGATGGGGCCACTTGAATCGTGACTACTCACTCCTTACTCGTGTGCAGGCAATGTTTCTGGATGCACATTTTATTTTGGAGCATGGTGCACGAAACCGAGGCGGTCTATTCTTTAATTTTAATGGCACCGCTGGAGTTTGGCGTCGTGAGGCGATCGAGTCAGCGGGCGGGTGGCAGTATGACACGTTGACTGAGGATCTTGACTTGAGTTATCGCGCTCAACTCGCTGGATGGCGTTTTGTGTTTCTGCAAGACTTAGTTGTACCAGCCGAGGTTCCTGTTGAGATGACGGGTTTCAAGATACAACAGCATCGATGGGCGAGAGGGTCAATCCAAACGGGGTTCAAGCTCTTGCCGAAGCTGTTGCGAGCTCGGATTCCCCGTCGCGTTAAGCTAGAAGCTTTTTTCCATCTGACGGCGAACCTGAACCACCCTTTAATGCTAATTCTGTCACTTGTCATGGTTCCGGCCCTAGTCGTGCGAAATATGAATGCAGTACCATCGGTTCTATTGCTTGATGTGCCACTTTTTTGTGCTGCGACACTGTCAATTGTTAATTTTTATGCGGTTAGTCAGCGGGTTGTTCGGAACGATTGGGTGGCGCAGATGCGCTACATTCCCGCGGCTATGGCGATCGGCATTGGTCTATCCGTAAACAACACCCTGGCTGTAATAGGTACTTGGATGGGAAGAAAGACACCGTTTCGACGGACCCCGAAATATGGAGTCATACGTCAAGGCGACGAGTGGTTAACCAAGGGATATCGCCAAGTTGCTGTTGCACAACCTGTCTTTGAGGTCGGTTTAGGACTATATTTCACGGCGGGCATCATCTATGCGGTTTCGCATGGTCTCTTGATAACGCTGCCGTTTCTCATACTCTTCCAGTCGGGATTTTTTTACACAGGCTTGAAGTCACTTCTGCAGCAAGTTTCCAAGCGTAAATTCTCTGCTCGAGCACTGATTACTGGGGCATGATCTCAGGATGTCTTGGTGAATTTCTCGTGTCTCGCAACTGGGGTTCTTGCGATAGACTACGTTGTTGAATTTTGTACCGACGCCGTGGTTTTTACTTCTGTTGGCCGACCGAAAATATGACGACTACAAAACCCTCTCCCCCGAAGACGGGACTTGAAGGTGTCGTGGCAGCTTCATCAATGATTTGTTACATCGATGGCACTAAAGGAGTTCTGGCTTATTGCGGCTACGACATTCACGAATTAGCTCAACACGCGACCTTTGAGGAGGTTTGCTTTCTCCTGTGGCATCGCCGTCTTCCTACTCGTGGAGAACTTGGCGATCTGCAATCACAGCTGGTCGCGGCGCGGTTGCTCCCCGACGGAATTATTCGGTTGATGCGATCGCTTCCGATCGACATGAGCACCGACGCCATGGGAGGACTGCGAACACTAGTGTCAGCATTGTCGCATTTTGACGGAGAAGCTGACGATAATTCTCGAGAATCTCGGTATCGGCAAGCGGTTCGGCTTACAGCAAGAATGGGCAGTGTAGTGGCAACTTATGGCCGTCTGTCAGCTGGTGCCAATATGGTGGAACCGGATCCCGTAATTGGGCACGCAGCAAACTTTTTGTTGATGCTGAATGGAACGCGGCCTTCCGCGGCAGAGGCTCGGGCCTTGGATGTGGCGCTGATTCTTCATGCTGACCACGAGTTGAATGCTTCGACATTCGCTGGCCGGGTCACGGCTGCCACACTCAGCGATTTGTATTCGTCGATTGTTGCGGGTGTGGGAGCGCTGAAAGGTTCTTTACATGGTGGTGCTAACGCCGCCGTAATGCAGATGTTACTAGGGATTGGACAGGCCGCTGACGACCAGCGTGTGGACGAATTGATTCGTGAAAAATTAAAGAGAAAGGAAAAGGTGCCTGGATTTGGACATCGTGTTTATCGAACCGAAGATCCACGGGCTACCCATCTTCGTCGCATGTCGAGAGAAATAGGAGAGCGGACTGGGAATAATCGTTGGTTCGAAATATCACAACGGATCGAAGCTGTTATGAAAACCGAAAAACAGCTAGATGCAAACGTCGATTTCTACTCGGCGTCGACTTATTATCTACTTGGCATTCCTATTGCTTTGTTCACGCCGTTATTTGCAGTGAGTCGAGTGTCAGGGTGGACCGCTCATGTCTTGGAACAGTATTCCAACAATCGCTTAATTCGACCGCGCGCCGAGTACATCGGTCCGGAGTATCCTCAGGCGTATGTTCAACTCGACCGCCGGTAACCGTGAAGATTGGACTGGTTTAAATCCTTGCTGAATAGTTGATGGATCATCATCGCGTAAGAAATTTCTCTATTATCGCGCATATCGACCACGGCAAGTCCACGCTTGCCGATCGATTATTAGAAGCGACTGGGGCGTTGAGACCTCGTGAGATGGAGGCTCAGGTGCTCGACAGCATGGACCTTGAGCGAGAACGGGGAATAACGATCAAGGCGCAGACGGTCAGACTTTCCTACACCGCCCGTGACCGTGAAACTTATGTACTTAATCTCATTGATACTCCGGGACATGTGGACTTTTCGTACGAGGTCACTCGGTCACTATCGGCTTGTGAAGGTGCCCTGCTGCTCGTAGACGCTTCCCAAGGTGTCGAAGCACAGACTGTTGCCAATGCTTATCTTGCAGTTGATGGCAACTTGGAGATCATTCCGATTATCAACAAGATAGACCTTCCGGGCGCACAGCTTGAGGAAGTGTCCCTCCAGATTGAGGACCTTGTTGGCCTTGACTCATCAGTCACGATTCACGCTAGTGCGAAGGAAGGAACAGGGGTTGAAGAGATCTTGGAAGCTATCGTCAGTCGTGTGCCCCCGCCGACGGGTGACCCGCGAAGTCCTCTTAAAGCGTTGATCTTTGATTCTTGGTACGACGAGTATCGAGGAGTTGTTGTTCTGGTTCGAGTTATTGATGGCGAGATTCGCCCCAAGATGAGAGTTCGGTTTATGGCTTCTGGACGGGATTACGAGGTCGAACAGGTCGGGGTGTTTTCGCCTAAGCCAGTTTCCGTGGAGTCCATCGGTGTGGGGGAGGTGGGTTTCGTCATTGTTGGTATTAAGAACGTAGGTGACGCAAAGATCGGCGACACAGTTACGGAAAGCGCGCGGCCGACACTGGAACCACTCCCGGGGTTCATGGAATTAAAGCCGATGGTTTTTGCTGGCCTGTATCCGGTCGAGAGCCATCAGTATCAGGAATTACGTGAAGCCCTAGAGAAACTCCAATTAAATGACTCTTCATTTTTTTTTGAACCGGAGACTTCCGCTGCGCTCGGATTTGGGTTTCGCTGCGGGTTCCTAGGGTTGCTGCATATGGAGGTTGTTCAAGAGCGTCTTGAGCGAGAATTTGACATGGCTCTCGTGACCACTGCCCCAGGGGTGTTGTATCGGTTAACAACTACTGACGGCGAAGTGACCGAGATTGACAGTCCGGCAAAGCTGCCTGACACTGGCAAGATTGCCAAAGTTGAAGAGCCCGTGATTACCGCCATGATCCTCACTCCATCGGACTACGTCGGACCTATTTTGGCTCTGTGTCAGGAGAAACGGGGGGTTCAGAAAACTTTGGAATATCATGCATCTAATCGGGTCATGATTTCTTATGAGATGCCATTTAACGAGGTTGTTCTCGATTTCTATGATCGACTTAAGACAGTCTCGAGAGGCTACGCTTCGCTCGACTACCAGGTGACTGGGTATTGGGAATCTCCCCTTGTGAGGCTTGATCTTTTGGTGAATGGTGAACCCGTCGATGCCCTGTCGGTCATTGTTCATCGAGATGTGGCGTTTCAGAGGGGTCGAACGTTAGCCACCAAGATGCGTGAGTTAATTCCCCGCCAGCTTTTTGATGTGGCGATTCAGGCAGCTGTTGGTACTCGGATCATTGCACGAGAGACGGTCCGCGCACTCCGCAAGAATGTGCTCGCGAAGTGTTATGGAGGAGACATCACGCGCAAGCGAAAATTACTGGAAAAGCAGAAGGCGGGAAAACGGCGGATGAAGCGGGTTGGTCGAGTAGAGATTCCGCAAGAGGCATTTCTGGCTGTACTCAAAATCGGGACAGAATCATGAATTCAGTGAACCTGCCAAGAAAATCAACGGTTCGGGAGTATTTTGAGTCAATTGTCATTGCCGTGATTTTGGCATTGTTTATCCGAACGTGGGTTGTGCAAGCCTTTAAGATTCCTACGGGTTCTATGGAGCAAAATCTGCTTATCGGAGACCACTTGTTAGTAAACAAGTTTGTGTTTGGGCCAGTGGTGACTGATTTTGAGCGTGTGGTACTGCCAGAAGCGGACGTTCGGCGTGGCGACATTTTGGTTTTCAAGTATCCCCAGGAACCTGAGCGGGACTTCATAAAGCGCGTCATCGGTCTTCCGGGTGAGAATTTTGAGGTTCGTCGAAAGCAGGTTTACATTGACGGTGTGAGACTCGATGAACCGTACTTGGGGAACCAGTTGCCGACATTGGAATCTGGGGCGGTTGTGCTGGACAGGCGTGACAATTTTGGTCCCATCACCGTTCCCGATAATCACTATTTCATGATGGGTGATAATCGAGACAATTCTGAGGACAGTCGATTCTGGGGCCCGCTGCCAGGAAGTCATATCAAGGGTAAGGCTATGATGATTTATTGGTCGTACGAAGGAAGTCAACCACTGATTGCACGGACTGGCCTGCGAGCTACAATTCGGCGACTTGGGTCCACAATTCTAAATTTCTTCAGCGGCACTCGATGGAATCGGATGTTCCACCAATTGGGTTCAAAAGCGGTTCTATTGAGGCCGTACTCCGAAGATGGCGGTGCCGACTCGAATAATTGTGGCACCTTCTTCGACTGCAACTTCAAGGTCTTGACTCATGCCCATCGACAATTCTTCCAATAACATCGGATTGATACCGTCTCGCACAAACTGGTCACGAAGTTGGTGAAGCCGTCGAAAGAAGATTCTGGTTGTTTCGGTATCTTCTGATAAAGGTGGCAATGTCATAAGTCCACGTACTTTGGCCGAATTACAGTCCTTCGCTAACTCAAGAATCCGACGTGTTTGATCGATCGATGCGCCATGCTTAGTGGTTTCGTCCGCTAGGTCTACTTGGATCAGGAGATTCGGTCGAGTCCCCACGAGGTGTGCTGCGTCTTCAAGTTGATGAAGGAGTTCAATGCTGTCAACTGAATGGATCCAGGAAAAACTACTCGCAGCCTTCCGGACTTTGTTCGACTGTAGGTGGCCCACCAAGTGCCATGTGACACCCAATTGCCCGTTAGGATCCGCCGCATCCATTTTTTGGAGCGCTTCCTGAACTCGATTCTCTCCTAAGTTTGTCAGGCCTGCTGCGGCGGCAGCTGTGATTCTTTCTGGTCCGAATTTCTTGGACACCGCAACGATTACAATTTTTGTAGCATCACGATTGACTTGAGCTGCCGCATGATCGACGCGCTCCTGAACGCGTACTGCATTAAGAGCGATGGTTTCGTTCAAGTTCGGAATAGGGAGCACAGCAATTAAGGGCCTAAGTTCTCAAGACGTTGTCTAGTCTCAGCTGCAAATTCCCCATCTGACGCAAGTTGGAGATATCGTTTGAATGCTGATCTGGCCGGACCGTTTCGCCCCGATTGTTCTAGCGAAGCCCCAAGCCAATAGTAGGCGGTCGCGAAGCTGGAATCTAATTCAACCGCAACTTCGAATCGGTTGACAGCGTCACTGATGTTACCCGCGTTGAAAAAACTCAGTCCCCGTTCGACGGCGTCCTCAGATTGGGCGCGGCCGACCGCCACTCGTTCGAGGGCAAGACGATTGGCTTCACTTCTCGCTTCAGAGGCTTCGGCATCACGCCCAAGCCGAGTATAGATACTAGAGAGACCGTAGTAGGCGGCTGCATTGTCAGGTCGGAGGCGAAGAACTTCACGGAATTCTGATTCAGCATCGGTGAAGCGATCCAACTCTGTGTATGAAATAGCAAGATTAAAATGGCATTCGAGACAGGTTGGACTCAGTTTTAGAGCGTTGAGAAAACTCTCAACCGATATTTCATAATCTCCAGACCGACTTGCCTCAATGCCTGTCGCGAAGGTGCGTGATAGGGCTTCTCGTTGGCCGGCTTCGCCGAGATATGCTGCTACGCGTTGGCCGGGTGTGAGCTCAAAATTTACTGAAACCGTGCGATTCCCTCGGACGCGAATCCTGAACACTTCACCACCTAACTCGTTTTTCGAGGCGGTTATGGTGTAGATACCAGGGGTCACGCCACTATAGTGAAACCGACCATCGGTGGATGTCTGAGTTTCTGAGTTGTCAGCAGCTTGAAGGTTATTGATAGAAATGGTTGCTTCATTGATCGGTTGACCTTGGTCGTCGACTACCATGCCTTGCACCGTGCCGCTGGTTTGGGTGAGTACGAGGTCCGTACAAATGGTTAGGATACCAGCGACAGCCAAGACACGTGCATAAAACATTTGTTTCAGTTTACCGTAGACGTCTGCTGCCGTCAGTTATTGGCGCAAACTGTTTGTCGTCGTTATCAAAGAACGCTTTGACTACCTCGAGGTCGTGTGTGATGGGTGACGGAGGGAGACTAGCAAGGAAACGTCGGCCATAAGGTTTAGTTTTTATACGCGGGTCAAGTAACGCCAGGATGCCTCTGTCCTGGCGATGGCGGATTAGTCTGCCTAAACCTTGCAGCAGAGTCAGAATGGCCAGAGGTAATTGGTAGTCAATAAATGGATTGCCGCCTTGTGTCTCGATAGCTTCCATTCTGGCCGCGATAATCGGATCTCTCGGTGACGAAAATGGCAACTTGTCAATGACGACGCAACTAAGAGTTTCGCCCACTACGTCGACGCCTTGCCAGAAACTTGATGTTGCGAGTAAAACCGCGTTGGGTGTGTTACGGAACTCTCGGAGTAGTGCTGTTCGCGGAGCCGATCCCTGAGTTAATAGGGGATAAGGGCACTTGGCACTCAGGTGATTCTGTACGGCGTAGAGATTAGCGTAACTGGTGAACAATACAAAGGCACGTCCTTTCGTCACGGCTAGTAGTCGTATGAGTTCATCAGCTACTGATAACGGAAACTGTTTATTCCGCGGGTCTGGCATTTGAGTTGGTAGGTACAACACAGATTGCTGGCGAAAGTCGAACTCGGAAGGCAGGTTAATTTCGAATGAATTTGTGATCCCCAGTCGACCTCGAACGTAGTCAAATGATTCGTCTACCGTTAACGTCGCTGAGGTTAGGACTATTCCTTCGTATCTTTGGATTAAGACTTCATTGACGATTGACGATACATCAATTGGCGATGCACGAAGGAAGACGCCGTTACCTCTGATCTCAAGGAAATATACATAGTCTGGGTCGCTTGCATTCAAGAGAAAATCTAACTGGTCATGTAAGTCGTCTATACGATGTGTTAAATCGGCAAGGTCCTCCGATTGTTCCGGAACCTGCTTCAGCGCAGCGTGTAGCCTGCCGAGTGAAGTAATGAATTGACGCGCTGATTCGTCGACGGGTGCGAGTGTGTTGGTCGTGATCCGACTTCGGTTTGTTGTTGTGTTGAGGAGTATCAGCGAAGAAAAAAATTCCTTTGCCAAATCTTTTGTTTCGTTGAGAGCCGTCTGGGTTTCATGTTTGGCCTGGAAGTTGTTGTCAGGCAACGACACAAGAAACCGGTTTATGTCTTGGATCAATGTTTCTAGTCGGAAGTTGCTTACGACGATGCCAAAATATTGAGTGGTTACGTCCTCAAGTTGATGGGCTTCATCGATCACGATGTAATTACAGCTAGGAATTACTTCCCCGTAAGCACTTTTCCGAACCGCGGCATCGGCGCACAAGAGGTGATGGTTAACGATGACGATGTCCGATTCACTCGCGCGTTGTCGCATTCGGGTGATAAAACACTGGTCGTAGTCTGGACAGTCCGATCCAATACAGTTCTCCGATGTGGCCGAAATCTCGTTCCAGATCGAGACGTCGTCTGGCAGCTCTTCCAATTCTGAGCGGTCTCCCGTATCGGTTTGTCCCGCCCATTGGTCAATAATTTCAAGGTAGGATCGCTCTACCGGCGGTCGGGATTCTGAACTATCGTGAATGTCACTGAATCGGTGTAAACATAAATAATTTGCCCGACCCTTCATGTAGGTGGCGGTGAAGGGAGTGTCTAAGGCATCTCGAAGAGTGGGAAGGTCCTTGTAGTAGATCTGATCTTGAAGGTTCTTAGTGCCGGTTGAGATCAGAACTCGCTGACTACTCAATACGGCAGGGGCCAGGTAGGCGAGGGTCTTTCCGGTGCCAGTTCCAGCTTGGGCGAGTAAGACACCTCCGCTCTCAAAGACATCAGCCACTGATGTTGCCATTTGGCGTTGCCCAAGGCGTGGTTCGAATGCCGGTAGCGTGTCGGCGAGAGGCCCGTCGTCCGCGAATACCGTCGCAATTCGTTCAGCTAGTGTGTTACTTTCGCTATCCATAGCCGTTCGTTTCGGCTGGTCATTCCCTTCCACGTTGTGTCTCTCGGTCCGTCTTGCACCCCGTCCACCAGTTGGGGGCCTTACTTATTTAACCTCGGGTTTGTTACGAAAGATCGGGGTAGAGTGGAAACTGTTCACACAAGTCTTTAATTTCAGACCGGACGGAATTTGTGATTTGATCGTCGTCTGGTGCAGCTAAAACTCGGGTTATAAGCTCGCCGATTTTATCCATTTCGGGTTCCCCCATGCCCCGTGTTGTCACCGCCGGGGTGCCTAGCCTGATACCACTAGCGATCATCGGAGGGTTTTCATCGAACGGGATCGCGTTCTTGTTGACAGTTATCCCAGATCGTCCAAGCGCTTCTTCAGCCACTTTTCCCGTTAAGCCTTTAGAGAAGACATCAACGAGTAGCAGATGGTTGTCAGTGCCTCCACTCACAAGCCTGAAACCAGAAGATGTTAGGGCACCCGCGAGTCGTTTGGCGTTAGCCACGACACGTTTTTGATAATCCGAGAATCCGGGTTCACTCGCCTCTTTAAAGCACACTGCTTTAGCTGCGATTATGTGCATCAACGGACCCCCTTGCACACCAGGGAACAGGGAGCGGTTGAGGTTCTTAGTATGCTCTCCACGGCAAAGTACTAGGCCTCCCCTCGGACCACGAAGTGTCTTGTGGGTCGTCGAGGTTACATAATCTGAATGAGGAACAGGACTAGGGTGAATACCGGCTGCGACCAGACCCGCGATGTGGGCCATGTCCGTCATCATCGCTGCCCCAACTTCATTGGCTGCGTCACGGATTCGCTCAAAATCAATTAATCGGGGATAGGCACTTGCTCCAACAACGATAAGTTTCGGGCGGCATTCATGCGCTAGGCGATTTAACTCTTCATAGTCAATTCTTTCGTCTTCTTGACGGACACCGTAGGGCACAATCTCGTAGAGTTGACCAGAGAAATTCAATGGATGTCCGTGGGTTAGATGCCCGCCGTGCGCTAGGTTCATGCCCAACACGGTGTCTCCAGGTTTGAGGTGAGCGAAATAGACCGCCATGTTTGCTTGGGCACCCGAATGTGGTTGAACATTGGCGTGATCAGCCTGAAACAGGTTCTTAGCTCGCTCGATCGCAAGCTCTTCGGCGACATCGACATTCTCGCACCCGCCGTAATAGCGACGCCCGGGGTATCCTTCAGCGTATTTGTTTGTTAGCACTGAGCCCATGACTTCAAGGATTGCCGCACTCACAAAATTCTCTGAGGCTATTAGTTCGAGGCCATTGTTCTGACGGTTGACCTCTTCTTGAACTACCCGAGCAATTTCTGGATCCGTATCGGAGATTTCACGCATCAAACTATCTGAGAATTTTGTGTTAAACGTGCTCATCATATGAGTCATTTCTAGAGGTTATATCCTAACTAAGAGGAGTGGCCGGAGTCGTCTGATAGAGATACGTTACCTTGTTCAAGCGCCATGATTTTGTCTATTCGGCGCTGGTGTCGACCTCCACCAAACGGTGTCTCCAAAAACGCGCTCACTATTTTGAGTGCCTGAACAATAGAAGTGGTACGAGCTCCCAAGGTGAGCACATTGACGTCATTATGCTCACGACTGAGGCGAGCGCCATCACCGTCAGTAACTTGTGCAGCCCTGATGCCTGGCACTTTGTTCGCGGCAATGGCCATGCCAACTCCCGTACCGCAGATCAGAATGCCTCTGTCGAATTGTCCGGAAGAGACGCTTTCGGCCACACGAGCAGCGTAGTCAGGGTAGTCAACGGGAGAATCAGTAGAGGGTCCAAAGTCGTGATAATCAAGTTCGCGATCATCGAGTGCCCGCATGATCAGCGCTTTGAGCTCAACCCCA
>Ga0310120_10003334_pt1 | contig 11482 bp, 10 predicted proteins | sample CB27_AW_983_MG_FD_203506 | JGI IMG/M metagenome (GOLD analysis project Ga0310120, IMG submission 203506) | Marine microbial communities from Western Arctic Ocean, Canada - CB27_AW_983 | ecosystem: Environmental > Aquatic > Marine > Oceanic | place: Canada: Western Arctic Ocean | collected... | reverse complement strand
TTCTGTGCCCCTTTCGGCAGCAGTACAAACCCACCAGCCTTTTGGACAAGAAGCAGCAGCTCCTTCCCATCTAACAGACGGGATGCTTCTAGATATCTTTAAATTTCCTACCGAGCACTCTCCGCTAGTGTTCTTTACAACAATTCCTGGTCGCCCCTGACCCCATAAGTGATCACCAGGCCAGTAGTCCCAAGTAGCTTTACCACTATTAGTTTCAGCCTTAAGAAACTTTCCTTTAACTGGAGAGCCGCCTTTTATTTTTAGTTGTCCTATAATCTCTACCCCGCCTTTTATTTTTAGTTGTCCTATAATCTCTACCAAGCCATCATTATGAATTTTCATTCTTTTTGCAGAAGCTGTGGAACCAGTTGGAGTGGTATAAAAAGAAAGATCTCCGGGTGATTCACTAGAGCTCCAAGTTCCTTGAGCACTTCCTTGAATATATGATCCGGTTTTGTAGGGAGGATCGTCAATAGCCCTAGGACCGGTGCCACCAAATTGTATTCTACCCAGAGCATTGCCATTATTAATAGTAGAATCTATTCTTTGCAAAAGCATCTTTACCACCGTATTTTTGTCGGCCACTACAAGTCTTTCAGATGGAGAGGACCTTGCAGTGCCTATACCGACATCGCCATCTAGATTAGCGACAAAAATATTGTCCTGTGCTCGCTTTCCCACTTCTTTGGCCTGAGCCAGTGTAAGCTCAGGCTCATCACCAAGAGTCTTTTCTAATAAATTAAAATCTATGCTATTAACCGAACCATCGCCATTAAAATCAGCTCTAGCATATTCTCCTGATGTTAGTACCCCATCATCACCCTCTATCCACCCGTCATCATCTTTATTAGAATCTCCATAAAGACCCTTGCCATTTAGCCATCCAGCAATCCTAAGTAGATCTATTGGAGACACTACCCCATCACCACTAACATCACCATTTCCTCCGGAGAAGTAAGAGCCCCCCAAAACATGAAGGTTAGCTGCTGGTGATGAAAGAGGATAAGAATCATAATCATCTCCAATACCAACCTTTCCATCTAATGTAGTATGAAAAATTCTATCCCGCACTTGTTTTCCGATATTATGATGAGCTTCTTCTATTGTAATATCACCGTTCAACACGTCCAATAATAAGTAGATATCAATAGTATTAGCCGAGCCATCACCATTAATATCAGCGGCAGCATATTGTTCAGGAGTTAGCTGAGTATCGCCATTTAACCATTGGATGATAAGGAGTGAATCTATTGAAGTCACTTCCCCATCACCATTAACATCACCATCACCTCCGAGGAAATAAGAGCCCCCCTCTACATGAAGACTAGCTTTGGGAGAGGTGGTGCCAACACCGATATTATCACCATCAGCAGCTAATTGACCATTACCATCTGGTGGTGATTGATCAGGTCCTTGAAAGGCATAAATGGTACGTAAGCCAACCACTAACAAAAGGGCTGCTATAGAAATAACAGCTACGTAGAAATAGTTTCTCATTGATTTTATTATACCCTGCTACGCACCACTTATCTTGTGGATAAAAAGGAAAATGATATGATTTAATAAATGCTTTTATACGACTCACTCTCTGAAAAAAAGAAAAAGGTGGTTCAGCCTAATAAGGGACCGCTAAATTTCTTTGTTTGTGGTCCTACCGTCTACGACCACTCTCACATTGGTCACGCCCGAACATATATTGTTTTTGATACGCTTGTTAAGTATCTCCGTTCCCAAAAGATGAAAGTCTTTTACCTCCAAAACATTACCGATATTGATGACAAAATTATCAATCGAGCCAAATTAAAAAAGCAGGATCCTAAAGAGCTAGCTCAGCAATTTGAAAAAGAATACCAACGGGACATGAAAGCTCTAGGGATTAACAGTGTTGATAAGTATGCTCGAGCCAGTACTCATATGGCTCAAATAAAAAAACAGATCAGTACTCTCATTAAAAAAGGCTTTGCTTATGAAACCGATAACGGAGTTTATTTTGAAATTAAAAAGTTTCCTCGATATGGTCAGCTCTCTAAACAAAATCTGAATGAGTTAAGAGCTGGATGGCGAATCGAACCAGATCTGCAAAAGAAGGACTCGATGGATTTTGCTCTGTGGAAAAAAACCGATACGGATTGGCATTTCAATAGTCCTTGGGGTAAAGGCCGACCAGGCTGGCATATTGAGGATACTGCTATTAGTGAGAAATATTTAGGATCTCAATACGACCTTCATGGAGCAGCAGTTGATCTCAAGTTTCCTCATCACGAGTCAGAGATAGCTCAACAAGAGGCAGCTTCGGGCAAAAAACCTTTTGTGAAGATCTGGCTACATGCTGGTTTTCTATTAGTTAATGGTGAAAAGATGAGTAAGAGTGCGGGCAATTTTATAACCATCAAAGATTTCCTTAAAAAATATCCAGCTAATGTAATGAGAATGATCGTCTTGAGTAATCATTATCGCTCCCCCATTAACTACACTCACAAAACAGCTGAACAACAACAAGCAGCTTTAGATAGAATATTTAACTTCTTTAGAACGGTTACTCTCAAAAAAGAGCCTAAAAGCTTAACAGCTCTTATTAAAAAAGCTGATAAGCAATTTATAGCCGCCTTAGAAAGTGACTTCCATACTCCTAAAGCTTTAGCGGTGATCTTCTCCTTTATTAGCAAAGCTCCTAAAACAAAAAAATCTAAACAGTGGATTAGCGACAAGTTAAAAACTCTTGGATTTGATTTCAAGATCCCTAAGTCAACTATGAAAGTAAATAAAATGATCAAAGAAAGGGAGCAACTCCGTCAGCAAAAACAATATGAAGAAGCTGACAAATTAAGAAAGAAAATGGGGGTGCTAGGATTTTTGGTCGAAGACTAGTATAATGTATGAACTATGGCCAGCCCTAAACTACCACCTCAAAACTTAGAAGCCGAGGAGTCTGTTTTAGGATCTTTAATGATGGATAAAGATGCTGTTATTAAAGTGGTAGATATTTTATTACCTGATGACTTTTATAACCCCGCTCATGGCAAGATCTATGGTGAGATATTAAATCTTTTTCAAAAACATCAACCAGTTGATATCTTAAGCGTTACCAGTCGCCTTAAGGAAGCTAACCTTCTTAAGAGCATTGGTGGCTCTAGCTACATAACTAAATTAATTGATGGAGTGCCAACTTCTTCTAATGTTGGTCACTACGCCAAGATTGTTAAGGAGAAAAAGATTCTTCGAGATTTAATTAGGGTAGCTGGTGATATTAGTGAGACGGCTTTCAATACTACCGAAGATGTTGATGAGGTATTAGGTGAGATTGAAAAAAAGGTTTTTGCTATTTCTCAAAAATCAGTAGCTAACAAGTTTACTATTATTAAAGATGAATTAAAAAGCGCCTACGAGAGAATCGAAAAACTTCATCGAGGCGAGGGTCGGCTAAGAGGTGTGGGAACTGGCTTTACTGGTATCGACAACTACCTTTCTGGTCTCCAGAAATCAGATCTAGTTATCCTAGGAGCTCGACCATCGGTAGGTAAGACTACCTTTGCCTTAGATGTCGCTCGTCACGCTGCTATCAAGGAAGGTAAGTCGGTAGGAATCTTTTCCTTAGAGATGAGTCGGGAGCAGGTGGTTGACCGCTTGATCTCAGCAGAAGCCCGAGTCCCCTTGTGGAAACTAAGAACCGGCCGATTGAGTGATGATACAGAGTTTGAATTGATTCAGGCTAGTTTAGATACTCTTTCTAAAGCGCCAATTTTTATTGATGACACTCCTAGTCCTAATATGTTGCAGATGAGATCAATGGCACGCCGTCTACAAGCCGAACATGGATTAGATCTGATCTTGGTAGATTATTTACAATTAATTCAACCTCGGAATACTAGCTTTAACTTGGTTCAGCAAATTACCGAAATATCTCGAGAACTAAAAGGATTAGCCCGAGAATTAAAGGTGCCAGTATTATCATTAGCTCAGTTATCAAGATCGGTAGATCATCGAGAGGTAAAAATTCCTCGTTTGTCAGATTTAAGAGATAGTGGTTCGATCGAGCAGGATGCGGATGTGGTGATGTTTATTTATCGACCCGATAGAGACAAACAAAATTCGGAACCGGAGGAAAAGAATACTACAGAAATTATTATCGCTAAGCATCGTAATGGTCCCTTAGGAACGGTGAGATTAAAGTTTGATCCAGAGCAGGTAACTTTTCAAAATATTGACACAGTTCATGTTTCCGCAACCCATTAAAAAATTTATAGATCTCTTCTCTACCCTACCCTCAATTGGTCCTCGGCAGGCTACTCGCCTCGCCTTTCATTTGATCGGTTTAGGCAAGGGCAGCACGGCTGAATTTGCTCAAGCGATTGCTGATCTACAGAAATTAAAGACCTGTCCCCAATGTTTCTTTATTCACTCACAGATTGGTAACGAGTGTCATATTTGTAACAATCCTCAGCGACGGAAGGATGTTATCATGATTGTCGAAAAAGAGACCGACCTGATGTCATTAGAAAAAGTGAAGCGTTATCAAGGTCGTTATTTTATCATTGGTGATTTAAAAAAGAATAGTGCTTTTGATGCTGAGCAGAAGTTGAGGATAGGACATTTGAAGAACGTCATTGAAAAAAATTTAGGTAGTCAAGCTGAAGAGATTATTTTAGCTATGAACCCCACCACCTACGGCGATCTTCACGCTTCTTTAATAACCCAGGAGTTGGCTGGGGTTAGTAAAAAAATAACCCGTCTGGGACGGGGTATTCCTACTGGCGGTGAGATAGAGTTTGCTGATGAAGAAACTCTAGGTGGAGCCTTAATTAACCGAGGTTAACTACTTAATCCCCACTATCTCTAATTCGGTATAAGGTTGACGATGACCCTTTCTCTTCATCTGTCGAGTCTTGTTCTTATATTTAAAAACAATCACCTTTTTGGCTTTACTCTGATCAAGAACCTTGGCCTCTACCTTCTTGCCTTCAAGATAAGGTTTGCCAAGTTCGATCTTGTCACCATCGGATGTGAGAAGTACTTTATCAAAAACAAATTTAGCACCCTCTTCAACGGCTAGTTTCTCTACTTTTATTTTTTGTCCAGCAGCAACTTTATACTGTTTACCACCGGTTTCAATAACTGCAAATGTCATATTCTTTAATTAACAGCAATTATAACGCTAATTGTCAATAAAATCAATACAGAGATCAAAACACTGGAAAAAGCTAATAGATAAGAGAGAAAACGTTCGCGATAATAGAAGGTAATGGCGAGAAAGGCATTGAGCGCGTTTAACACCAATCCGATCAACAAGATGCCATAAACATTATCTTTAGACCCTAAAAAGTCAGGCACCTCATTGTAACTATCAAAATGGATAATTAGGAGGTGCTGCACCTCTCCTAGCTGAACGTAGACCATAGAAAAAGCCACCACCAAAAGAAAGAGGCTGAAGAGGTAGGTGCTAAATAATATTTTGTTTCGGTAAAGTTCCATATTTTGACTAACAACCCATTTATATGATTGTATAAATAACTAGTAGCCCTTTGTCAAAGGAAAAACTCACTATGATAGACAATCCTCTACTTAATAGTTTTGGAGGAATTTGGGAAAGAGCCAGTCATGTAAGCATTAATTTTGGTCAATTAGAAGTAGTGGCCAAGATTTGGGCTCGTCAAGAAATGCCCTCACCTGATTGGTATTTACCAACATTTCCCCAAGAAGATGAAGATTTTATTCAGTTTTTAGGTATTAACATGGCCATCAATTATGGCTTTGTTAATCCTAAGAACAAAAAACGATTTGCCGTTAGATATAAAAGACGGCTCTGGAAAGGATCGATGGCTCTCAGCGCTTGTTTAATGAGAGCGATAGAAAATGATTTTCCTATTCTAGATGCTGACTATCTCAGCAAGATCGAAGAAAAAGATCTGCGCAAGATTTTGAAAGGCGATATGGTAACCATCCCCCTCTTGAAGGAGCGCCTTAAAACTCTGCAAATGATTGGTCGATCTCTGAATCAAGACTTTTGTGGTCGGTTTGAAAGATTGTTCAGCAATGCTGAATATCGAGCCTTTCCCACTCCTTGGGATTCAGGAATCATCAATTTTATTCGCAACTTCTTCCCTCCCTTCTATGATTCTAGCTTCCATTACCCTAGTTATACTCATCTCGATTTTTTTCAACGAGCTCAAACTATGATCATGATCTATCACGGTCGAGCTTCAGCTGATAATAGTTTGGAGCCGATCAAAGATATTGATCGTGTTGGCCCGGTGGCCGGTCATCAAGTTCCTCAAGCTCTTCATAACATGAAGATCCTGGAATATGATAAAGAGCTTGAAAAGAAGATCCAAAAAAAGATCGAGTTGGAGTCTGGTAATCAAGAAGAGGTTGAGATTAGAGCTCTATCAATCAGAGCTACTATAGAACTATTAAAAATGATCAATGAGATCAGATCAAAAGAGGATCCAGTTAACATTTGCCAGCTCAATTATCGATTGCAGCAAAGAGCAAAAAAAAGCCGGAGCCCTCATCATCTGACTCTTTGGACAGCCTATTAAAAAGCCCACTACCTGGTAGTGGGCTTCTTTATTATCGTCGCTCTTCGTTCTGATGGATTAATGTTCCAATTCCGAAAGCGATAGAGACTAGTAACAAGCCTTTAGCATCATTAAATAAATGCTGCTCGCTCATGCCCCAAAAACTACCACTGTATGAGGCTATCCAAGCAGCTACCAGAGCCAAAGCGCCAACAATACCAGTTAGGTAGGCGACGGTATGCAGAATAGGTGACCACTTCTTCATATTTATATTTCAAAAATATAATAATCGACCTTTATTATTTTAGTGCTCCCAAGGGGAATCGAACCCCTATTTTCGCCGTGAGAGGGCGGTGTCCTGAGCCATTAGACGATGGGAGCTATATCAACTGGATCTCTTGAACTACACGATCTAATTGTATGCCACGAGAGCCTTTGATCAATACCAGATCGCCTTTTTCCAATAATCCCTGTACTTCTAGTTTTGCCTGTTCTGCTGTATCAAAGCTGAAAATATTGTTTTTGTCAAACCCAGCTTGAGCAGCAGCCTCAGCGATGAACTTGGCTCGTAAGCCAACGGTCACCAATATATCCAAAGACCCATTACACAATTGACCAACAGCCTCATGAGCAGCGTTGGTAAATTGTCCTAACTCCAACATATCACCTAAGACACCAACTTTTCTTTTGGCTTTGAGATCTTTGATTGTATCTAAAGCTGCGTGCATTGAAAGTGGTGCAGCGTTGTAGCTGTCATCAATAATATAAGTACCTTTAATACCTGGTACCAGCTTCATTCTCTGAGCTGGTGGTTGGTAGTACTGAATGGCTTCAGCAATCTTCACTAAGCTGAGGCCAAAAGCTAATCCGATAGAAGTGGCTGCAGCGACTGCATAGGCCTGCGCTTTACCAAAAGCACCTGTTAGTCGAATCGGAACAAAATCACCCGCATGCTCCAATTTAAAGGCTATTCCGAGCGGTTTGTGACCACCGGTATGCAATGTTTCGCTCTTGTTCTCAAAATTAGTGATTCTAACCTCCGCTCCTTTGCCAAAACCAAAGGTAATAATATGAGCGCGAGTCTTCTCTCTCATATTCATAACCGATTCATCATCAAAATTCAGGACACCAAAACCAGCAGAGGGGAGGGCTTCGATGATGCGAGACTTCTCACGAGCAATAGCTTCGGGACCGCTATAGAATTCAACATGGACGGGGATAGCGCCGATGGTGGTGACTAGACCCATTTGAGGTCGAGCGATGTCCAAGAGATATCGAATATCACCTGGCCGGTCAGCCGCATATTCCAAAACCAGTATTTCTGGGTAGTCTACTTTAACTATTAAATTCTTGATGGCTTGAGTGATAACCTTGAGCCAGAAAAATAAACCTTTGACTTCTTTGTAATCGCCTAAAATAGTTAGAGGAAGACCAATCTCGTTATTAAAATTACCCTGACTAGCTCTCACCTCCCTTACATTGCGCAAGATAGTATAGATAGCGTCTTTAGTAGAGGTCTTACCTACCGTGCCAGTAATGGCCACAATACCTGGTTGATATTTTTTAATAGTCTTGATGGCCAAGACTTTTAAAATACCTTTTAACTTGTTGCGTAAGAAAGTTCTCATGATTCAGGAAGGTTATCTGGTGCTATATTATAATAGTTTAATATAAATTCAGCTAGTTCGCGAAAAGCTGGCACCACAGTCTGACCAGCCAAAGGAGCTCCTAGAGGCTTATCTATTCTAAATAAAATAATAAATTGAGCATCAGAAGAGGGGGCGAAGCCAACATAGGTGTTTATAACGTCATCGGTATAACCACCCTTTTTAAAGTCGGGTACCTGAGCCGTACCTGTTTTACCAGCTACTTTGTATTTAGCTACCTGGGCCACCCGAGCCTTCTTCACAGCCGAAGTCATGATGGTAGTGATCTCCTCAGCCGCTTTCTCACTAACTACCCGTCTCACCTTCTGAGGCTTGTTAGATTGCAAGAGGTTGGGTTGCATGAGCATGCCTTTGTTAGCAATAGCGGCAACAGCGTTAATAAGAGCGATGGGCGTTACCGAAATACCCTGACCAAAAGAAGCGGTGGCGAGATGAATGGATCTAGTTTTTTTAACTGGCTCGATATTACCCACCACCTCATCTGATAATTGAATATTGGTTTTTTTGGTGAAACCAAACTTGGTGAGGTAGTTATAATATTTATCCTTACCTAACTGCTGACCAACATAAGCGCTACCAGTATTAAGTGACTTTTCAATAACTTGAGTCATGGTGGTTTGGCCATGAGCCTTGAGATCCCAGTTTCTAATAGTTCTACCGTTAAGAGTTAAATAGCCTTTGTCATAGTAGGTGGAGGTGGGTGTGATCACTCCATCATCTAAAGCTGAAGCCATAGTGATCACCTTGAAGATAGATCCGGGCTCATAAATAGATTGAGTAACAGGATTGAGGAAGATTTTGATACTGTTCTTGGAATACTCGTTAGGATTGAAAGTTGGATAAACCCCTAAAGAAAGAATGTTGCCAGTCTTAGGGTTTTGGACGATCACCATCCCTTTCTCGGCTTTATAAGTCTCAACCAGTTTTTTAAGAATCTTCTCCGCCTCTTCTTGAATATTACGATCAATAGTGAGCTCTAAATCCTCACCTTGTTGGGGGCGGGTAGTCTTGTCCCCTGTTACCGTACCCGGTACACCACTCAGAGATTTATCAAAACGTCTTTCTAAGCCATAACGACCACGAAAGGTATCATCCTTGTCGTTGGGAGCGATAAAGCCAAGAATGTGAGCAGCTAATTCTCCAAGAGGATAAAAACGTAGTTCTTGTGCATCAACATAGACTCCTTCTAAGTCAGCTTCGTTAATCTTCTCTACTTGCTCCTGGGTAGCTTTTTTTTGTAACAAGCGATAAAGAGAGTTCTTTTGAGAGAGGTTCTTATTCAACTCAACCTCATCCTTGCCTAGGATGCTGGCTAGTATTTGAGATGTTTCCTCAACATCTTCAATCTCTTTAGGGACGGCAAAAATGACGGGGTAGGCTTTGTTTAAAGCTGCTGGTACCTTTTTCTTCTCCTTGTTAGTGAAGTAGATAATGCCACGATGAGGCTCCAAAAAACCAGCTAATTTGTACTGTGATTCAGCTCGATCAGAAAAATATGTCCCCCGTTTGATCTGAAGATCATGGAGGCCATAAATCAAGTATGCAAAAGCGCCAAAGATGCCAAGTATTATAATTGTGAAGCGGAAACGACTGACCATGAACCATCAACCTGAATATAATCAGGGGATTTAACCTTCATAAGGCCACGTTCTTCACCTAGAGCGGTTAAGGTTTGAGAGTCGACAGCTTGATAAAGTGTGTTTTTTATATCAGCATTGGCTACCTTAAGTTCTTGTAGTTTTTGTTCGCTCGCAGAGAGATCGTGACGAAGGTTAACGGTTTGATTATAAACGTTAACACTCCAAAAGACCATTAATAGCAATACGGTAAGTAGGCCTATTAAAAGAAAGCTGAGGCTGGTTTTGTTACTATTTGGTCTTAGGTATGTCATTTTATTTTATTAACGCTCCTCGGAGTTTGCCTGATCTTGCCCGGGGATTGTTCTCAATTTCTTCTTCGCTTGGTTTAATAACTTTTTTGGTAATCTCTTCAAACAATCCTTCTTTAGATAGTTGCTTGAAGACTGTTTTAACTATTCGATCCTCAAGAGAGTGGAAAGATATTACAGCTATCCGTCCCTGAGGGGCCATTATTTTATATAAATCGTCTAATAACAATTCAAGATTTTCTAACTCTTGATTGGCATAAATACGCAGAGCCATAAAAGTTCTGGTAGCAGGATGAATTCGAGACTTTCTGTATGCCTGAGGCACAGCTCGCTTAACTATTTCTGCTAATCTTTTGCTAGTAACTAACGGATCTCTCTTATGCTCTTTTTTGATAGCATGAGCGATTCTACGAGAGTGACGCTCTTCACCATACTTATAGATAATATTAGCTAGGTCTTGCTCTTGAGTTTCAGCAATAATCTCCATGACTGGCTTCTGCTTGTCGTTATAGGTCATAAGCAAGGGTTCGTCGCTCATGAAAGAAAAACCTCTTCCTGACTTCTCTAGCTCGTTAGAAGAGAATCCTAGATCAAGTATCAAGCCATCAATCTGAGGGTAGTCATACTTCTCTAGAAGTTCTGGAATTTCAGTGAAGTTAGCAACAACACAATCAACTCCTTCAAACTTCTCCTGACAGGTTTTAATCGCCTGCTCATTCCAATCAATAGCTAACAGACGCCCTTTAGGTTGAATCTTCTCCCAAATCTCTTTAGTGTGACCGCCACCACCAAAAGTTCCATCGACAAATGTCTGTCCTGGTTGTGGATTTAATAACTCAATTGATTCTTTTAAAAGCACTGGAATATGCATGTTTATATATCTAAATCAGTTAATTTTTCTGCTATTTCGTCCGACTCAGCCTCAGTCCTAGCTTTATACTCTTGCCACTTCTGCTTATCCCAAATCTCAACTCTGTTGAATAAGCCAGCAATAACTGCCTCTTTATTCAAACCAGCATACTCTCTCAAATAGTCAGGCAAAAGAATTCTTCCTTGACTATCCAAGCTAACTTGCATGGCACCAGCTAACATCAAACGAACAAAAGCTCGTGAATTAGCTTGAGTTAAAGGCAAAGCTACCAGCTTCTGAGCTAGTTCTTGCCACTCGGTTTCTGTGTAAATGAACAAACAGTGATCTAAGCCTCGGGTAACAACAACACCAGTTCCCAATTGAGAGCGGAACTTAGCAGGAACTGCTATCCGACCCTTTTGGTCTATACTGTGTTGATATTCACCAATAAACATAGGATTTCTGTAGGTTCTATAGGCTATTTACAGTGTATCATATAACCCCCACTTTCATCCACTTTTCACCACTGATTTAATCTTATATTAAAAAAGCAGGGCTACAA